>Ga0129309_1001579_pt1 | contig 10831 bp, 9 predicted proteins | sample L1105metagenome_FD_94439 | JGI IMG/M metagenome (GOLD analysis project Ga0129309, IMG submission 94439) | Ring-tailed lemur group fecal microbial communities from Wisconsin, USA - L1105 metagenome | ecosystem: Host-associated > Mammals > Digestive system > Large intestine > Fecal | place: USA...
GCAGGAAGTGCTTACCGAAATCTATCAAAACTGCGGCTGTGAAGTGATCTTTACAAGTACGTATACCGAAGAAGGGGTTCACCTGATCCGGCAATTGATTCATGGAAAGACAACGGCACTTGCCGGACCTTCCGGAGTCGGAAAATCATCGCTGTTGAATTGTCTTCAGCCCGAGGCAGCGATGGAAACCGGTAATATCAGCGAGAAGATTCGGAGAGGAAAGCATACGACGAGACATTCGCAACTGATTTATATTGAGGATCATACGTATGTGATGGATACACCGGGATTCAGCTCTCTGTTCACGCATATGTTCGAAAAGGAAGAAGTAAAAGATTATTTTTATGAATTCCGCGAATATGAGGATAACTGCAGATTTCAGGGCTGTGTACACATCAATGAACCGGACTGTGCAGTCAAAGAGGCAGTGGAACAGGGAAAAATCAGCAAAAATCGCTATGATAACTATAAAATCATTTACGAAGAAGTAAAACAAAGAAAGAAAAAGTGGTAATATGCATATTTTGGTTATTACAGGTGGAGGACTGGATACGTCCTTCACCCGTTCTTATTTAAAATCTCATACATTCGACCGGATCATTGCTGCAGATAAAGGAGTAAAATATGCGGTTGAATTGCATTTGACTCCGGATCTGATCCTTGGAGATTTTGATTCTCTCGATCTGGATCTGCAGAAAAGAATGAAGACGTGGAATATTCCAATCCGGACATTTCCACCGGAAAAAGATTATACCGACACTCATCTTGCGATGGAAGAAGCAATCTCGCTCGGAGCGGATGAAATTACATTTTTGGGAGCTACGGGAACGAGACTTGATCATACATGGGCGAATATCGGACTTTTGCAGAATGCGATGCATCGGGGCGTCCGGGGATGGATTGTCGATAAACACAATCGGATTTCCATGTGGAATCATGAAAGAATCATCAAAAAGGAAGAGGCGTTCAGTTCCTGCATTTCACTGATCCCTTATACGGAAAAGGTAACGGGAATTACACTGGAAGGATTTTACTATCCGCTTTCTGATGCAGAGCTGACACTTGGTATCAGCCTCGGTATATCGAATGAACTTGTGGATGATGTTGGGGTGATCCGAATGCAGGACGGAGATCTGCTTGTCATCGAAGCGAAAGATTAAAGTATTTTTTCTGTGTGGCAAATGGATGCTCACCGATTGTTGACGAATAAGGAAATTTATGCTAGATTCAAAGATAAATATGATCTGGAAGGAGAAAGGAATATGGCGAACGTAATTACAGATGCAACGATCGATTATGTCGGAATTCTTGCAAAGCTGGAACTCTCAGAAGAAGAGAAAGAACAGGCTAAGAAAGATATGGCAAATATGCTGGACTATATCGATATGTTAAATGAATTAGATACAGACGGAGTTGAACCGATGTCGCATGTATTTCCGGTACACAATGTATTCCGTGAGGATGTTGTTGTGAATGGAGATACGAGAGACAAAATATTAAAAAATGCACCGGAAAAGAAGGATGGTTCTTTCATGGTGCCGAAGACAGTAGATTAGGAGGGCACTTACGATGAGTCTTTTTAATATGACGGCAGTTGAACTCGGCAAAAAGATCAAAGCCGGGGAGATTTCAGTTGCTCAGGCATGTCAGGCTGCCTTAGAACAGATAAAAGCAACGGAAAAAGAATTAAACTGCTATGTAAAAGTTTTGGATGAGAATCAGATCATGGAGCGTGCAGCGAAAGTACAGGCGCAGATTGATGCAGGAGAATTAACGGGTCCGCTTGCCGGAGTACCGGTTGCCATTAAAGATAATATGTGTACCGAAGGCATTACGACAACATGCAGTTCAAAGATTTTATACAATTTTAACCCGACATTCAGTTCAGAAGCCGTGCTTAATCTCGAGAGAGCCGGAGCGGTGATTTTGGGGAAAACGAACATGGATGAATTTGCAATGGGAAGTACAACCGAAACTTCTTATTTTGGTGAAACGAAGAATCCATGGAACACAGAGCATGTGCCGGGAGGTTCATCCGGTGGATCTGCGGCAGCAGTTGCAGCAGGTGAATGCTTCTATGCACTTGGTTCGGATACAGGCGGATCAATCAGACAGCCGGCATCTTTTTGCGGGATTGTCGGAATGAAACCGACCTACGGAACAGTATCCCGATATGGTCTGATCGCTTATGGATCTTCTCTCGATCAGATCGGACCGATGACAAAAGATGTGACAGACTGTGCAGCAGTATTGGAGACGATCGCTTCCTATGATTCCAAAGATTCTACCTCTTTCCGGCGGGAAGATTATGATTTTACATCGGCACTCGTCGATGATGTAAAGGGACTGAAAATCGGAATTCCGAAGGATTACTTTGGGGACGGTCTGGATCCGGAAGTCAGGGATGCCGTGCTGAAGGCTGTAAAAGTATTAGAAGAGAAGGGAGCAATCGTAGAAGAATTCAATCTTACGATGGTACCTTATGCGATTCCGGCATATTATGTAATCGCGTCGGCAGAAGCAAGTTCTAATTTATCCCGGTTTGACGGCGTCAAGTACGGCTATCGTTCCGAAGATTTTAACGGACTTCATAATATGTACAAAAAGACGCGTTCCGAAGGATTTGGTGCAGAAGTAAAACGCCGTATCATGCTCGGTTCCTTTGTGTTAAGTTCCGGATATTACGATGCATATTATCTGAAAGCACTGCGGACAAAAGCTTTGATCAAACAGGAATTCGATCAGGCATTTCAAAAATACGATATTATCATCGGGCCGGCTGCACCGACAACGGCACCAAAACTGGGAGCAAGTCTGAGTGACCCGTTAAAGATGTATCTGGGTGATATTTATACCATTTCTGTCAATCTTGCAGGACTTCCGGGCATTTCCGTGCCTTGCGGCAGGGATAAGCAGGGGCTTCCGATCGGCATTCAGATGCTGGCAGATTGCTTTCATGAAAAAACACTGATTCGTGCGGCTTATTCATATGAGCAGGCGAGAGGGGCATTTGACGTCTGCCCTGCACAGAAAGGAGTGGACTAAGATGGCAAAGAATTATGAAACCGTCATTGGACTTGAAGTTCACGTGGAACTGGCGACAAAAACAAAGATTTTCTGTTCCTGCAGTACGGAATTTGGCGGAGCACCGAATACACATACATGTCCGGTATGTACCGGTATGCCCGGTTCACTTCCGGTGCTGAATAAACAGGTTGTGGAATATGCAATGGCTGTCGGTCTGGCAACAAACTGCACGATTACACAGAATTGCAAATTTGACCGTAAGAATTATTTTTATCCGGATAATCCGCAGAATTATCAGATTTCACAGCTGTATCTGCCAATCTGCAGAAACGGTCATGTTGACATTGAGGTCGATGGAAAAGAAAAAGCTGTCCGGATTCATGAGATCCATATGGAAGAAGATGCCGGAAAGTTAATTCATGATCCGGTTACGGATTGTTCCTTGGTTGATTTTAATCGTTCCGGTGTTCCTCTGATCGAGATCGTATCCGAACCGGATATGCGTTCCGCAGAAGAAGTAATTGCTTATCTGGAGAAACTCCGTCTGATCATCCAGTATCTGGGTGCGTCGGATTGCAAATTACAGGAAGGCTCCATGCGTGCGGACGTGAATTTGTCAGTTCGCGAGTATGGTTCGAAGGAATTTGGAACGAGAACAGAGATGAAAAACCTGAATTCGTTTAAAGCAATTGCAAGAGCGATTGAAGGTGAGACGGAAAGACAGATTGACTTACTGGAAGAAGGCAAGAAAGTAATTCAGGAGACAAGAAGATGGGATGATGAGGAGGAATACTCTTATCCGATGCGTTCCAAAGAAGATGCTCAGGACTATCGTTATTTCCCGGATCCGGATCTCGTACCGGTCGTGATCAGCGACGAATGGCTGGAAGATGTGAGAAGCCGTCAGCCGGAGCTGCGTGACGATAAGATGCTGCGTTATGAGGAAGAATTCGGTCTGCCGGAATATGATATTGAGATTTTGACAGGTACAAAGCATCTGGCAGATCTGTTCGAAGCGACGAATGAGATTGTGAAAAAGCCGAAGGAAGTATCCAACTGGCTGATGGGTGAGACGATGCGTCTTGTCAAAGAACAGGATATGGATATTGACGAAATTTCATTTTCACCGAAGCATCTGGCAGCTTTGATCCAAATGATCGATAAAGGAGAGATTAACCGTAAGGTTGGAAAACAGGTATTTGAAGAAGTCTTCAAAAATGATATTGAACCGGCTGCGTATGTAGAAGAGCATGGATTAAAATCAATGAACGATGAGGGTGCTCTTCGTGCGACGATTGAAGAAATCGTAGCGGCAAATCCAAAGTCAGTGGAAGATTATCATGCAGGGAAGAAAAAGGCGATTGGATTCTTAGTCGGACAGACGATGCGTGCGACAAAAGGAAAAGCAGATCCGGGCATGGTGAATCAGATTTTGAAGGAAATTTTAGGATAGATAAATGAAAGATGAATCTGACAGTAGAAAAAAGAAGGTTTTATAAAGAATTATTTGCAATTGTACTGCCGATCACGATTCAAAATTTTCTGAATTCGGCAGTCAATTTTGCAGATGTTTTCATGATCGGATTCGCAGGGCAGAAGGCACTGGCTGCCGTTTCTCTTGCGAATCAGTATCAGTTTTTACTTCAGGGATTGTTTTTTGGAATGGCATCCGGCGTTACGATTCTGTGTTCCCAATATTGGGGAAAACAGGATATGAAATCAATCCAGGCGGTGATGGGAATTGCATGGAAGATTACGATGGCGGTTACGGCGGTTATCGCCTTTCTTGCATTTTTCTTTCCGAAAAATCTGATGCTGATCTATACGAATGATATGGAACTGGTAAAAACCGGAGCCGTATATTTGAGAATTGCGGGTATTTCCTATTTTATCGCGGGAATATCGAGCGTATATGAAAGTACGCTGAAAAGTATCGAAAGGGCACATATCAGCACGTTGATCGCGAGTATGGCACTGATCTTGAATGTGATCTTAAATGCAATCTTCATTTTTGGGCTGTGTGGGTTTCCTAAGATGGGTGTTCTTGGAGCTGCACTTGCAACGCTGATTGCACGAATTGCAGAACTTGTATTCTGTCTGATCGATATGAGGAGAGGCAAGGTCTTTCAGGTGGATCTTCGGATCGTACTCGGAAGGCATCCACTGTTATTCCGAGACTTTTTGAATTATTCTCTTCCGGCATTAGCCAATGATATTTTATGGACACTGGCATTCTCTTCCTATTCGGTCATTCTCGGACATTTGAATTCCGATATGGTTGCGGCGAACGCGATTACGACAAATGTCCGTGAGTTATGTACCATTCTGTGCTTTGGTATATCGGGAGGAGGTTCGGTGCTTCTCGGCAAACGGATTGGCGAGCGAAAGATGGAGGAAGCAGAGAAGACAGCATCGTGGCTGTGTCAGTCCGCATTTGCGGTTGGTGTGATTACCGGAGGAATCATTCTGTTGATCCGGCCGTTGATTCCGCATTTGTTTGATCTGACACCGCGTGCAGAGAGCTACATGATGGGGATGCTTCTGATCAGCTCCTATTATATCATCGGTCAGGACATGAATACGCTTTTGATTGCAGGAATTTTCCGTGCAGGGGGCAATACACGTTTTGGTCTGATCTGTGATACCGTTACGATGTGGGTGGTATCGGTTCCGTTAGGAGTCATCAGTGCGTTCGTACTGCATCTGCCTCCGATGACAGTTTACTTTATTCTCTGCCTGGACGAATTTTGGAAAGTTCCGGTCGTGATCCGGTATTATAAAAGCAAAAAATGGCTGAAAAATATTACGCGGGAATATGAATAAACCGTTTGACATTTCAAATGAAACTGTCTATAATGTAGAAGAATATAAAGAATGCGTTGATGAGACGAGTACGTTTTACAGAAGCTGCCAGAGATTAGGAGTCATCGGCTGAAAGCTCCTTTCAGTGAAGTAGATCGGAAAACTACCTCGGAGTGGCTCTAATCAAGCCCGGCAGACACCGTTATCGTCGAATGAAGTGGTTTTATCATACGCTTTGCTGTATGAGACTTGAACAATCAGGGTGGAACCGCGGGTCAGTCATGGAATTACCCGTCCCTTATGACATGGATTTGTGTCGTAAGGGGCGGTTTTGTTGTTTATATGGCAAAAGCGTTCCGAAAAGTAATACAGCAGGTATTTTAATGAAAAGGAGATAGAAAGATGATTATTACATTAAAAGATGGATCAAAAAAAGAATATGAATCGGCAATGTCCGTTTTGGAGATTGCATCCGACATCAGTGCCGGTCTTGGAAGAATGGCATGTGCCGGCGAGATAGATGGAGAAGTTGTGGATCTCAGAACCGTGATCGACAAAGACTGTGAACTGAATATTTTGACATTTGATAACAGCGATGCAGGAAAAAAGGCATATCGCCATACAGCGGCACACGTACTTGCCCAGGCGGTCAAACGCCTTTATCCGGATGCAAAGTGTGCGATCGGACCTGCGATTGAAGATGGATTTTATTATGATTTTGACATGCCTTCCCTGAACCGGGAAGATCTGGACAAAATCGAAAAAGAAATGAAAAAAGTAATCAAAGAGAATCATAAGCTGGAGTGCTTCACACTTTCCAGAGAAGAAGCGATTCAGTTGATGCAGGAAAGAGAAGAACCATATAAAGTGGAATTGATCGAAGACCTGCCGGAAGATGCCGTTCTTTCTTTCTATAAACAGGGAGAATTCGTGGATCTGTGTGCCGGTCCTCATATCATGAATACAAAAGCGATCAAAGCATTCAAGTTAACTTCTGCATCCGGTGCTTACTGGCGCGGCAGTGAAAAGAACAAAATGCTGACTCGTATTTATGGAACTGCCTATACAAAGAAGGCAGATCTTCAGGAACGACTGGAATATCTGGAGAATATCAAAAAGCGTGATCATAATAAATTAGGCCGTGAGATGGAATTATTCACGACGGTTGACGTCATCGGACAGGGACTTCCATTGCTGCTTCCAAAAGGGGCAAAGATAATTCAGACGATGCAGCGCTGGATCGAGGATCTGGAAGATAACGAATGGGGTTATGTGAGAACAAAGACACCATTGATGGCAAAATCGGATTTGTATAAGATTTCCGGACATTGGGATCACTATACAGATGGAATGTTTATCATGGGAGAAGAAGGAACCGGCAAGGAAGTGATGGCTCTTCGCCCAATGACTTGTCCGTTCCAGTATTATTGCTATAAGAATACACAGCATTCTTACCGCGATCTGCCGATCCGTTATGGCGAAACTTCGACGCTGTTCCGAAATGAAGATTCCGGTGAGATGCATGGCCTGACACGTGTCCGTCAGTTTACAATTTCCGAAGGACACCTGATCGTCCGTCCGGATCAGATGGTAGAAGAATTCAAAGGATGTATGGCACTGGCAAAACATTGTCTGACCGTGCTTGGCGTGGAAGAAGATGTAACTTATCATCTTTCAAAATGGGATCCGAACAACCGCGAAAAATATATCGGTGAACCGGAAGTATGGAATGAGACAGAGCAGCATATTCGTAATATTTTAACAGAGCTGGAGATCGACTTTACGGAAGATGTCGGAGAAGCAGCATTCTACGGACCAAAAGTTGATATCAATGCGAAAAATGTATACGGCAAAGAAGATACGATGATTACGATTCAATGGGATGCTCTGCTTGCAGAACAGTTCGATATGTACTATATCGATGAAAATGGCGAAAAGGCTCGTCCATATATCATTCACAGAACGAGTATGGGATGTTATGAAAGAACCCTGGCATGGCTGATTGAAAAATACGAAGGCAAATTCCCGACATGGCTGTGTCCGGAACAGGTACGTATTCTTCCTATTTCAGAAAAATATGCAGATTATGCCGCAAAAGTAGAGAAAGAATTAAAAGCAAACGGTGTGCTTGTTACAACGGATAATCGTTCAGAAAAGATTGGATATAAGATCCGTGATGCGAGACTGAACAGAATTCCGTATATGTTAGTAGTCGGTGCAAAAGAAGCGGAGACGGGTCAGATCTCTGTCAGAAGCCGTTTTGCAGGAGATGAAGGTTCCAAAGATCTGCAGGTATTTATTGATGATATCTGTAAGGAAATCCGCACAAAAGAAATTCGTAAGGTTGAAGTAGAACAATAAGAGGAAGAAAAATCGGCATCTGCGATTTTGCAGGTGCCGATTTGCGAAGGAGGAGCATACAATGACAATATTGGCTTATCAGGTATTTGATGCGGTAGTAAAAGAACGGAGTTTTCAAAAAGCAGCCGAATCATTGAATCTGACTCCGTCTGCGATCAGCCATACAATCTCCTCGATGGAGAAGGAACTTGGATTTCCTTTATTTGTCAGGAGCAAACAGGGAGTACAGCTGACCGGATATGGAGAAAGCCTTCGACCGTATATTTACAATGTACTGCAAAGCGAAGATTCTCTGCAGGAAGCAATTGCTCAGATGAACGGACTGGAAAAAGGAACCGTAAAGATAGGGGCATTTAACAGCATCTGTACAACATTGATGCCTCAGCTGATCAAGTCATTCCGGAAACTGCATCCGGCCATTGAAATCGAAGTTTATCAGGGTACCTATGACGATGTATTGCGATGGATCAAAAATGGAACCGTGGATATGGGATTTTTGTCGATTTCAAGTTCCGGAGGTCTTCCGATCATTCCGCTGTTCAAAGACAGACTGGTTTCCATTATGCCGAAAGGAACGGATATTGGCGAGAAAGATTATGTTCGGGTAGAAGAGCTTCGCGGGAAAGGCTTTGTATCCCAGCGGGAAAGCACAGATGCGGATATCCAGAATCTGCTGAAAAAGTACGATGTCGAGGTGCAGTCGCACTGTCATGTTGTGGATGACCAGTCTACGATCGCGATGGTTGAAAGCGGACTGGGGGTATGCATCATGCCTTCACTCCTGATGGAGACGATGCGGAGCGATGTGGACATCTATCCGATCGAACCTCCGGAATATCGAATCATCGGAATCTGCACGAAGAAAGAACTGATCATATCGCCGGCGGTTAACAGTATGCGGGAACATATTTTAAAAACGATGAAAGAACTGTAAAAAAGTTTTTCATTTTAATCTTATTCTCATTTTTCCAGACTATACTAAACATATAAAATAAGTAAGAAACAAACACAAAGTTTTATAAGACAGAAAGGATGGAGAACATGAAAAAGATGAAACGTTTATTGGTTATGTTGGCAGTAGCATTGTTCGCTTTTACGACAATCGTACCGGCAAATGCGGCAACGAAGAAAGTAATCGGCAAGACAAAGGTTCGTTCTATTGTTGAGAAAAATACAACAGCTTTAAAAGGAAAGAAGCTGACGATCGAACTGGATCGGGACGACGGAGTCAGATACTACGAAGTAGAAGGCAAGACCTCAGCAAGAAAATATGAATTTGAAATTGATGCTTACAGCGGTAAAATCCTTGCACGCGAGTGGAAATTACGAAAGCTTACAAAAGGCAAGAAAAAACTGACAAAGAGCCAGGCAAGAAAAGTGATCGATGAGAAAGTAATTGCACGGAAACATCAGAAAAACTACCGGGTAGAGAAAGAATACGAAAAAGGAATCCTCTGCTATGAAGCGGAATTCAAAACAAAAACTCGCAAATTCGAAGTAATTGTCAACGCGACGACAGGAACCGTTTACAAAATGGAATGGGATCTGCTGAAAAAGAAGAATTAGTCATATATCATAAAATAGCAGCAGGCACAGGAGAAAGTCTCTTCTGTGCCTGTTATTTTGTTCTTTTAAGAATGCATTTTTTCATGTTCGATTTTCAATTCTTCCAACAATGTGTAAGCATCCCAGTCTTGATTAGAAGGCGTCATGACTGCTTTATAATGGATCGGACCGGCACCGGATCTTCGAATCGCGGCGAGTGCATAGTCCAGTTGTGTGTTCGTGAGTCCGGCGAATACGATCATCGGATCGCATAGTTCGGCTGGAGCGTCAATTGCGTTGGAGCCGGTACGTTTGGTACCGGTCAGCAAATCTTTGATGGGCAGAGAATACTCATCAGGACGGATCTTTTTTATTTTTATCTTTAATGGCAGCAATGCCTTTATCAACTTTACCGATTGTGGCTTTGAAATTACAAAAAATAAAATACCTGGTTTCATAATAAACTCCTTATGTTCTATATGATATGGAATACTTATCATCTAGTATAACATGTTTGATGCATAAAAGAACAATAAAATGTTAAAAATATAAGTAGATTTGATAACAAATATGTAACATACTCAGTGATTTTTCAGCATATAATTTAAATGATGACGATATGGGAACCGGGAATTGCCCGGATCCGAATCATATTTCGTATCGTACATATGGAAAAGGAAGTGTGGAAATGGACAATCGATTATATGGAAAGCTGATTTCTGTCAGTATATTATTCATTGCAGCGGCTGTTCCGGTTACAATCTCTGCAAAAACACTTGAAACCGGATGGAAAGAATTATCAGCTGTAGAATCTTATGAAACAATACTGGATCAAAAGATTGCTTCGGAAGCGGAACCGCTTCAAAAGTCTTTAGAACAGATGGATGTTATGGCAAAAATCTCAACATTTCCTGCAAAACGGATCTATGAGATATCGGATACCGATTTTAATATTTTGAGCAGGATCGTAGAGGCGGAAGCAACGGATAAAGATATGAAAAGTAAGATTTTAGTCGCAAATGTTGTGTTGAACCGATGGAAATCAGGAGAATTCCCGGATTCAATTGAGGGGGTTGTCTTTCAGAGAGAACATGGA
>Ga0129309_1001580_pt1 | contig 10821 bp, 10 predicted proteins | sample L1105metagenome_FD_94439 | JGI IMG/M metagenome (GOLD analysis project Ga0129309, IMG submission 94439) | Ring-tailed lemur group fecal microbial communities from Wisconsin, USA - L1105 metagenome | ecosystem: Host-associated > Mammals > Digestive system > Large intestine > Fecal | place: USA...
AGCGATGCGGGAGCGGTAGCCGGATTGACGCATGATGGCAAGCTGCATGGCTCCGGTATCGTCACAGGATACCAGAGATACCGGGATGCCCAGTCGGGGATATGCCTGACTGTAATCCACAAAGCCTTTTTTCCCGTTCCGCTCGGAGGGGGTGCCGCTGGCGAGCACTTCATAGACGGCGCGGTAGCTCTCACCGGCCAAAAGAAGAACCTGGGGCGTGTCCAGCCGCTCGCTGAAGACGCTTGCCAGGTTGTGAAGATGCGACAGTTCATTGTTCATGAAAAAGCCGGAATTTTGCGGGCTGACATATTGGATAAGGTAGGCGTGGTCACCCCAGTGGCCAAAGCCGGCGCAGCTTGCGGCGTTCATCAAATTACCATCCCCACCGCGTAAGGCGAAGGCGGGGAGAAATACCGGCTGGCGCTTGAGGTGTTCCACCTTGCCATAGGCTGGTTCAATTCCTGCCCCCAGGCAGGTGAGCAAAATCGTCCCCACCTCTAAGCGCCGGCGCAGGGCCGGGCTTTGCGCATAGGGCCGTTTTGTGGGCGGCTGGCAGTTGATTTCCATGGCGGCCAGAAATTGATACCCCTTTGGGGAGGGCATCAGATATTGATTGCTGCGGGAAAAAGTCAGCAGCCCCAGCGTGGACAAAAGCTCCGCCTCGCGGCAAAGCCGGCTTAGGGAGATCATGGCCCGCAGTGGAGCCAGGGGGAGCCATTGATAGGCTCCCGCCAGACGCAGCAGGCCAAAGTCCCTGCGGTCGTAAAGCATGGCAAGCCCTCCTCTCGGATTTGAGGCTCATTTGTGTCGGCAGGTGGCATAGGACATCTACAAATTTAGAATGTAACGGACGGGCCGCCTTATAAAAAGACAGCAAAAACAAGGAAAAACGCCGCGGGCCATCGGTTACATCCTGGGGCGGGAATGTCCGATGGTCTGCCCGAAAATCGTATGGCGTATGTAACCTGTGATCGCTTATCTTTAGCCGGCATTGTAACCGATGGCGGCATTCAAATGAGCAGAACGCTTGTAACGGAAGTTCAGCGAAAGAGCGGGTACTGATCGGAGCGCATAAAGAAAAAGTCCCCCGCGTCCTGTACGGGCAGAACATAGATATGGCAGGCCCGCTCCGGCGTGCGTGTGGAGATCAGGCACACGCTCAAGCTGTACTGGTCATCATCCGCCACGATGCGGCCTTTGAGGGCGTTGGAGATCGCCTTCCAGCCCTTGTTGTCCTGGTCATAGACCTGGCGGGCGGCGATGTCGCAGTGTTCGTCAATCACCAGCAGGGCGTTGTCCAGCATGGGGAGTTTCCCATGCCGCCGTTCCATCTGATCCAGAAGCCGGGTCACGGTATCCGTGATCCAGAGCGGCGGCTCAAACCGGCAGTTGGGCAGCAGGGTGTTCAGCTGGATATGGAGCCAGTCGAACTCGTTGCGCTCCGCCCGCCCCGCGATTTCCAGCGGCTCCACCACGGGCCTGTGGCCCACAGGCTGGAGGGGTCGCTGGTAGTAGGCGCACAGGGTACGGAGCTCTACCGTCCCATGCTCCATCTGGGCGGCCGCCCGCTCCAGTTCTTTGGACAGTTCCTCGGACGGCGCCTCGCTTTCTTCCAGCAGAACGGCGATGCGCCCGCTGGCTTTGTAGGCTTCAAAGGTAATTGCTTGGATACGCTTGATATGGCCTTTTTGTTCAGACATAATTTTTGCTCCTTCGCTTGTTTTTTTCGGGAAAATCGCTTACAATAAAAATGAAAATAATCCTACGCTTCGGTCTGGGAGGTGCTGGTATGAAAGACCGCATATATTCCCGTGAGGAAATTATTGCTGTGATTACGCCGATCCTGCGCAAATATAAGGCGGAGCAGGCGATCCTCTTTGGCTCTTACGCCCGCCGGGAGGCAGACGCGCAATCTGATATTGATTTGCTTGTGATTGGCGGGGACTCCTTTGACCCGACGGATGTGTTCTGTATTGCGGATGAGCTGCACCGGGCTACCGGAAAGCAGGTAGATGTCTATGAGCTGCGTGAGGTCAATACCGGTACGGATTTCTTCCGTTCCATCTTTTCTGAGGGGGTCAAGATTGCGTGAAGTACAGCGATATGCAGCGGATCGAAAAAATTAACTCCACAACAGGCAAACTTCTGGCATATCTGAAAGACGCCGGTATCACCACGCAGATCGTTTTAGAACAGGAGCCTGTCCGGTGGGCCATTACCACGCCGCTCTATAACATCGGGGAACACGCTTATAACCTCTCCAACGAATTTAAGGAGAAGTACCCCGAAATTCCCTGGGCCAAAATCTCCGGATTGCGGCACCGGCTGGTACACAACTACGATGACACAAACTGGAGCCTAATTTGCACGATACTCTTTGAAGTCCTTCCAGACTTCAAAGTATCCATTGAGAATATTTTGCGGCAACAAGAAGCGGGGAGCTGATCCCCGCTTCTTCTATTCACCCATCTTTCTCGCCCGCAGATCCGTGGGAGAGGTTGTGATGGCCTCGTATTCTTTTGGCGAAACATGGACGGCGATGGGAACATGGTTGTGTCCGATACACAGAAGTCCCTCGCCGCGGCGGAACCTGGTGATCATTTTCGTCTCCTCCTCGGTCAGATTGAGGATACCTTGGATCAGCCGGGCCTCCTGTTCCTCCATCTGCATAATAAATTTGATACGGCAGCTATCCAAAATGCCCTTGCCGTATTTGCCGCCGTCCAGCGCCATCATATCAGCCATACCCTGGGAGGTGACGCCTGCGATGCCGCCCTGGGAGCGGATCAGCTTTACCATGCGCATGGTATAGTCGGCTGCCAGCGGGTTGGAGTTGGCTCCCAGCAGCTTCCAGAGCTCGTCAGAGAGCAGGGCCGTACCAACATCGCCATTCTGTATAATCGTGTCGGTGGCGAAACCGGTGGCCGCATAGACCGTCGCCAACTGGAGGTCATCTGGAATATCGGTCAAGTCGATCACAATGTATGGGTTTTCCGTGTCCACATTGGTTCGCCCGCCCATGGAGGCAGCCGATCCGGATACATAGCGGGTCAGAATCACGGACAAGTGCCTGGTTTCCGGGTTCTCCCGCAGGATGTCGTACCATTCCTGAATAACAGGCATCTCCTTGATGGTCACGCCGTCATCTTCAAAGAGGCTGGCGTTGTCAAAGGTGATGCCTCGCCGACCGTAGCACTCAATGAGCGAGGCGTCGATGTAGTTCATATCCTCCTCCGTCAAGTTTCGCTTTTGCAGGGAATACCACACGGAGAGCCAGGATACCTTCTCGGCCAGCAGGGACTCCCGGCGCTGGGTACCGCCGCTGTGGGCGGCGTAAGGATCTTTTTTCAGACGCCGAATTTCCATCAGGCCGATACAGTCTGGAGAGGACGGCCCCAGTTTGATAAACTGGCCGCCTACTGCTTCGCATAGGGGCCGGTACTCGTGGCCTTTTTCTGGGACAATGCAAATGACTTTTCTCTGCTGCTCCCGAAAGCGTTTTCCAACACACTGAAGCAAGATAGATTTTCCGGCTCCCGTGCTGCCGAAAGCACAAAAATTGCCGTTGGTGTACTTATAGTCATCGTATAAGTCGATGAACACCGGAGAGCGGTTGTAGAGGTTCAGCCCCAGGAATATCCCACGGGAATCGCTCAGTTCAAAGGAGGCGAATGGGAACGAGGCAGCCACGCCGGAAGTCAGGGCATTCCGGCGGCTTTTGCGCTCAATGTCCGGGTCGGAAATCAGAAGAGGCAGGAACGAGAGAAACGCCGGCTCGTGCTTGTACTCACATCTTTTTGCCAGCATATCAGAGGCCACGCACAGCGTTTCCACGGCGGTCATCCTCTGTTCCAGCGTATCCGGGTCATCGGCGGTGACCTCAATCAGCGTGTGCATATAGTAAAAGTCCTGCCCCTCACGATTCATCCCCTCCTTTAGATAGAGGCCGGCGCCGATGGCGTCGCCCAGCTCCTCGAAGTCCTGGCGGGTATCCCCCACATCCCTCATTCGGGAGCGGTTAATCATGGTGGTCTGCCCGATGGCATTGACCGTTTTTTCCCGCGGCTGCCTGACAAGATGAAAACTCAGGCTGACTCCTTCTCCCGCTTCAATCAGAGGAGTGAGCCAGCCTTTTCCGACCACTGTGGAGTATCCGTAACCGCTGACATAGAGGTAAGCATGATAGACGCCATCCAGCAGCAGATAATCGGCATGATGTGTGTCTATATCGGATGGGGAAAGTAAGTCGGGAATGGTCGTGGCCCCGGCCTCCAGACGGGACAGGCCGGAAACAGGTTTTCTCTGAAACCACCTCCGTTTCTTTTTCCCGGAAGATTCCACAGTCTCGCCCTCCAACGCCTTCAGGGTCTCCTCGTCATAGACGCCATGTACCATGCCCAGCATGTCAAACACGCCCTCTGGGAGCCGGATGTGCTGTGAAGTGCGTTTGTTGACCAGCTTATAAAACAGGTCAAGGATAAAATTGTCCGCATATTCCGGCTCCAGAACCGTGACGCCGCAGCGATCCAGATACCGCCGGGCCACTTCCGCCTTTTCGTTGAGCACGGCGGCGATGGCCTCCGGCGTGTGGTCTGCGGCCTTCATAGAGGGATCATAGGAAAACGAGAGGAAAAAACGGTGTGTAATCGCCTCGCGCTCCACCAGTTGGGGAACATATTCCATGCTCTCCATCAGCATAGTCCGGCACCGCTCATTTGTCTCCCGCTCCAGGTAGCCTTGCAGCAGCTTCAAATAGCCGTCCAGATCAAACGGCTGTGTCAAAACATTGATCTGGAGATTGGAAGGGGCAATTTTCAAATAAGCGGCAAAGTCCTCAATAGCAGCGCCTTTATCCAAGCTGGACATCGTGTAGAAGTTGACCGGGAGCAGTTCTAAAATTTTGACAAACCGCTTGTCGCGGGTAACAACCACGCCCTGGACGATATCCTTGATAGGGAGCCACCCCTGTATACTCCCGTCGTAAGCTCCGCTGCGGTCACTTAGACCCGTGACGGAACCACCGAAGATAAAGTTTTTCAAATTCATGTGCATTCACCTCTCCACGATAGGTTAAGACCCGGCGTTTTCGGCGCCAGACCCACCAGGTTTTCAGATAACGGGTTAGGCTGTCATCCTTCAGACCAATCAGCGCAAAGCCGACAGTCGGTACCAAAAGGCACAGGGTCACGATGATGTTCCATGTGATCGAAAAGGGCAGAAAGGCGGCGCAGGCCGCCAGCACCGGCAGCCCCAGAAGCACCGACTCAATGGCGTTGCGAATTTCAAACAGTCCGAACAGCTTCCCCGCATCGGTATAATTGACCGGAATATAATAAGTTTCAGAATCCATCCTGTTCCTCCTCTTTGGCCGGCGAAAACAGCCATGCAGTATGGGCCAAGCCGCGCTCCAGCGCCTCCAGATTTGCCCGGCGGGACGCAATCACGGAAGCGAAGGCACGCCGGAGCATGGCTTCATGCCCCTTGCTCTGGCGCTCCGGTTCCGTTTCGATTTGGCCGATCAGCTGTCTGGAAACGCCCGCGGCTTTTGCCAGCTCCGCCTGTGTAATGCCGTATTGCAGACGAAGCTGACACAACCGGCAAATATATTGCTCTGTCACGGCGCACACCTAATTGGATAAAACCCAGAACGGGCCGCCGGAACCGGCCCGCCGGGAGGCTTCGTTGGTGATAATTCCAAGCGCCCACTCCTGATTGCTCCGCTTCACGCTGGCCGGATCAGCTACCAGAATGTTTCCGTCCTCTGTCACGCCCCGCAGGACAATAAAGTGTCCGGAACTGGTAAAATGGCCCTTCGACATAATAGCGATGACCAGTTTTCCATCCTGTAACGCTTCCACCAGCTTTTTGCCGTCATTTCCGATCCCGGTCACGGTCAGCCCATAGTGCGCCCCACCGTCGGGGATCAGGCTGTGATAGCTGCCGTTGCCCTCACAGCGGTAGCCGTTCTTTACCGACCATTGAGCTACATCATAAGGCGTTACTTGCTGGTCTGTCAGAGAGGCCACGGCAATGGCAAGGGCGGTTGGCCCGCAGCCAGCCGCCCCTATCGTTCCGCTTTTGCCGTACATCTCATTTCCCCAGCGGGAATCCGTCTGATTGTAGTAGACCACCGGCGTTTCCGCATCGGAAAAGGTGATATTACCGTAGTCCGTGTTATAATAGCCCGCACCGTCGCTGTCGGCATAGGCCACATTCTGATCTTCCGCCAGGGTGGAATAGAGCAGCGCCGCCCAATCCTTTTCCTCTTGCGTGAAGCCCAGCTTGTCCATATACTTCTCCGGCGTCAGTTCCCGGACAGAAATATTCAAAAAGCGGTCAGACAGAGAGGTGGAATAGGTCAGCCGGTCATAGAGCAGGTTTTGAATCGCACTCTCATTCATGGTGTAGAGGTCTTGCTTGTAGCGGACAGACCCGATGGCCATTAACCAGTATTTATTGAGGTCCCCTAACTCCTGACTTACGCCGTAGTCATCATACATGGGTGTACCATCATTCCAAAAATCGGGAAGAATGCTGTCCACCAGGCGCAGGAGCAGGGGCTTGTTGTAGCTGTCCATTCTTTGATAAATGCTGTCCAGTTCCTGGGCGGAGGCGGTAAAGTCGATGATCTCCTGGTCGCCGGAGCTGGTGTAACCAAATAAAACATTGGGTAAGGCGGTGAAAATAAGCATGGGAACCAGGATCACAACAAATAGGAGAATGACAAACAACCGGATGATCTCCGGTAAAAATGATTTTACGGCTTCAGCGGCGGCGCCATAAATGCCGCCCGCGGCCGCCCCTCTTGCGATATTCGCGGCAGCAGAGGCCGCCCGGGCCACCTTTTGACCCGAGGATGATTGATTGCTCATGATTTACGCCTCCTCTTCCTGTTTTTCGCCGGCGCTGTCTGGCCTCCCGGCACAGGAGGAACTACTCCACCCCGGTTGAGCCGCCGGGTGCCACGGTTTACTTCGGGCATCTTTGCAGTTCTTTGTGGCACCGTTCCTGCTGTTGCGGTCGAAGGTGTATGTTTTTCCGCTCTGGCTTGCGCAATATCGCTGGGCCTGCGCATTCCTGCTGTTCCGGTCGGAAGCGTACCGCCCCCAACCAAGGGGTGGTCATGCCCGATGGCTGGTGCTGTTCCTGCTATTCCGGACGGTAGGTAGCCAGTTCTGAGTGAACTGCCATCTGCCGGGCGGGTAATTCCTGCCGCACCCTGCGGAGCACCTGTGCCACCGGCGGAAGTATAGGTCTTACGGAGCGGCGTCTGCTTTCCTGCCGTACCGGCGGAGGACGCAGCATCGGTTAAAACCGTTCCGCTTGCGGTGCGAATACTCTTTCCTGCCATACTGGCGGAAGCTGTGTCACCACCGGATTGGCTGCCGCTTCCGGCGCCTGCCCGTATTCCTGCTATGCCGGATGCGGGGCTACTGCCGCCATCCGGGCGCTGTCGCCCACCCACGGGCGGACGGGTAGAGACTTTATTCGTAGGAATGAAGCCGCTACCGGCCTCATGGAGCGGACGCCCGGCGGATGGATAGGTGGCAGCCTCTGGAGATGAACGACCGCCATCCCTATCTCCACCGGCAACGCCTTGAGGTGTCGGTATCTTCGGCGTCCGATCCTGCTGAATTGGCTGACGCTCCCGCATGGTCTCCCGGCTGCTGGTATGAGTGGCAGTTCCGGCTTTGGCATCAGTCCCCCGACCTGGTGCAACGGCGGATATTCTGGTGCTTCCTGCCTGGGGCATACCCGTGGCACCGATCTTATTGATTTTTCCACGGTCATGCGTGGGGGAGATAATGGGCCGCTGTGACCCGCTGCGGGCCTCAGGCTGCCCAGTCCTCCCAAGTGTTCCCGCAGATAACTTGTCATCCGAACCGGCTGCGCTGGTATAGGAGCTGGTATGGACGCGGGCTGTGCGGGTTCCTGCTCTCGCCTCTGGGGGAACAGAGCTGCGCCTTGTCCCAAGCGTGTGGATCGTCGGCGCTTTGCCAGACCCCTGCTGGCTGGATTGCCGGCCAGCTCCTTCCATGCGGCCATCCTCTGGCGAGGGAACACCTGTGTCATGGGCGGTTTCCTGCCCCTGCTGTTGGGATACGAATGTGCCGCCAGGGACAGTAGAGCGCGCGTCCGTCTGCTGTCCCTTCCTACCCCCGCTTCCTGCGGAGACGGAGGCGCCGCCGCTGCCTCCGGGGCTTCCGCCAGGCGGCGGAGGCGGCGGGGATGCAGGGCCATGGGGATTGGTGCGCGGCCCGGAAGGTTTTCCGCCGCTGGAGCCGCCCCTTGCCTGTTTGACTGAGGCTCCCGCAGCTTTTGCAACAGAACTGGCGATTCCTTTCACGACGGCATAAGCCACCATGCCGGGCAGCCCACGGCCAAGTCCATCGCCCGTAATCGCCGGATTAAGCCCCATGCGGGCAACGATACTGTCTGCTTTTCGGGCCACTCTGGCGATCCCGACAATAAAAAGCATCCAGGGCAGGACGGACACGCCGCTGGGAACATAGCCCATCGCCGATATGAGCAGCTTTAAAAAGACCACATTAAGTACCATCATCACGCACATGGAGCCAAACATGCGGCACCAGCCTTTGAAGATGTCCTCCGTATTTTTAGAACCGCCCATACCGAAGGCGAGGGGAGCCATGAGGACGAGGATGGCTGTTACAACATACCGCTCCGCCACTTCAAAGCATAGCTTCACAAATTGCCACATAATGATGAAGCCGATTATGATAATCAGCAGCCACGAGGCTCCGAGGCTGAAATTGTTTTCGTCTGGGATGGTGACCGTTACGCTGGTGGGGATTTGCAGCAGTTGGATCACATGGGCGGAGATACCAAGCCCTATTTCACAAATTTGCGGACTGGCCAGGAGTAAGAAGGCAAATACAAAAGTTCTGGTGAACAGCAGCTTAGGATCTTCCCCCTCGAATCCGAGGCCGGTGGCCATGCTTTTGGCCGCCTGAAAGACCAGGTTGCCTAAGAGCAGCGCCCAGCCAACGGCAATGATGATATCCAGAATATCATCTGCAACAGGAACTACCTGGCGGAAGTAGCTGAGATCCATCTGAAAAACATCCAGCAGGGAGTTGGCTATGTATTGGACGATCTCAAGACACAGGCTGTAAACCCATTGGATAAAGCCCTTAAAAATTCCTTCAAGGATAACACTCACCTCCGAACTGGACTATGGTTGGATAAGAATTACTGAATGGTCGCCAGCCCGTCGAACAGCGGGCGGACATAGGCAAGAAAAGCGCCCATTCCATTGATGATCACCCAAGCAAGCCAAATCCGTTTCAGCCAGTCCCAGGCTTGATCTGACTTGTGCTGGTTGTTGGAAACTTTGGCGCCAATGACGGCAACAGCGGACATAAGGGCAGCCAAAACGGTGCTGATACCGGCGATTTTGTTATAGACATCTACGATGATACGGTTGGCGACCGTCCACATATCGTCCACGGCCAGCGCCGGCGTAATCATGCAGGCAGCCGCCAGAACGAGCACCATCGTTTGGACATAGCATCGGGGCGTTTTAGGCGCAAGGCGGGCCAAAAACTTTTTCATGGAGCATCCCTCCTCTGGAGCATGGAAAAGGAATGGCACGAGTTGTTTCCCTTACAGGAGGACACTCCCGTACCATTCCTATTTTGTTTTCGTTACAATTTCTTTGCATAACCGCGCATATAGGAAAATCATGCCTTTATGCAAGCGGACGGGAGAACCCGCCCGCCTGTAAGATGCTATGACAGAAGCCTGGAATATCCCGCAGTTCTTCTTCCTCAATGGGTACCCACCAGAGGGTGAGCAGGTCAACGGTGTAACGGCGTTTTGTTGCCTGCCGCAGCCGCTTCGTCAAATGCGGGATCGTATAGGTGCCGTCAACCGGGATATAGGCATCCCCGCTGGCATCCCGGTAAATGAGAAAATCGCCGGAATCCGCGCAGTCGAACCTCCCGCCGTACATCTGAGCGTACTGGTCGGCGGCTATATGAAGCAATTTGTCATTTTGATAAGCTGAATAAGTCATATATTCGCCTCCATTTTTAGAGTGCAGGCGGTGCATAAAGCACCGCCTGCATCCGGGTTTTAATATCCGGTTTTGGGCAAGGTCGGCGGGTTAAGGTTGATGATCAGCGTGATCCAAGCAGTGCGCCCAGTCTCCCACTGACTCATATACTGCCCGCCCGCATCGGCGCGGTTGATGACTTGATAGCCGTTTGCGAGCGTAGCCTTGGTCTGGATCGTGACGGTAGGTTTGACCACGGAGGCAAACCCGGCTGGGACTTTGCCGAACTCCAGCCGGACATCTGTGACCACCTCGCCCTGCATCAGCGGAATGGCGGCGAGGTCAAAAGCATAATTGTTCGTGCTGAGCAGATTTGCTGCCAAAACGCGATAATCGTTGTAGTTGGTTTTATAGGTGATCTGATAGTTCAGCCGCGTATTATAAGTGCCGGTTGTGATAGCCTTTGCTGTGGCACAGTCCGTTGGGAAGCGGTCATGCCAGAAGAAATTCTCCAGAGCAACATTGGAGTTATTTGCCACAGTAAGGTCATAGCGCATGGAATCCCCAGCCAAAAGCTGCTTGTTGCCGGTCTTTGTGATCGTGACCTTCAAATTGGACGGCTTATCATAAGCAGACAGCTTAATGATCTGGCCGGAATACTCCAAGGTCACATCATGGACGGTTGCATCAATCTGGTAATATGCTGGAGCCGTGACCTCCCGAATCTGGTAGCGCGTTAAGGGCAGGGGTTTGGAGGCCGCGACACCCCTGGTATCTGTGGTGATATAATCCACCACCTTGCC
>Ga0129309_1001583_pt1 | contig 10812 bp, 9 predicted proteins | sample L1105metagenome_FD_94439 | JGI IMG/M metagenome (GOLD analysis project Ga0129309, IMG submission 94439) | Ring-tailed lemur group fecal microbial communities from Wisconsin, USA - L1105 metagenome | ecosystem: Host-associated > Mammals > Digestive system > Large intestine > Fecal | place: USA...
ACAGCTGAATAATACGCTAAAAGAACTGGACATTCAGGAACAGGCTGAGATTGAACGTGTACTGACTGCATTAAGCGAACGGGTTGCCGTCGAAGCCGAAGACATTGCTTATAATGTAAAAATACTTGCAAAACTGGATTTTATCTTTGCAAAAGCAAAGTTTGCCAAATCATATGACGGAAGTGAACCGGAATTTAACACAGATGGCGTGATCAATATCAAACAGGGACGTCATCCTCTTCTGGATAAGAGGAAAGTCGTTCCGATTAATGTGACACTCGGCGATACCTTTGACATGCTCATTATCACCGGTCCAAATACCGGCGGAAAAACCGTATCCCTGAAAACGGTCGGTTTATTTTCCCTGATGGGTCAGGCAGGACTTCATATTCCTGCTTTCGAGGGTTCTCAATTAACGGTATTTGACAATGTGTATGCGGATATCGGAGATGAACAAAGCATTGAGCAGAACCTCAGTACTTTTTCCTCTCATATGACCAATATTGTATCCATCTTAGAAGATGCGACCGATCAGTCACTCGTTCTTCTGGATGAGCTTTGCGGCGGTACCGACCCGATTGAAGGTGCGGCGCTCGCTATTTCGATCCTGACAAATCTGCTCTGCCGCGGCGTTCGTACAATGGCAACAACCCATTACAGCGAACTAAAAATGTTCGCATTATCGACCGATGGAATTGAAAATGCCTGCTGCGAATTTGACGTTGAGACACTCAGTCCTACATTCCGCTTATTAGTCGGCATCCCCGGAAAGAGCAATGCATTTGCAATTTCCAGAAAACTGGGACTCGATCCGTCCATCATCGAACAGGCCAATTCTCAGATTGACGATTCTGTACAGGATTTTGAATCCCTGCTGGCAGATCTGGAAAAAAGCAAACGCCTGATCGAAGAGGAACAGGAACAGATCTACAACTATAAAAAAGAGGTAGAGGAACTAAAAGCAAGTCTTCGGAAAAAGCAGGATGATGTGAAGGAAAAACGTGCGAAAATCCTGCAGGAGGCCCGTGAAGAAGCTTATAACATCATCTCAGAGGCCAAAGACGTTGCCGACGAAGCAATCAAGAAGTACAACAGCTGGGGAAAACATCCGGAGCAAAAGAATACCAAACGGATGGAACACAAGCGAAGCGATCTTCGCGGCCGCATGAACAAGCTGGAGAAGGACATGGCATACCGCGGCAAAAAGGCAAAGGGACAGCATTCAAAGGAAGATTTTTCCATCGGAGATTCTGTCTTTGTATCCAGCCTGAATCTAAATGGAGAAGTTGTCACACTTCCAAATGCCAAAGGCGACTTATATGTTCAGATGGGAATGATGCGCTCACTCGTAAATATCAAAGATCTGGAAATCTTAAAGAGTGCAAAAGAAATCAAAAAAGAAGCGCAGCGTGAAAATGCCAAGGCACGCAACAGGGGCCGCACAAGTATCAACAAAGCCGCCAATATCTCGCCGGAGATCAACCTGCTCGGCCTTACCGTATCAGAAGCCGTTGCAAAACTGGACAAATACCTGGATGACGCATATCTGGCAAATCTTAACCAGGTTCGTATCATTCATGGCAAAGGAACCGGTGCCCTGCGCAAAGGAATTCATCAATACCTGCGCAAAGTAAACTATGTAACCGGCTTCAAGCTTGCAGAATTCGGCGAAGGCGATATGGGCGTGACAATTGTTAATTTTAAGTAATTTTACCATTCTAAAAAGAGGCAAATAAAATGAAACTGACAACATTATGCTATATTGAAAAAAACGGATGTTATCTTATGCTGCACAGAGTCACGAAAAAGAACGATGTCAATAAAGATAAGTGGATCGGTGTCGGCGGACATTTTGAACACGGCGAAAGTCCGGAAGATTGTCTGTTCCGTGAAGTCCTGGAGGAAACCGGTCTGTCCCTGACTTCTTTCCGCTTTTGCGGCATCGTCACATTTCTCTCTGATATGGGGACTCCTGAAGAAGAATGGGAATACATGTGTTTATACCATGCAGACGGTTTTGAAGGTCAGATCAAAACCTGTGATGAAGGCGTTCTCGAATGGATCAAAAAAGAGGATCTGTTGAAATTAAATCTGTGGGAAGGCGATAAAATCTTCCTGCAATATATGGATCAGAAAGTTCCGTTCTTTTCATTAAAACTGGAATATCGCAAAGGAAAGCTCCTTTCCGCGTGGTTGGATGGAAAAGAGTTGGAATGATAAAGAATGACAAAAAACTTCTTCTCTGTGACGTGTGTCAGAGCAGTTGAACAACCTGCACGATTCATCTTTTACGAAAAGTCCGCCTAAAACGCGCTTTCGCTTGCACGGTTAGGCGGACTTTGACAACATACGGAGCACAAAGGTCACGTGAGAAGAAGTTTTTTACTGTTCCGTTGCAATCTGAAGGTTAATTACACATCACATGATAAACAAAAATGTTCTATAAGATATCAATATACTCTCCTGCCAATGCTTTGTTCATACTGCGCACTGCACAGAATTTGCCGCACATACTGCATGTATCGCTGTGGTCGTCTTCCGGCAGTCTGTCATCGCGGATTGCCTTTGCCGTTTCCGGATCAAGTGCACACGCAAACTGTGCATCCCAGTCGAGTACACGTCTGGCATCTGCCATCTTATCGTCAATATCTCTTGCTCCCGGAATTCCTTTTGCAATATCTGCCGCATGAGCTGCAATCTTAGATGCAATGATTCCCTGTTTTACATCTTCCACATTTGGAAGTGCCAGATGTTCTGCCGGAGTTACATAACATAAGAATGCCGCACCGCTCATTGCTGCTACTGCTCCTCCGATTGCCGCTGTGATATGGTCATATCCCGGTGCAATATCCGTAACCAACGGTCCAAGTACATAAAATGGTGCTCCCATGCAGATGCTCTGCTGCACTTTCATGTTTGCTGCAACCTGATCGAGCGGCACATGTCCCGGTCCTTCTACCATTACCTGTACATTGTGATCCCATGCACGTTTTGTTAATTCTCCGAGGCGGACAAGTTCTTCAATCTGACACACATCTGTCGCGTCTGCCAGACATCCCGGTCTGCACGCGTCTCCCAAAGAGATCGTTACATCGTGTTCCTCACAAATCTCAAGAATCTCATCATAATACTCATAAAACGGATTCTCTTCTCCTGTCATACTCATCCATGCAAATACCAGACTTCCTCCACGGCTTACAATGTTCATTTTTCTCTTATGCTTACGGATCTGTTCAATCGTCTTTCTCGTAATACCGCAGTGCAGAGTAACAAAATCCACTCCATCTTCTGCATGAAGGCGTACTACATCAATGAAATCTTTTGCCGTCAGCGTAGCGAGATCTCTCTGATAATGGATAACACTGTCATATACCGGGACAGTACCGATCATAACCGGGCATTCACTCGTTAATTTTTGGCGAAACGGCTGTGTATTGCCATGGCTTGACAAGTCCATGATCGCTTCTGCTCCGAGATTTACCGCACTCATTACCTTCTGCATCTCGATATCATAATCTTTGCAGTCTCTTGAAACACCGAGATTCACATTAATCTTTGTTCGCAGCATGCTTCCGACACCTTCAGGATCCAAACATTTATGGTTTTTATTCGCACAAATGGCAACTTTTCCCTCTGCAACAAGCTTCATCAGCTTCTCAACCGGCATATGCTCTTTTTTTGCTACCGTCTCAATCTGAGGCGTTACAATTCCCTTTCGTGCCGCATCCATCTGTGTCGTATACGTAATTTCGCTCATCTTTTTTCCTCCTTTAAATCCGACAAACGGTTTTCTGATTCGGAGACATTATTGGGTTTTTATTGTGTAGGGAATTCAATAAAATTTCCCACATAATAAAAAAACGAATCTACCAACTTTTGATATATTCGTTCACAAACACTTTATATCCCTACGTTGGCATTATCCAAATCAGGTCACGGGTCGAAACCAATCAGTTTCCTCTCAGCCGGCTTTAGCCAGCTCCCCTTTTTCACTTTCTTTTTTTATTATACTATCTTTCATACAAATTTCAATCCCATTCTTGCTTTTTGTCGAATTCATTAAAATGGCGAAGTATTTATCGTAACACTCCGCCGGAAGCCTAATCGGTTTGAGCAACATTTGCTTGATTAGGTCTGTACTTCTATATATATGCAATATAAACGATTTTAAACACTGAGGTGAGCCTTCCAATCTGCTGGAAAATTCATAGCTGTCAAACTGATAACGCCGCTATTCTTTTGGAACAAAGCCTCCAATTCACCTACAAAATCTATCCATTCCTCATCTGATGATCTTAGATATTTCATAGCCAACAAAATCTGATATAATCCATTATGTACCGGTGTAGGTGTTACTTTATCTGCATTCAGAATTTCCGGTGTAGTATGTATTGTCCGATTATAAATTCTAGAATTGTGTGCACACATATTTCTCAATATGGAAACACTCTGTACCCATGAAGCAAACATTTTCTGCGATGGATTTACCAAATTCCCTTTTTTAGAGGTATATTGATAATTCGCTGATAAAATTGAATATGCACTGCCCATACCTGCTTTCAAATTTTTAATTATCTTTGATAATGTTCCAAAGGAAAGGACTTCCACAACTGCCCATACAGGAACTTCACCTTCGTGATTCACAAAATTGTGTTTAATAAACACATCATTGGAACGAGCAATTTCCGATGCTATTGTAGCCATATTCTTCCAATACATTTTTTTCTCTTTAAAGATTGATGAATCCTGCAAAACCAAAGCATCTCCGTGCACCAGCAATGCTTCCACTAAACGAACTCTCAATGCTACTTCAATTTTAGAAATCATCGAAAAAACCAGAGCAGATAATTCCTGATCAAATAAATACAACTGGAAAATGTCACTAAATTTAGTTCCTGAAACATACTTCTTAGCCACATTATCATATAGATGGAACGAATATCCACGTAAACGATAAAAGCCAACAGATTTTAATGCTTTTTCTACATCTTCACGAGATGTAACCTCCATTCCTGCATCAATATATGATTGCACCTGGTGTTCAATTGTTAGTATTTGTTTTGGATATTTATACATAAATCACCCCTTAAATAAAAAAGTCCCACCGAGTTGCGCATGAAAAGTCAGAGGCGTGGTGGGTTCTGTTAATATTATTATACAACTTTTGCGATTACTGTCAAGCTTTCTTTATGAGGTTCATCCGCATCCACAGAAAAAGCCCCCGGAAACTGCTTCTCTAAGCCATTCCCAGGGACTTTTTCAAATATAAAACACTAATAAGAAAAAACGGGCATACCCTAAAAGTGAATGTTATAAATGACACACACTATCATGGTATACGATAGCTTGTGATCCGAAGACTTATAAAAGTTAATTGTGTGTGTTAGATGTTCCCGAATCACTTACTATACAAATATTTTATAATACACCTTATCTTTTGTCAATCATTAATATTATGCATGTATTATAGTCGACTTATTCATATTGTCTATAGATTCACCATTCATAATGATGCAACTGCCCCTGCAATTGAAAATGATCAAAGTTCAACTGTCGCAATGCTTCATATGCAACGATCGCAACAGAGTTGGACAGATTTAACGATCGGATTTCCGGCAGCATTGGAATACGAATACAGGTTTCTTTATTGTCTAAAAGAATTTCCTCCGGAATTCCGGCACTTTCCTTTCCAAACATGATGTAACATCCATCCTCATATTGAACATCTGTATAAGTCTGCTTTGATTTTGTCGTTGCCATATAGATTTTTGCACCGGGATTTTTCGCCAGAAAATCTTCGTAGTTCATGTAAGTACGAACATCCAGCTTATCCCAATAATCGAGTCCGGCTCTCTTGATCGTTTTGTCGTTGATCTTAAAGCCCAGCGGCTCAATCAGATGTAAGATCGAACCGGTTGCAACGCAGGTTCGTCCGATATTTCCCGTATTCGCCGGCATCTCCGGCTCATGTAAAACAATATTCAGCATCTTATCTCTTCTCTCTCAATCTTGTAATAAATCGCTCTAATCTGGATAACGCTTCCTTCAACTCCTGAATCGAGTATGCGTAGGAGATTCGGATATATCCTTCTCCGCACTCTCCGAATGCACTGCCCGGTACAACTGCAAGCTCTTCTTCTTCCAGAAGTTTCATTGCAAATTCATCTGAAGTCAGTCCAAATTCCTGTATAGACGGAAACATATAAAACGCTCCCTTTGCTTCAAAACAGTCAAGACCCATGCGTTCAAATGCCTTTAGCAGATAGCGTCTCCGCTGATTATAGGCTTCTCTCATCTCATCCACTTCGTCATCACACTGCGTCAGTGCCTGAATTGCCGCATACTGGCTGATCGTTGGAGCTGCCATAATTGCAAACTGATGGATCTTAACCATCTGACGCATGATTTCCCGCGGAGCAAGTGCATATCCGAGTCTCCATCCGGTCATCGCAAACGTCTTGGAAAAGCCGCTGACAACGATACTTCTCTCTTTCATATCCGGAAAAGCAGCAATGCTGTAATGTCTGCTTCCATATGTAAGCTCCGAATAAATCTCATCCGTCACAACAAGAAGATCCTTCTCCTTAATAAAATCGGCGATCGGTTCCAGCTCTTCCTTTGTCATAATTGCTCCGGTCGGATTGTTCGGGAAACACATGATGATTGCTTTTGTCTTATCCGTCACCACGCTCTCCAGTGCTTCCACGGTCAGCTTAAATTCTGTATCTACACTCAAATCCAAATATACCGGAGTCCCGCCTGCTAAAATAACGCAAGGTGCATAGGATACAAAGCAAGGCTGCACGACGATCACTTCATCTCCGGGATTTAAGATCGCACGAAATGCGATATCGATTGCTTCACTGCCTCCGATCGTTATCACGCATTCCTTTGTATGATAATGAAGATCATATTGCCGTTCCACATATTCGCAGACTTCCTGACGAAGTTCGGCCAGACCCGCATTTGACGTATAAAATGTGCGGCCGCGTTCCAGAGAATAGATCGCTTCTTCCCGGATTTTCCACGGCGTATCAAAGTCAGGCTCTCCAACTCCCAGTGAAATCGCTTCCGGCATCTCACTGACGATATCAAAAAACTTACGGATTCCGGATGGTGCGATATTGACAATCTTATCTGATAAAATATCCTTTCTCATTATGGCGTCACCACCATTCGACGATCAACCGGCTCTGTTAATACTTTGCCATGCTCTTTGTATTTCTTTAAAACAAAATGAGTCGTCGTACCGATGACTGCATCGATTACTGCCAGACGGTTCGAAGTAAAATAAGAAATTTCTTTTAATGTTTTTCCTTCCAGAATGACCATCAGATCATAAGTTCCGGACATCAGATAGACCGTTTTTACTTCCGGATAATTATAGATACGCTCAGCAATCTTATCAAATCCATAGCTTCTCTGCGGTGTCAGACGAACTTCGATCATTGCCGTCACCCGTTCATCGACATCCACTTTGTCCCAATCGATCAACGTTGTATATCCGCAGATCACTCTCTCTTCTTCCATCTCTTTGACGGTCTTTTTGATCGTCTCAAGATCGGTATCCAGCATATCCGCCATATCCTGAAAATCGATACGACCATTTTTATCCATTAATTTTAAAATCTCATTCCTTAAATTCATCCCGTTTTCCTTTCATTTCTATAAATTAAGACAACGTATCGAGTCTTAAGAATGCATCTGCCTCCAACGATGTATTTCATCTGACTTTGGAGGTTCCAAAAAGCCTTCTTCGCCCTCTCGAACCATCAATTTCTTTTGTTCTTTTGTTGTTTTTCCGATGACGCACGCCGGTATACCTGCCGTTTGAAGAAAATCCGCCAGTTCATAACCTTTCTCTGCTGCGATCAAAAGACTTCCGCCTGAAAGCAGTTTGTAAGGATTCAGATCATAGAACTCACAGATTTCAACCGTCTCCTGCCTGATCGGAATCTTCTCAAGAATGACCCGGACTCCTATATCGGCTGCCGAAGCAAGTTCCCAGAGTGCTCCATAGATTCCTCCTGTATGGACATCATGCATCGAACTGATTCCAAATGTTCCGGCCAGCTCTGCCTCCTTTAATATGGAAATATCACGCAGCATATCCTTCGCACGGGCGATAAAATCCCGACTGTAATGAGCCGTTAATTCCGCTTCCCTCTCGCGTGCGATCAGTGCGGTCCCTTCCATCGCAGCGTACTTTGTCATAACAATATCCTGATCCGGCAATGCATGCCCGGTCATATAGGCTTCTCCCGAGACTGCTCCGATTCCGGTCATCGTAACGATCGGACGGCTGACAGCGGCAGTGCTTTCCGTATGTCCGCCCAATATCGATATCGAAAGTTCGTCACACACTGCCTTCATATCCCGGATCAGACCTTTTAACTGATCTTCCTTTCTATCTTCAGGCAGCAGGATGGACGGCATCACAGCCAGAGGGACGACCCCTGTTGCCGCAAGATTATTTACGGCAGTATGTACGGCTCTAAATCCTGCCTCTTCCATCTCGCCAATGACAGGTGCAACACTGCAGGCACAAAGATCGGATTCCATCAACTTCAAAATACCGCTGTCTTCCCCAATACCGGGGCCTGCATAGACATCTTCTCTATTCTGTTTGATTAACTTTAATATCGAACGCTTTAAAACGGACTCTGGAACTTTCCCCTGCTTCATGCTCTCTCCTGTTATCTGTTATTCACTCTTTTTTTCCGTGCTTTTTTCCGTGCTTGCACTGTTCTTCTTTATCGGTGTACTTGTACTCTTCTCGGTTGTTGATTTCTCTGTCGTCGATTTCTCCGTTGTATCTTTCTTGTCTTTCTTATCTTCTTTCTTTTCTTCCTTCTTCTTCGTACCGACTGCAATCGTCGTCGGTGTTGAACGATAGGTGCTTGTATTCACTTTCGTTCTCTCTTTTTCTTTTCCATCGACATATACAACCTTCCAGAGTTCTGCAACGTAACCGGTCGTTCCGGATTCTTTCACGACTGTCTTGCCTTCCTCTAACGTTGAATCCTGTACTTCCACTTTTCCCGGTGATTTTACCGATAACGTCTTCGACTCAAACTCAATCGTACGATTTTCGTCACGTGTTTCCTTACCATAGATCGTAAAAGTGATCGTTCCGCCGCCGGCTTTTCCTTCTATATAAATTGGTGTCTTTTTATTATTCTTAAACTTCAGATCCTTCGAAGTTCCTGCAATCGCCGCATCTGCTGCCAGCGGAACATAATGTACCGTCATAGAATAATTCAGTCTCTCCGTCACTTTCAGCTCTGACCTGAGAACTGCATTATATAAAGTAGTAGAAACCTGACAGATTCCTCCGCCATATGTCTCAACAACTTTGCCACTCGCATAAGACGGTGCCGTGTAATAGCCATTCTCCGCCGTAAATGGAGCTACCGTTCCATAGACAGACATCGTCTCCCCCGGATAAAGTGTTGTTCCGTTGATCTTGCTGCATCCGTTTTCCACATTTCTTCTGCGGTTATAGGAAGAGGATGCATACGATGTTGTATAAGTACCGAGTACATCTTTGACCTCTTTCAGATCTTCTGCCGTATATTCCGGCTTTTCTTCCTTTACACTGATCTTAATCGACAGAGCCTTTTTATTCCACTCTGCGACTTTATCCCGAATCGCTGCAATCGACTCATCATATACGATCTCCTGGCCGGACTCCGCATCAATGACCTGAAACTCTCCGTCCTTTCTCGTTAAAGATGCATTCTTCATCTTTACGATCAGCTTCTTTTGATTCTTCTCTAAGATTGCCTTTGCCTGTTCTTTCGTAATGGAAGTCTTTAAGTTGATCTCTTCCTTTGAACTCTTTAACTTACATACTTCAAAGAATTTAGAAATCAGATTTCCTTTTCTTCCAACTCCATAGGCATCTTTCACTGCCTGCTCTCCATCAAATGTAATTCCAGCTTTTTCTGCCGTAAGAGACTTCGTCTTTTTCCCTGCTTTTAAGGTAATCTTAACTTTTTTCGCCTCTTCAACATAAGTATCCACCGCTTTTTGTGCCTCTTTGGTTGTCATCCCGCCGACATAAACGGTATCAATATATACATTCTTTAAAATCTTATTGCCGCCTGATGCAGAATGAACAACACCAAACATCCCGGCTAATGCCACAACAATAAACACAATGACTGTGGCAATGATCATTTTCTTCCGCTGCTTCATATCATACTCCTTCTTTCTTCACTCTCTTATAACGCTAAAAATGCAGATGACAGCATGGAAAGTACCATCATCACAATTAAAATAACTGCTACGACTGTTGTAATTCTCTGTCTTTTCTTTGGACTCATCTTAATTCATCCTTCCATGTTTTAAAATAATCTGGTCTATGTATTTTGATGCATCGCTTTTGGTCAGTGTGTCAAAAGCAATGTTAACCTTTATTCTATGATATTTTATCAAATGATTCAAGTACTGCTTTTGTTTTTCTGTCGCCGGAGACTGCTTTTTCGGTTTATATTGCAGCTGTTTTGCGTCGAATACCTTCCTGTCATCCGGAAACTGCTGCTTCATCTTCTCATAGACGATCACCGTTGCCAGTGCATCGTGATAGGCTCTGTGTGCAGAAGGGTTCGTATAATGATAATAACTGCACAAACTTCCAAGGCTCTTGCTCTTTACCTCACTCTTCAGCAATTTCTTCGCAATCTGAAACGTATCCATCCCATGCTTTTCAAATGGAATCCCATATTGAAGCATTGCCTCCTTCATACAACGGTAATCAAACATGCCATTATCCCCGAGCAGAGGGTATCCGTAACAAATATCATAAAA
>Ga0129309_1001586_pt1 | contig 10795 bp, 6 predicted proteins | sample L1105metagenome_FD_94439 | JGI IMG/M metagenome (GOLD analysis project Ga0129309, IMG submission 94439) | Ring-tailed lemur group fecal microbial communities from Wisconsin, USA - L1105 metagenome | ecosystem: Host-associated > Mammals > Digestive system > Large intestine > Fecal | place: USA...
AAGGTCGGACTTGTGTACCAGTTTTACAATCTGATTCCCACGCTTACAGTGCGTAAAAATATCCTTATGCCGCTTACGCTTGACAAAAAGAAACCGAACAGAGAGTATTTTGAAAAAGTGGTCAGTTCCCTCGGCATTTCCGATAAGCTGGAGGCGCTGCCGAGCCAGTTGTCCGGCGGGCAGCAGCAAAGAGCGGCGATCGCGCGTTCCCTGATCTACCGTCCGGCATTGCTGTTGGCTGATGAGCCGACCGGAAATCTGGATCAGAAAAATTCTAAAGAGATCATTGACATGCTCAAACTGTCAAACCGGAATCTGGATCAGACGATCTTGCTGATCACACATGATGAAAAGGTAGCTTTGGAGGCGGACCGTATCATTACCATAGAGGACGGGCGCATCATCAGCGATGAACGGCGGAGGTGACGGGTATGTGGAAAGATTATTTATCAGGCAGCATAAAAAACAACCGTTCATCAGGTGTTTCCATTATGACAGCGGCGTTTATTTCAGCCCTGCTTTTGTCATTGCTGTGCGGAATCTTTTATAATCTGTGGAAATATGAAGTGGAAAGGATAAGGCTGGAGGAAGGGGGCTGGCAGAGCCGCATTGCCGGAGAACTCTCAGAGGACGATATAGAAACCATAAAGAATTTTGCAAACGTAAAAGATGCGGTAATAAGTGAAAAGAAAACAAAAGATCAGGAAACGGTGATCGAACTTTATTTTGATGATATGGGGGCAGTTTTGCAGGATACGCCGCACATTGCCGAAGCGCTGGGGATTGCACCGGAAAAGGTTACTTATCATTATGCACTGCTGGCAATGTATCTTGTCCGCAGCCCGCAGGATACGGCTCCGCGGCTGATATTTCCGCTGTTTATCCTGATAACGGGAATGGCGTCGCTTTCACTGATCATCATTATACACAATTCCTTTGCAGTGTCCATGAATGCAAGAATCCACCAGTTTGGCATTCTGTCGAGTATCGGGGCAACGCCGGGGCAGATCCGCTCCTGTCTGCTGCAGGAGGCGGCGGCTTTATGCGCCGTTCCGGTGCTTGGCGGAAATCTGCTTGGTATTTTAATATGCCGGGGCCTGATGGAGATGACAAACAGCCTGCTGGGAAGCGGCGTGCCGGGACGGCATGAGGCGGTATTCGGATATCATCCGCTGGTTTTCGGACTGACAGTGCTTGTGACGTTTATAACGGTAGGGATTTCCGCATGGCTGCCGGCAGGGAAGCTTGGCAGGCTGACGCCGCTTGAGGCAATAAAAAATACGGGCGGGTTACAGTTGAAACGCAAAAAAAGCTCTCCTGTTCTCACTTACTTATTCGGCATGGAAGGAGAACTGGCAGGGAACGCTCTCAAAGCGCAGAGAAAAGCCCTGCGGACAGCGTCACTGTCCCTGATTGTTTCCTTCCTGGCGTTTACCGTCATGCAGTGTTTTTTTACACTTTCGGGGATCAGCACAAGGGAAACTTATTTTGAACGGTATCAGGATATGTGGGATATCATGGTAACGGTAAAGGATGCAGAGGCGGATTCTTTTGAAAAGACGAAGGAAATACAGGGGCTTTCCGGGGTGGAGAGCGCCGTTGTGTACCAGAAGGCAGCGGCAAAAACGATCATTGCCGGAGATGAAATAAGTGAGAATATGAAGTCTTTCGGAGGATTTTCACACGCACCGGCAGAGTCCGCCGTGCAGACGGAGGAAGGCTGGCTTGTAAACGCGCCTGTTATCATAATGGATGATGAAAGCTTTCTGGCTTACTGTGACCAGATCGGCGCTTCTGCGCGGCTTGACGGGGCGGTCATACGAAATCAGATATGTGATGTGACGAATCCGGATTTCAGGCATCCGCGGTATATGCCCTATGTAAAAGGAGAAAAAACGGCAAGTATTCTGCGTCAGGCGGGCAGGGAGGAACTGACGGCGGAAGTACCCGTCCTTGCTTACACATCGGAAGTGCCTGTTTTAAGGGAAGAATATGCATCGACGGACCATTATGAGCTTGTCCATTTCGTACCCGCGTCTCTTTGGAAAGAGATAAAGGACCGGATCGCGGGCTGCGGGGAAGAGGTTTACATCCGCATTCTTTGCGGAGAAAATGCGTCATTAGAGGAGATCAGCGCAATCCAGAACGAAGCGGAACGCATCGCCGGGGAGGATTATGCGGCGGAGAGCGAAAACCGCATTCAGGAATATGAGATGAACAACAGGCAGATACAGGGAATGATGCTGATATTGGGCGGTTTTTGTGTGCTGCTGGCAATCATAGGCATTGGCAATGTATTTTCCAATACGCTGGGGTTTGTCCGTCAGAGAAAAAGAGAATTTGCCAGATATATGTCTGTCGGGATGACGCCGGGGGAGATTAGGAAAATGTTCTGTATTGAAGCGGCTGTTCTTGCGGGACGCCCCGTTTTGATCTCTTTGCCTTTGGCAGCTCTTGCCGTTTGGGCTATGCTTGGGGCAAGCTATATGGAAGCGGGTGTTTTTCTTGCCGAGGCGCCGTTTATTCCGGTTGCCGTTTTCATGCTGGGGATAATGGGGACAGTGGCGCTTGCCTATTGCCTTGGTTGGAGAAAGATCCGGAAAATTGATCTGGCGGAAGTGCTGCGGGATGATACGATAATGTAAATGGGCAGAGAGTTGCTTTGGGGGTTGTTGACTTTTCGACAGGATAGTGCTATGATGAACCTGACTTTCAGAAAAGAAAGTCCAAACTGAATAACGGAAACATCCGGTGCCGGTATCTTTTGATGCCGGGTAAAAGGGAAGCAGGTGAAAATCCTGCACGATCTCGTCACTGTAAGCAGGGAGCAGACGGCCATGATGTCACTGGGAAACCGGGAAGGCGGCCTGATGCGTGGATATGTAAGCCAGGAAACCTGCCGGATGTTGGTACAGGAAAACGTGCGGAAGCGCAGACGCGCAGAAGGCAGGTTTTCCGGATCACGAGTAATTGGTCGTACCGCATTTTAGTATGTCCTTTTACTCCTTCAGTGAATTTTTTTCAAAAAAGGAGGAAAAGAAAATGAAAAGAAGAAATGTAAGAATGATGCTGGCAGGTGTTTCTATGGCGGCAGCCCTGATGATGGGAAGCGCTGTTATGGCGGAGGAAGAGACAGAAGCAGTTGCTGCAGAGACGGCGGAAGAGGCAGAGGCTGAGGACGAGGAAAATTATGATACAGGCGATGCTTCTCTGGACAAGGTCAGAAACGAAGACGAAATCGGCGAGAATGAACTGCTGGTACTCAGCTTTGGTACAAGCTTTAATGACAGCAGAAGACTGACGATCGGTGCGATCGAGCAGGCGTTGGAAGACGCTTTCCCGGACTGGTCGGTGAGACGTGGATTTACGGCAAATATCGTTATTGACCATGTAGAAAAACGTGACGGCATCCATATTGATGATATCGACGAATCACTGAACCGTGCGGTAGATAACGGCGTAAAGACACTGGTCGTACAGCCGACACATCTGATGAACGGTATTGAATATGATGAGATCGTGGGCAAGCTTGCAGAATATGCAGACAGCTTCGAGAAGGTAGTAGTGGGCGAGCCGCTGCTGACTTCTGACGAGGACTTTGATATTGTTTCAGACGCTATCGTTGAGGCAACAAAAGAGTATGATGACGGCGAGACAGCGATCGTATTCATGGGACACGGCACAGAGGCTGAATCAAACCAGATCTATTCAAAAATGCAGCAGGTCCTGACAGACAAGGGCATGGAAAATTACTATGTAGGTACAGTTGAGGCAGCGCCGTCTCTTGATGACGTTCTGGCGGCAGTTCAGGGCAAAGAATACAAGAGAGTAGTTCTCCGTGCGCTTATGGTAGTTGCAGGCGATCATGCAAACAATGATATGGCCGGCGACGAAGAAGGAACATGGAAGAAGACTTTTGAGGATGCAGGATACGAAGTAGTTCCGGTTCTGGAAGGTCTCGGACAGATTCCGGCAATCCAGGATCTGTATGTTGCACATGCACAGGCAGCGATCGACAGTCTGGCAGAGTAAACAGAACAGGTGGTATAATGTCTAAAGCGAAGCGGAAAAATTTTTCCGCTTCGTTTGTATAAAAAATAAGCAAGATATCCCATTGCCTTTAGGCGATGGGGCATCTTGCTTTCAGGTGCGGGGTTATAAGCCCCGTACCTGTGAGGCGCGAAGCACCGATTTTTAACGGGCAAAAAGCGAAGCGTCTGCGAGTTTAACAGAGTGAAAAGAGGAGATATTCATGAGCAGATTACGAAAGTTGACCGGACTGGCTGCAGCGCTTTTGCTGGCAGTGTCGGCAATGACAGTGAACGCAGAAGAACAGACGGAAGCGGGAAAAACAGAAAAGACAACGGAAGCTGCAGTGCAGGCAAATGAGAACGGACAGGTTGCATCGGCGGACGAGATGACCACGCCGGAGGATGTTGTAGAGGATTGGATGGTGCCGATCTACGGAGAGGAAATAAATGACGGCGTTTATGAGGTAGAAGTTCTCAGCAGTTCTTCCATGTTCCGCGTGGAAGCGTGTGAACTGACTGTAAAAGAAGGAAAAATGACGGCGGTTATGACGATGGGCGGCACCGGCTATCTGAAGCTGTTCATGGGAACTGGCAATGAGGCAGTCAATGCTTCGGAGGAAGAGTACATTCCTTTTGTAGAGAACGGGGATGGAAAGCATACGTACGAAGTGCCGGTAGAAGCGCTTGATATGGGGATCAACTGCACAGCCTTCAGCAAAAACAAAGAAAAATGGTATGACCGTGTGCTGGTGTTTAAATCGACTTCGCTTCCGGCGGAAGCTTTTAAAGAGAGAAAAATGACAACGGCGGCGGATCTGGGGCTTGAAGACGGGACGTATCTGGCAGAGGCTGCACTTTCAGGAGGCTCCGGCAAAGCCGGAATTGATTCCCCGGCTGAGATCACGGTCAAAGACGGAGAGGTTACGGCGCAGATTATTTTTGGCAGTCCAAATTATGATTATATGCTTGTCAACGGGGAAAAATACGAGACGGTAAATACGGAAGGAAACTCAACCTTCCTGATCCCGGTCGACGGTTTTGACTACAACATGCCGGTAGTTGCGGACACGATCGCTATGAGTGTTCCTCATGAAATTGATTACACGATTTTTCTGGATTCTGCAACTTTGGAAAAAGTACAGTAGACAGGTAAGGAGAAGACTATGAGAGCATTCAAAACCGTATTTACTGCGGGAATTACCATGCTTGTTATGCTGGCATCCTGTGCTGCGGCGCAGGGTGCCGAAACCATATCAGGGCTTACATTTGACCACAGCATGGAGCTGGAATATGCACAGCAGTTTTCGGTGGATTGTTATGAGGGCGGATATGCACTGATCGACATCGTCGAAAGCGGCCGCTTTCTGGTAGTGCCGGAGGGCGCGGCGATACCGGAGGAACTTGATGAGGATATCACGATTCTGCAGCAGCCGCTCAATAATATCTATCTGGTGGCAACCTCCGCCATGGACCTGTTCCGGGCGATCGACGGGATCGGCAGTATCGGTCTTTCCGGCACGGATGCGGACGGCTGGTATATTGAAGAAGCAAAAGAAGCCATGGAAAAAGGCGATATGGCCTATGCGGGAAAATACAGCGCGCCGGATTACGAACTGATCCTTTCAAAGGAGTGTTCTCTGGCGGTGGAGTCAACGATGATCTACCACTCGCCGGAGGTCATGGAAAAGCTGGAGGATTTCGGCATTCCCGTTCTGGTGGAACGCTCAAGTTATGAGCCGCATCCGCTCGGACGGACGGAATGGATGAAGCTGTATGCGGTTCTGCTTGGCAAAGAAGCGGAGGCCGAACAGTTTTTTGCCGCCCAGAAGGAACAGATGTCCGGTGTGACTGACAGCGCAAATACCGGAAAGACGGTGGCTTTTTTCTACATAAATTCAAACGGGATCGTGAATGTGCGAAAAGCCGGCGACTACGTGGCAAAGATGATCGGGCTTGCCGGAGGAAACTATATCTTCTCAGACCTCGGGGGAGACGACAATGCACTTTCCACCATGAATATGCAGATGGAAGATTTTTATGCGGGGGCAAAAGACGCCGATTATATCATATATAACAGCACGATCGACGGTGAATTGCAGTCTGTGGACGAACTGATCGCCAAGAGTCCGCTGCTGGCGGATTTTAAGGCTGTAAAAGACGGAAATGTGTGGTGTACGCAGAAAAATCTGTTTCAGGAGACAACGGGGCTTGCGGTGATGATCGCGGATATGCACCGGCTTTTGAGCGGCGACGAGGTGCCGGATGCGCTCACATATATGTACCGCCTGAATTGAGAAGAGCAAAAAAGCCGTGAAAGGAAAGAAGAAACAGTGAAAAGAACAAATGTCAGATACTGGACGGCGTTTATCATATTGACAGTGATGCTGGCAGTCCTTCTGTTCTGGAATATCAATTCGGGAAGCGTGGAGCTTAGCGTGGCGCAGATATATCAGATCATTGTAAAACACACCGGAGAAAAAACAGCCTATAACATCGTGTGGGAGATCCGTCTGCCAAGGATTCTTGCTGCAGTGATCCTTGGCGGCGCGCTTTCCGTGTCGGGTTTTCTTTTGCAGACGTTTTTCGGAAATCCGATAGCGGGGCCCTTTGTGCTGGGAATCTCCTCCGGCGCCAAGCTGGTGGTATCCCTGACCATGATCTTTCTTTTGGGAAAAGGGATCGCCGTTCATTCGGGCACGATGATCGCAGGCGCTTTTGTGGGGGCAATGATCTCCATGGGATTTATCCTGCTTGTGTCGCGGAAAGTAAAAAAGATGTCCATGCTCGTTATCTGCGGCGTGATGATCGGCTATATCTGCTCTGCCGTCACGGATTTTGTAGTGACTTTTGCGGATGATTCCAATATAGTGAACCTGCGGAACTGGTCGTTGGGAAGCTTTTCGGGCATGTCATGGGAAAATATCGGCGTTATGTCTGCCGTGATCTTTACGGCGCTGCTTCTCGTATTTTTCATGTCAAAGCCGATCGGGGCCTATCAGATGGGAGAGGTGTACGCCCGCAACATGGGCGTGAATATCCGCATGTTCCGTCTGGCGCTGATCCTGCTGTCAAGTATTCTGTCAGCCAGTGTGACAGCCTTTGCGGGACCGATATCCTTTGTGGGGATCGCCGTGCCGCATCTGGTAAAAAGCCTGCTGAAAACGGCAAAGCCGATTCTGGTGATCCCGGCCTGCTTTTTGGGAGGCGCCGTATTCTGCCTGTTCTGCGACCTGATCGCGAGGACGGTTTTTGCGCCCACAGAGCTTTCGATCAGCTCCGTGACAGCGGTGTTCGGAGCTCCGGTCGTGATCTATATGATGGTACGCAAACAGAGCAGGTCACTGTAGGAGATGCAATGAAGGATTATTTTGTATATACGGAAAAAATGTCAGTCGGCTATAATGGAAAGCCTCTGATAAAAGATATTGAGATCGAACTGCAAAAAGGGCAGATACTGACGCTGATCGGGCCGAACGGCGCCGGTAAATCAACGATACTGAAAAGTATGATCGGACAGCTTTCCCTGCTTGGCGGAACGGTATATATAGGCAGGGACGAATTGAAGAAAATGTCAGAAAAGGATCTGGCAAAGAAAATGTCGGTCGTGATGACGGAACGCATTCATCCGGAGCTGATGACGTGCGGGGATGTGGTGTCCACAGGACGCTATCCGTACACGGGGAGGCTTGGCATCCTCTCGGAGAAAGACCGGGAAAAAGTGCGGGAAGCGATGGAGATGGTAAATGCAACGGAACTCATGGAGCGCGATTTTTCAGCGGTCAGCGACGGGCAGCGGCAGAGGATCCTCCTTGCGCGGGCGATCTGTCAGGAGCCGGAGATCATTGTGCTCGACGAGCCGACGTCTTTTCTGGATATCCGCTATAAGCTCGAACTGCTGACGATCCTCAAAAAAATGGTCAGAGAAAAGAATGTGGCGGTGATCATGTCACTGCATGAACTGGATCTCGCACAGAAGATCTCGGATGTGGTCGTTTGTGTCCACGGCGATAAAATAGAAAGGTTCGGGCCGCCGGAGGAAATCTTCAGCGCCGGGTATATCCGGCAGTTGTACGGCATAACGGACGGCAGCTATAACGCCCAGTTCGGGTGCATCGAGATGGAAGGGGCCAAAGGAGAGCCGGAGGTGTTTGTGATCGGCGGCGGCGGAAGCGGTATCTCCGTTTACCGGCAGCTCCAGAGAAAAGGCATTCCTTTTGCGGCGGGGATCCTCCATGAAAATGACGTGGATTATCCGGTCGCCAAAGCGCTGGCGGTTGAGGTGATCTCGGAAAAGCCATATGAGGAAATCAGGCCGGAAACGTATGAAAAGGCTCTAAACGTGATGAGAAAATGCAAAAAGGTTATAGGGTGCACAGAAAAATTCGGAAAAATGAATGAAAAAAACAGGCACCTCCTTGAGGAAAGCGAACATCTGTTGTAAAATGATTGTATGTGTGAAAAAATAACTGTTCAGCCGGCTGGGCCGGACAGTTAAAAAAAGTAAAAATGGAGGCAGACAGATGTTTCGCAGCTTACCCGAATATGAAGTAATTAAGACAGAACAAATTGAAGATATTAAATCGACAGGAACCCTTCTCCGTCATATCAAAAGCGGAGCAAGGGTTTTGCTGCTGGAAAATAAGGATGAAAACAAGGTATTTAATATTGCCTTTCGCACGCCGCCGGCGGACAGCACCGGAGTGGCGCACATTCTCGAACACAGCGTGCTTTGCGGAAGTGAGAAATTTCCTTCAAAGGACCCGTTTGTGGAGTTGGCGAAGGGTTCTTTAAATACTTTTTTAAATGCAATGACCTACCCCGACAAGACGATGTATCCGGTTGCGAGCTGCAATTTCCAGGATTTCTGCAATCTGATGCATGTCTATATGGACGCCGTCTTTTTCCCGAATATATATAAGAAAGAAGAAATCTTCCGTCAGGAGGGCTGGAGCTATATTCTGGAAAAGGAAGAGGACGAGCTGGTATATAACGGAGTGGTATACAATGAGATGAAAGGGGCTTTTTCCTCCCCGGATGATGTGCTTGAGCGGGAGGTTATGAACTCCCTGTTTCCCGACACGGCATACGGCGTGGAATCGGGAGGAGATCCGAAGGTGATACCGGAGCTGAAGTATTCGCAGTTTTTATCGTTCCACAGCCGTTATTACCACCCTTCTAACAGCTATATCTATCTCTACGGGGATATGGATATGGAGGAGCGGCTTGCGTGGCTTGATAAGGAATATCTTTGTAAATATGATGCAATAGAGACAGATTCGGCGCTGAAGCTTCAGGAGCCGTTTGAAAAGCTGCATGAGATTGAAAAGACATATCCCATTTCCAATGCGGACGAAGAGGAAGATAATACCTGGCTTGCGTGGAATGCGGCGGTGGGGACAGCAAAGGATGTGAATCTGTCACACGCAATGGCAGTGCTCGAGTACGTGCTTTTGTCAGCGCCGGGGGCGCCCTTGAAGCAGGCGCTTCTGGATGCGGGGATCGGGCAGGATGTGGAAGGAAGCTATGAGGGCGGCATTCTGCAGCCGGTCTTTTCCGTGATCGCAAAATATGCGAATCCGGAAGATAAAGACAGATTTTTAAGTGTGATCCATGATACGCTGGAAAAACTGGCAGAGGAAGGACTGGAGAAAAAGGCGCTTTATGCGGCTGTCAACAACATGGAATTTAAATTCCGCGAGGCGGACTACGGAAGCTATCCGAGAGGACTGATGTACGGAATCGATGCTTTTGACGGCTGGCTTTATGATGATAACGCACCGTTCGATTATCTGAAACAGCTTCAGGCATGCGCTTTCTTAAAGGAACATGTTGAGAGCGGTTATTTTGAGGAACTGATCAGAAAATATCTGATCGACAACACCCATGTATCTCTGATCGTGATGAAACCCGAGAAGGGTCTTGCAGTCCGGGAAGAGCAGCAGCTTAAGGAAAAACTGGCGAAGTACAAGGCGTCTCTTTCGGCGGAACAGATACAGGAACTGATCGAAAAGACGAAAAAGCTCCGCAGATTCCAGGAGACGCCGTCCACAAAGGAAGAGCTTGAAAAGATACCCCTCCTGCATCTGTCAGATATCAGAAAAGAAGCGGCTCCTCTTTACAATGAGGAGCGCAAAGTAGACGGGACGGATTTGATCTACCATGAAATTGATACAAATGGCATCGCCTATGTAAGCCTGATGTTTGATACCACGGGCGTGCCGAAGGACAAAATCGGCTATCTGGGACTTTTAAAGGGCATTCTCGGCATGGTTGATACGAAATCCTACGGATACCGTGAACTGAGCAATGAGATAGATATCCATTCCGGCGGGATCTATCCGGCGCTGAACGTATTTTCGGATTCCAAGAAGGAAGAAAGCTTCTGTACAAAATTTGAGATACATGCAAAGCTCCTGTACGAAGAGACAGACGCCGCCTTTGATATCATAGAAGAGATCCTTTTCAGCTCCAGTCTGCGGGATGAAAAGAGACTGCACGAGATTCTGGCAAGGCTGAAATCAAAACTCCAGGAGAGACTTTCCGCGGCGGGCCATCTGACGGCAGCTACCAGGGCAATGTCTGCTTTTTCGGCTGCGGCCGCTTATAATGATGCAGCGGGCGGCATCCGTTTTTATAAACTGGTTGAGGCCATGGAAGAACAGTTTGAACAGAGAAAGAGCGGGCTTGTGGAAACGCTGTCTGAACTGATGAAACAGATTTTTGTCAGGGACGGCTTTATGGTGAGTCTGACCTGTGAGCGGGAG
>Ga0129309_1001588_pt1 | contig 10790 bp, 10 predicted proteins | sample L1105metagenome_FD_94439 | JGI IMG/M metagenome (GOLD analysis project Ga0129309, IMG submission 94439) | Ring-tailed lemur group fecal microbial communities from Wisconsin, USA - L1105 metagenome | ecosystem: Host-associated > Mammals > Digestive system > Large intestine > Fecal | place: USA...
AGATGGAGTCCTCCACCTCTCCCGGCGCTACCATCATCAGGTCGGCAAGCTCATCAACGATAATAACGATCTGCGGCATTTTCATCGGCCGTTCCTCTTCCGGAACATCCGTCATGGCTGCAATCTTCGCATTATAGCCCTTCAGGTCACGTACGCCGCACTCGGCGAATTTATTATAGCGGTCCGTCATTTCCGCCACGCCCCAGTTAAGCGCGCCGGAGGCTTTCTTCGGATCCGTCACCACCGGAATGAACAGGTGCGGGATACCGTTGTAGACCGAAAGTTCTACGACCTTCGGATCGATCATGATCAGTTTCACATCCTGAGGATCCGCCTTGTACAAAATACTCATGATCAGGGTGTTGATACATACCGATTTTCCGGAACCGGTCGCTCCCGCGATCAGAAGATGCGGCATCTTTGCAATATCTGCCACCACAACTTTTCCGGCGATATCCTTTCCGACGGCAAAGCTTAAGTTTGACGGCGCATTCTTAAATTCTTCCGATTCGAGAAGCTCTCTCAGGTAAACGGCGCTGTTCTCTTTATTGGGAACCTCAATGCCGACAGCGGGTTTTCCGGGAATCGGGGCCTCGATACGGATATCGGCGGCTGCCAGGTTAAGCTTAATATCGTCTGACAGATTGACGATCCGGCTCACCTTAACGCCCTGCTCCGGCATGATCTCATACCGCGTAACCGCCGGTCCGCAGCTTACGTTTGTCACCGTAACATTTACACCGAAATTATGTAATGTCTGCTGAAGCTTGACTGCCGTTTCTTTTACCTCTTCCATGCCGTCGCCGCCGCGTTTGCCGGCCGGTTTGGAAAGAAGGGACAGGGACGGGAACACATACGCCGGTTTTTGCTCTTCACTGGCCTGTGCGATCTCGTCCGCTACCTGTTTCATATCTTTTTCCTGTTCTTCTCTGGAAGACTTCGGATTTCTGACCGGTTTATTGACAGGCACATTTTCCGGTACCGCCTCTGAAGCCGTCTTTTTCACCGGACTTTCCGCCGGCTGGATATCCGTCTCCAGATTTACGGCTGAATAGGATCTTTCCTCCACGGTTTCGGATATACCGTCTCTTTCGATGGTAAAATTCAGATCCATCTGCTGCGCATTCTTTTTTGTATCAACGGAATCAACCAGCTTTCTTGCACGGGAGCCGGAAAAAGCCGTGACTTTCCCGCTTTTTCCCGTTGTCTTTGCATTTTCATTATTCGAAGCGGCAGCCCTGTCTTCATTTTTTTGTACGGCAGCCGTATCTCTGCTCTTTCCTGACGCCCGTCTCCCCGGCGAAGCTGTCTCTTCCGCTGTCTGCCCGCCGCCGGAAGCGTTTCTTCTGATATGCGGCATGACCTCGTGAATTTCCTGTGCCGGCGGCAGGCTGCGGTCGATATCCGTATTTTCAATAACGCCCGATACCTTCCGCTCTCTCCTTGGTTTTTTTACCGCAAGCTCAATTTCGCCTCCGGCATTTTCCGTCTGTTCCATACGCTCACGCGCACGCTGCTGTTTCCGAAGCCGCTCCCTTTCTTTTCTCTCCCGGCTGCCGGACTTTGCACGGCTGTAGGCTTTTTTCCCTTTTCCGCGCAGATCGTCGTAAAGCGAACGCTCGGTAATGATCACGGCGCATATGACGATCAGCACAAACAGGCAGACCCACGCTCCGATATAGCCGAATACCGAGCAGAACAAACGGCACAGAAGCGCCCCGGCGACTCCGCCTCCTTCCCGCAGTTCGCTTCCGACCTCATAATAATCAGAAAATACCCTTGAAGCGTCATAGCGGCTCGAAAGCAGCTCACAGAAGGCGCTGATCCCCATAAACATGATAAATGCGGCTCCGCCCTTTACCCATGCCGCCATCTTTCCGTGGTTCGCAACGAGAAAAGCCACAAAGAAGAAAAGAACAAACGGCACGATATGAGCGGGCACGCCAAATACGCCAAAAAAGAACCGGCTGATCGCATTGCCGGTCTTTCCTCCGATTCCGAAAACATTACTCAGAAACAGTATGATGCACAGTGCAAGCACCGCCCACAGAACGATCTCCGCAAGCAGGGGCGTACCGGGTTCCCTTGTGATATTCGGGACATCGATCTCTTTCCTGACGCTTTTCTTCGTTTTTGTTGTTTCAACTTTTTTCTTACCTGACATGAATCCTTATTTCTCCCCTTAAACTCCTTCTATCTGTTTACAAAATATCCTGCGATCGCAACGATACCGAGCACAAGACAATATACCGCAAAACCTTTAAACTTCTTTTTCCTTACAATGACAAGCATTTTCTTTATGCAGAAATAGCCTGTGATCCCGGCGATCACCGCGCCGAGAAGATATATGAAAAACTGCTGCACGGGAACCGGTTCTTTACCAAGCTCCGTGCATTCCAGAATGGCTGCGCCGATAATAGCCGGCACCGACATGATAAAAGAATACCTCACCGCAAATTTTTTGTCAAAGCCGCTGACAAGACAGGCGGCTATGGTCGTTCCGGATCTGGAAAGGCCCGGGAGCGTGGAAAGGCCCTGCGCCACACCGATCATAAAACTGTTTGTATATGTAATGTCCCTGGGGATTTTTCTGTCTGATTCCACAACATCCGCAACAAGAAGCAATCCGGCTGTCAGGATCAGGCAGACGCCCGGCACGATCAGTGTGCTTTCCGCGATCTCCACCAGTTCCCGCGCCGTATATCCGATCACGGCCGTAGGAATCGTAGACACCAGCACAAGTACCACAAACTTCCGGTAATTGTTATAGACAATCTTCCGGTATCTCCGGGCATCCTGCTCCTTATGGTTATGCCTGAACACACTTATATTATATATGATATCCCGTATCATTTTTATACTCTCGATGAACATTCTTCCAACATCTTTGCGGAAAGCCGCAATAATTGCCGCCGCCGTTCCAAGATGCAGCAATACCTCAAACAGAAGCCCTCCCTGTACATTGATGCCAAGCAGGTTCTTTATTATGGCCAGATGCCCCGAACTGCTGACCGGCAGAAACTCTGTCAACCCCTGTATGATTCCTAAAAAAATGGACTGAATAAACGACATGATATCCTCCCCCAAAAGCTCTGTCAATTAAATTATTCTAGCACATTTTTTCAGATTATACAAATATTAAATGACGCCAGGGTCAAAAGGTCATGTGTTTCATACTTGCATGAAAAAACATGACTTTGGGACCCGTAAAACATGAGAAAGCAGCCATTTTTCGTAGAAAAATGAGTGGATTTCGAATGTTTTTCGGATTTTGGGAGTGCAGAGCACGAAAAAATCCGAAGGCGTCATGGGGTCAAAGGCTTTTGACCCTGATATCGTTAAATCATTCCATGTATTTTACGCAATGCATCCGAGATTCCGCCCACCTGATTGATGATCCCTTCCTCAACCGCCTGTTTTCCCACAAGAATAGTCCCAAGGTCTTTTGTGAGCATCCCCGTATCAAGCATCAGTTCTTCCAGACGTTTCCGGTCTGCATGGCAGTGTGACGAAATAAAACCCAGGATGCGGTCCTGCATCTGTTTAAAATAATCGTAAGTCTGCGGCGCTCCGATCACCGTGCCGCTCATGCGGACCGGATGGATCACCATCGTTCCGGTTTCTACAATAAAGGAATAATCGGTCGATACGGCGATCGGCACTCCTATGGAATGGCTGCCTCCTAGCACGAGCGATACAGTCGGCTTGCTTAATGAAGCGATCATTTCCGCTATGGCAAGTCCTGCTTCAACATCCCCGCCGACCGTGTTCAGAAGAACCAGTACCCCTTCAATTTCCTTGCTGTCCTCAATCGCAGCAAGCTGCGGAAGAACATGCTCATACTTCGTTGTTTTCGTGTTGGACGGCAAGCATTCGTGGCCTTCTATTTCTCCTATCACCGTAATAAGATGTATCTTATGGTTCAGCGTAACCTGTCCGTAATCCCTGATTTCCCTATTATCTTTTTCAGTTTTATTTTCTTTGTTTTCTTCTCCCATTCGTATCACCTCGTTATATGATAAAAAGATTCCTGCTCGCAGTATTTCCTTTTTACCCCTATACTATTCACGGTTCTACCCGGGAAAATCACTTCAAAAAGAAAAACAGGCAATGCGCTCGTTTTTGCACACTGCCCGCCTCATTAGTTATTATAGAAATATTTTTCCTGAAGATCCCGCACCATCTTTATATAAAGCTCCTTGCACGCCTGCTCTTCGTGGCCTTCGATCAGCGAGACACAGGGATTCAGATACTGTTTCCATATTGATTCATAAATTTCCCTGCGGTCCGGAAGCCTGTTGATCCGTTTTACGATGGTGGGAGCCACATCATAATACTCGCTGATAGCCTCTTCCCCATCCGGCTGTTCCGACAGATATCCGTCGCGGTAATTGCGGAAGAGAGTCAGCTCGTAACAATCGTCCGGCTTTCCGAGCGTTTCACAGACAGCCGTGGTGATATAGCACCATTTTTTGTGGAATCCCGCTTCAATATCTTCAAAGGGAGCTGCGGATATATTCGAAGAAGGAAACTGCTCTTTCCACCTCTTTAAGAGTATATCGATAAATGGCTGTGCGCTCTCGCCGCCGTATTTTAAGATTCCCGGCAGGACATATACGACCATGCACAGATTCAGATCGATCATCTTTGCATTTTTTTTGCTCTTTTTCTTTACCTCATCGGCCGCAGAAACCGCACTCTCCACAACGGCATTCGCCATGTTGAGCAGATACTGGTCTTTGTCCACGGCGCTGATGTAGCCTGTCTCCAGTGCCTCATATATATCCAGATGTTTTTCATAATACTCTTTAAACACGCCCATATAGGATTTTTTATTAAAGCTTCCCATGGGATTTTCCCAGTCAGGAATGATCGTTTCCATTCCATGAAGAGCCTTCAGGTATGTATTTTCCATATACCTATTCCTCCAGATTTGTATAGACGTTCTGAACGTCATCATCTTCGTCGAGAAGATCAAGGGTTCTCTGCAGATTCTTAAGTACGGTTTCATCTGTCACGGCAACGTAATTCTGCGGGATCATGGTAACTTCCGCCTCTGCCATGCAGATGCCTTCTTTTTCAAGCGCTTCTCTCACTGCGCCCAGTTCTTCCGGCGCCGTAATGATCTCGAAGCTGTCCTCTTCTTCGGCAAAGTCTTCCGCTCCCGCATCCAGCGCGATCATCATCAGATCATCGGCCTCCATCTCACATTCCTCGCGGTCAATGATGATCTGTCCTTTTTTATCAAAACTGTAAGAAACACAGCCCTGCGTTCCGATACTTCCGCCGCCTTTTGTAAACGCGCTTCTTACATTTGCGGCCGTACGGTTTTTATTGTCTGTCAGCGCATCCACGATGATGGCAATACCGCCCGGTCCGTATCCTTCATAAGAAACATATTCGTAATTGACAGCATTCGCATCTCCGGCCGCTTTTTTAATACCTCTGTCGATCGTATCATTCGGCATGTTGTTCGCTTTCGCTTTTGCGATTACATCACGGAGTCTGCTGTTGTTTGCCGGGTCCGGTCCGCCCTCTTTTACGGCAACGGCGATCTCACGTCCGATGATCGTAAATATCTTTCCCTTGGCAGCATCGTTTTTTTCCTTTTTGTGTTTAATGTTCGCAAATTTTGAATGTCCTGACATTGTTTTCTCTCCTTCTATTCTTCCGTTTCTTTTTCCTTTGCATCCTCTTCCAGTTTCCGCACTTTCACACGGTCAATAATTTTGTTTGCCACGTTCAGTATCTGGAAACTGTAGCCGTCCGTCACAATTTCAGACCGCTCATCCTCTGAAGGAATCTTGTCCAGCTTTGACACAAGATAGCCGTTCAGGGTCTCATAATCCACATCTTCAAATTTGACGCCGAGAGTCTCTTCCACATCACCGAGCGGTGCAAGGCCGGATATCAGATAACTTCCGTCCGCACATTTTTCTATAAGTACCTCGTCATTGTCATATTCATCCTGAATATTTCCAACGATCTCTTCCAGAATATCTTCCATCGCAACCAGTCCGGCTGTCTGTCCGTATTCATCCGCCACAATGACCATCTGCAGCTTTTTCTGCTGCATGCTTTTGATTAGGCTGTTCAGACGTCTTGTTTCAGGAATAAATACGGCTTTCCTCAAAAGTTCCGGGATGTCTTTGATCATCCAGTCATCATACATGTGCTCATTTTTCCGGTGACAGCGCATGGCATCCTTCAGATAAAGCAGGCCAATGATATTATCAAAATTATCCAGATACACCGGATATCTGGAATGGGTATCGTCAAGCATGAAGTCCAGCGCATCCGCAAGTCTTGTTGTCCCGTCGATCGCCGTAATGTTTGTGCGGTGCGTCATAACATCCTGCGCTTCCAGATCTGAAAAATCCAGAATATTCTGTATCATTTCGGCCTCGTTTGCCTCAATGACCCCCTGCTCGTGCCCCTCATTTACTTTTGATATGATTTCTTCTTCAAAATAATCTTCCGGATCAGGCTCATTGTTTCCAAGTATCCTGGCGAGATGTCCGGCAAAAGACTTTAACACTTTGTTCTTCCTTTCTTTTACGGCTGTATCTTTATTTCATCAATAAAATATAACATTTATCCTTCGTTTCGTCAAGACAGGTATGTATTCGGTTCCCTATCAAGATCCAGACTTATCATCAGCGCATGGTCAACCTGTTTCAGCACCGCCGCGTCGAGATGGCACACTTTATCTTTCAAACGCTTTTTATCGATCGTACGAAGCTGTTCCAGCAAAATCACGGAATCCTTTACAATATCATAATGGCTTGCTTCTATCCCGATATGAGTCGGAAGCTTTGCCTTATTCATCTTTGAAGTAATAGCCGCAACAATCACAGTCGGACTGTGCTTATTTCCAATGTCATTCTGTATAACAAGAACCGGTCTGATCCCTCCCTGCTCCGAGCCGACGACCGGCCGCAGGTCCGCATAAAAAATATCACCTCGTCTGATAATCACACTTCTTCACACTCCAAATTATAGTTTTCACACTGTCTGGAGTATTCCCGTTTTTTTATCAGATATGCACTTTCTATCAATATACGTCAAAGAAATCTTTCTGTTCCGAAATTGCGCCTTCCTTTATATAAACTCTTGGTACGCGTCTGCTGATACCGCAGACGAGCTCATACGGAAATCTGCCGCAGAGCTGATCGATTTCCTCCGCCGTGATGCGTTCCTCTCCGTCAGTGCCTAAAAGCGTTACCTCATCAAGTTCAGACACTCCCTCTATTTCCGTTATGTCAATCATAAACTGGTCCATGCAGATCCTGCCGACGATCGGTGCACGCTTTCCGTGAACAAGCACGCTTCCTTTATTTGAAAGCATTCTCGGATATCCGTCCGCATAACCGACAGGAATCGTCGCAATCCGGCTTTTTCTCTGTGTCACGAATGTTCCGCCGTAGCTGATCTGTGTGTTTTCATCAACATCCTTTATGAATGAAATATGGCTTTTTAGCTCCATCACCGGATGCAGCGGCACTTTTTCCTTATCTACCTCATCTGAAGGATAGATTCCGTAAATGCTGATGCCTGCCCGCACAAGGTCCAATTCGGCCTGCGGCATATCGATGATCGCCGCGCTGTTTGAGCAGTGCTTAAGCGGGATGCTGATCCCGTTCTCTTCCAGTTTGCCAACAAAGGCAAGAAATCTTTTAAGCTGCCCGTCAGCCCACGTTTTATCCTTTTCGTCGGCTCTTGCAAAATGCGTAAATATTCCCTCGATTTTGATTCCCGGAAGCCCGGCAATACGCTTTATGGTTTCAATGGACTCCTCATCATCGCGCAGACCAATCCTTGACATGCCCGTATCAAGTCCCAGATGGATGACCGCCTTTTTATCCTGACAATATGCTTCCTCCGAAAGCTTCAGGGCCGTTTCTTCTTTAAATACTACCGGACGGATATCATATTTTACAATATCCATATAATGCTCTTCAAACACATATCCAAGAATCAGAATCGGTTTTTTAACGCATGCTTTCCGAAGCTCCAACGCTTCCTCAGCCGTTGCAACGGCATACCCCCAGATATCATCATACCTCTCAATCAAACGTGCAATCTGAGCAGCTCCGTGTCCATAACCATTTGCCTTTACCACCGCGATCATTTTTGCATTTTCGCCCATATTCAGTCTCATTGACCGGAGATTAAACAACACTGCATCCAAATCAATTTTTGCATATACTCTGCTGTACCGCTTCATATTCTGCTTCATATTCTTTTTCCTCCGCTATGATATTCCATAAAGAATATTGTCTAAGATATCTTCCGCCATCATGGAATAGGCGCCTCTCTGTGCACGGGCACGATCTCCTGCCATGCCATGGATATAGCATCCGAGACACGCCGCCTCAAACAATCCCATTTTCTGTGCCAGAAGTCCGCCGATCACCCCCGCAAGCACATCCCCGCTTCCTCCCGTCGCCATGCCGTGGTTTCCGGTCGTATTTTGAAAACATCGGCTGCCGTCGCTGACGACTGTCCTGTGATCCTTAAGAACCGTAATCACTCCATGTTCCTCCGAAAAACTTTCTGCAAAACGGGCAGGATCTTTCTTGATCTTTTCAATAGAAATCCCTGTCAGTCTGTTCATTTCGCCCATATGCGGCGTAATAATGAACGTATCCCGCGCAGTCTCCCAAAGCTCAGAATGTGCCGATAGAATATTCAGCGCATCCGCATCCAGTACTCTGGCTGCACCGCATTCCCGAAGAATCGTTTCCACAATAAGGTACTTATCCTCTCCCATGCCAAGACCCGGGCCTGCGACCACCGCATCTTTATCCTTCAGTGCTTCCATGATCTGCTGTCTGGTAAGGCTTTTGGGCTCATATGTCACCAGCACGGCCTCAGGAAGCATCTGCTGCAGGATGATACGGTTGCACTCCTCGGTCATCACGTATACCAGTCCGGCTCCTGTCCGGTATGCCGCTTTTGCACAGAAGTAAGCGGCTCCGCACATATTCCTGCTTCCTGCGGCCACAAGCACTTTTCCGTATGTTCCCTTATTTGAGTTATCTTTTCTCGGAGGAAGCATCTCTTTCCATGTATCCTCCGCAGGATATTGCTGCATATTCTATCCCTCCGCTGCCTTCATGCCAAACCGTCTCCCGAAGCCCCGGTCTGTACCTTTCTGAACCGTGCGCAGATGGCGGATCCTGTCTGCTGCACAGCACACAGGGCCGCCGCATCCTGTGCAGCCGCCCCGCCCTGTGGTTTCAGCATTTATTTTTTTCTTCGTGATGTCTTGTAATATTATAAGACAACTGCATCAGGCTCTCTGACAAATGTACATTTTCAACTATAACATCATCCGGCAGATCGAGATCCGTATGTGCAAAATTCCAGATCGCCTTTATTCCGCCTTCAACCAGCTTCACCGCAACATCTTCCGCAGCTAATTTCGGAAGCGTGAGCGTGGCAATATGGATCTCGTTCTCTTTCATGAAAGAATCCAGTTCATTCAACATCCGGATCTCAATCCCGCGCACCTTTTTACCCACAAGGGCCGGATTGACGTCAAACATTCCGATCACGCGGAAACCGCGTTTTTCAAACTTCACATAGTTTGCAAGGGCCTGTCCGAGATTGCCTGAGCCGACAATGATCATATTATATGTCTTATCCAATCCCAGGATCTTTCCTATTTCATTATAAAGATATTTTACATTGTAGCCGTATCCCTGCTGTCCGAAACCGCCGAAGTTATTAAGATCCTGCCGGATCTGCGAAGCTGTCACCTGCATGCGGTCACTTAATTCATTTGATGAAATTCTTTCAACCCCGTTGTCCAGCAATTCTCCAAGGTAACGGTAATAGCGAGGAAGACGCTTGATAACTGCTCTTGATATTTCCTTTTCTTCCACCTTATGTTCCCCCGTTTTTTCTGTCTGCCTGTTTAGTATAACGCACCGTTCTCAATAAGTCAATTACAGACAGAGAGTAACAAATATATCATAAATAGCCCGGACGGCCTTTTCAAAGTCATCATTGCTCACGCCGATGATGATATTCAGCTCGCTCGAACCCTGGTCGATCATGCGGATATTGATGTCCGCATGTGCCAGCGCCGCAAAGATCCTTCCGGCCGTACCTCTCGTAGAACGCATACCGCGTCCGACCACAGCGATCAGCGCGATATCGGATTCCACGTTCAGCACATCCGGCTTTACAGCCCTGTGGATGCCGGCCAGCACCTTCTGCTCTTTTTCCTCGAATTCCGACTGGTGCACAAATACGCTCATGGTGTCAATACCCGAAGGGATATGTTCAAAGGAGATCCCGTTTGTCTCAAACACGCTCAGCACCTTACGGCCAAATCCCACCTCGGTGTTCATACGGTCTTTTTCAATATTGACCGTGGCGAATCCTTTTTTGCCGGCGATGCCTGTGATCGTATATTTCGACTTTTTACAGGTGCTCTCGACGATCATGGTTCCCGGCGCATCCGGATCGTTCGTATTTCTGATATTGATGGGGATTCCTTCGCTTCTTACCGGGAAGATCGCCTCGTCGTGCAGGACAGACGCGCCCATGTAAGCCAGCTCGCGCAGTTCCCTGTAGGTGATCGTCTCGATCGGCTCCGGATCCGGCACGATATGCGGGTCCGTCACGAGGAAACCGGACACGTCCGTCCAGTTTTCATACAGGTCGGCCTTTACGGCTCTTGCAACAATAGAGCCCGTGATATCGGAACCGCCCCTTGAAAATGTTTTGATCTTTCCGTTCGACATGCTTCCGTAAAAGCCCGGCACAACGGCATACTC
>Ga0129309_1001591_pt1 | contig 10762 bp, 13 predicted proteins | sample L1105metagenome_FD_94439 | JGI IMG/M metagenome (GOLD analysis project Ga0129309, IMG submission 94439) | Ring-tailed lemur group fecal microbial communities from Wisconsin, USA - L1105 metagenome | ecosystem: Host-associated > Mammals > Digestive system > Large intestine > Fecal | place: USA...
ACATCCGCTGCAGATAACACCCGCAGATTATTCAGGCCGGTAAAGATACTCTCCTTGGAGATACGCATGCATCCGGTCTGCTTCTTCATTTACGGCTCTGACCCCATATCCCGCGCTGTTTCATAGGAATCCGCATTGATTCCTTTCAGAGATACCGAAATCACGGGGAATTTTCCCATATTTTCCCCAATTATCAAGCAGCTCCTTGATTAATCCTGTCTTGTCCACATAATAAAAGCCATCCCCTCGAATTTCTTCAAAACTCTCAATCCCGATTGGAAGTTTCTTTTTCCTGTCTTCCATCCAATTTTCACACTCCTTATTCCTATTCAGATTCATATCTTTTCATAAATTTATCTCAACCTATTCTCGTCTTTTCATCGCACATATTTCTTCTTATTATAACAGAAACCTCTTGCAAAACCTACTACTTCTTTTCGACAGACAGTCTTTCCACCTTCGCACTTGAACCACTTTTAATCTTCCTAACATATGCTCAAATCGCTCGGGATGCTTTTTTCTTATTTTCTCTAATCACTAATAGGTATGCCGTAAAATAACCGTTTCGTCAGTATAAGAGCCTCTCATATGCACCCCTGCCTAAATTTTATCATAAATAAAAGAACCTGCCTATCTCAAAGCAGATTCTCTGCCTTGTTCAGCGTATCAAGAAAGTTGTCTTTTGAGAACACCCATGATAGAATTAAGTGAAACATGGCAAAGATAAAAACACAACGTAAGGGTATCACAGACTCTTACAGAACCGGTAGGTAGTCCGGTCACACCATTTTGGTGTAAGTAGCCCTCCCTCCTTTGGGTCGTCCGTTCTTTGTCCAAACAAATTAAAGGAGGATTTGTCATGGACAAAATATCAGGCAGTTTGACAGTATTTTTTGAGGAACCATTCTGGATAGGCGTATTTGAACGAATATCTGAAGAAAAGTTATCTGTATGTAAGGTTACGTTTGGTGCGGAACCGAAAGACTACGAGATATATGATTTTATTCTGAAAAATTACGATCGGCTGAATTTTAGTCCGGCTGTGGCAACTGATGTAAAAGAGGCAAGTCGCAATCCGAAACGGATACAGAGAGAAGTTCGGAAACAGGTGCAAAATACTGGAATAGGCACAAAATCACAACAGGCTTTGAAATTACAGCAGGAGCAGTTGAAAACTGAACGTAAAATCGCGAGCCGGGAACAACGGGAAGCAGAGAAACAACGGCAGTTTGAACTGAAACAGCAAAAGAAAAAGGCGAAACATAAGGGGCATTAGCCCCTGTGTTTCATGTCTGCGAATCGCAAATTACGGGAAAAATAATACAACATTATCAGTCCGCTATTAGTGAATATCTGGATGTAATTGTCAATGGCAGAAAACACACCCCGCCAGGAATCCTCCCCGTTCATGAAGAGTCACACCTAAGAATGTCAGGCAGAGAGTCGGATATGAACTGCCATACTCCCCCTCTCTGCCGTACATCTTACGAATGACTCTTCAAGAACTAAATTCACATTGATTTCTTCCCCATTTTGTCGTAAGATAATTATTGTTCTACATCCATTTATAATAAGGGGAGGATATAATGGAGAACAAGAATTACTACGAGATATTAGGGGTATCTATGAAAGCAACTCCGGATGAGATTACCGCTGCCAAGAACACTCTTGCCAAGCAATACCATCCGGATGCCAATATGAAGAACGGCATTGACACCACCGCACAGATGCAGGAGATTCTGGAAGCATATCGCATCCTGTCCGATCCTGCCAAACGTGCAGAATATGACCGGGACATTTCCGGCAGGAAATCAGTCATGCAGACTTTCGATCTACATAATATGGAAGAAACAGATGACGACACCGCCCCTGCCTTCGTTACATACTGGAAGACCGCCAATGCCCTGTACGACATCATACTGGAAGCTGATACGCTGTTTAAAGAAAAGAATCGATCAAGCAGATTAACCCAGTTATCCATGCAGGCGATCAAGTATGTGATCCAACTTCGGAATGCTTCCATTCCAGAGCGTTACTGGCATCCGGATATTATGAACTGGCTGCTCTTTACCTCATATAAGAACCGGAATTATACAGTATCTTACCTGCTGACTTTATATGATAGCTTTGCTAAGGAAAGCATCTCTGCCATAGATAAGATTAAACTCCAAAAAAAGTCTTACCAGTACCAGCATTCTGTAAAACGTTTGGTAAAATATTAGATTTTATTTTTTCACACATTGGAATCATCCGCATATTATGTACTGTAAACATTATCAATGGAGGATTTCAAAATGAGCGATTTAAGTGCTACAAACTGTGGATGTGGTTGTGATTCTGGAAGAAGCGGAGGAGACTGCGGATGTGGTTGTGGTTTCGGAGGCAATAGCTGCCTGTGGATCATCCTTCTGCTTATCTTCTGCGGCGGATGCGGCAACAACTTTGGCAACAACGGATGCGGATGCGGCAATGACAGTTGTCTGTGGATCATCCTTCTGCTCATCTTCTGCGGCGGATGCGGCAATGGATGCGGCAACTTCGATTGCGGATGCGGATGCTAATCTTCTGAAATACAGACCTGCGGAATCTGCCACTGGCAGTTCCGCAGGATGCATACAGCCCAAAGGGGACGGAGTATATCACTCCGTCCTCTTCATTTTATGACCATCAGATTCGCGCCTCTTATGTTCATCCTTCTTCTCACTTGTATTCAACTGTTTCTTCAGCATACACTTCTCATCCAGTTCATACACTGCATTTCCATCAATAATCAGTTTTCTGTCCATATTCATTTCCTTTCTTAATAACGCTGCTTACCCTATAATATATGAAGATTCTCATATTTAGTTTTTCCATATCTCATAAATTCCATTCCATTGGCATATATATTTACAACGCTATGTTAAGGAGCACGTATGGAACAAAAATCCTACAGACCAATGACACCTTTCGATAATCTGGTTACCCCACCCTTCCTCTATACACTCAAACTGCTGCTTCCATACACTCCGCCTTCCATGCAGCGCTTCCTCGCATTCTATATCAAATTCCTGGAACTGCGCCGAACCATGGAATCCTTCCGGGGCTTTCCTTCCCGTTCTTTATCCATGAATATGCTGGACGAATTAAAGCCCTACATGGAGCCATCCGAAAAAGAGATGATGGAACAGATGTCAAGCATGATGAATATGATGGAAATGATCCAGAGTATGCAGGCTATGTCCGATTCCACCTCTCAGGACTTCGGGAATTTTAATCCCATGGATATGATGCAGAACATGCTGACCCCTGAACAGCAGGAGATGTTCAACATGTACAACACTATGTTTGAAAATGAAATGAACACGCCAGATTCCGGCAATATGAAAGGAGAACAAGATAATGAATGAATGGATGAATCATCCCGCAATGAAGAATTTAGACCCAATCAAACTGGAACTGATCCGAACCGCCGCCACCCAGACCCAGGGTAAATCCGGCAAGTCCCTTGCCCCGGTCATGATGGCACTGATCACCAATGCTAACAAAAAAGGAATCCAATTCACCCCTGATGAATTCTCCCTGATCCTTTCCATCTTGAAAGAAGGCAAGACTCAGGAAGAACAAAACCAGATTGAGAACATGGTCAAAATGGTTCAGGGCTACATGAAAAAGGTCCACTAATAAAGGAGGCGAATCATCGCCTCCTAAAAATCTTCTTCTTTTCGCAGCATTCTCATCTCCCGGCGCATCTTCGCCTTCTCCCAGTCTTCTTTGTCCAGTTCCGTTTCCAGTTCCAGTCTTGGAACGGGTGCCGGCTTATCATTCTCATCCAGCGCAACCATCGTAAAGAATGCCCGATTGATCAGTGTCCTGCCACCGTCAATATCTTCAATATACGTATCCACTTTCACTTCCATAGATGTATTTCCTACATAAGTCACTTTTCCCTTAATGACGATAACATCCTTCTGATATGCTCCTTTTAGGAATCTTAAGTTATCGACCGAAGCCGTAATCACATTCATATGTGCGTGTCTTTTTGCCACAATTCCCGCAATCTCATCTATCCACTGCATCAGGATACCTCCAAAGAGACGTCCCGCAGCATTCAGATGATTCGGTCGCACCATATGAACCGTCTGAACCACTGATTCTGATACTTTTCTACTCTCTATACTCATATATCACTTGACCCCTTCTAAAAAATACTTTCCATTCTTTTCTCGCAAGACTCTTTTATTATAACACAAGATTTGATATACTAAAAATGATTTATTATAATAGAGTAAATTACTGCAATTGATTATGATACGGACAAAAGATTTATATATACTAACGATAATTAAAATGGAAGAACCTCTATAAATACCTTACTATAAAGGAGACAAATGAAGATGAGAAATATCAAATTAACAATAGAATATGACGGCAGCCGCTACCAGGGCTGGACACGCCTTGGAAAAGACGAATCTAACAATACCATTTCCAATAAGATTGTTGAAGTACTGAAAAAGATGACGGATGAGTATCTGATCGAATTAAACTGCGGATGCCGCACAGAGGTTGGAGTCCACGCTTATGCACAGGTTGTGAACTTCAAGACCGAATGTACCATGGAGGTTCAGGATATCCAACATTACCTGAACCGCTATCTGCCAATGGATATTGCCATTGTGGATGTGGAAGAAGTCCCGGAACGTTTTCATGCTCAACTGAATGCGGTTTCCAAAACTTATGTATACCGTATGACCATCGATGATGTTCCAAGCGTATTCGACCGCAAATACACCTACCACTGCTATAAGATTCCGGACAAGCGTCTTATGCAGCAGGCATCCATTCTCCTGATTGGAAAACACGACTTCAAGAACTTCTCTTCCGCCAAGAAAACCAAGTCTACGCTGCGCGAACTCTATGATATCGAGATCTATGGCGATACAGAAGAGATGCAGATTCTGATCCATGCAGATGATTTTCTTCATAATATGGCACGTTTGATCGTGGGTACTTTGCTGGATATCGGGTTCGGCAACCGCCCGAAAGAAGACATCGAGGATATCTTCGCCGGAAGTCAGGAGCCAAGCGCTCCATGTGATCCGAAAGGGCTGTATCTCCAAGAGGTTGAATATTAGATTCTTAATTGGGGACAGGGCAAATCCAAAAAGGGACACGGCTATTTTAATTAGGGACGGGGGAAATTTAAAAAACCCCCGTCCCCATTATAACTGCATTTAGTTTCTCTAACTTTTTCCGTTCTTCGGAAGTAAATTCTCTATCAGTAATCACTCCCGTATAATCTCCCAGATGGTTGATCCTCGTCATCGCCTGCTGTCCGAACTTGGACCTGTCCACTACCAGATATGATTTTTCACACTGCATCGGGGTATACCGTTTCAGCCACATCTTATCAAAGGTAGGCGTTGTCACCTCGAAGTCATCATTAATCGAAGCCGCTCCGAAGAATCCCACATCAAATTTAAAATCTGCCAGCATCTGTGTTGCATAACGTCCGAACATACTTCCAGTCTCCTTCTGTATGCTGCCGCCACAGATGAACAGTTCTGCCTCACTCTTCTTCAGCAGTTGTGCAATCTCAAGATCATTCGTAACGATCAGTATTCCCCGCATATCCTTGATCAGTTTGGCAATCTCATAAGTTGTTGTCCCTGCATCCAAGAATACTGTATCTCCTTCTGATACCAGAGGAAAACAGATCTTCGCCAACAATTCTTTTTCCTTCTTGTGGCTTGTCTGCTTATCCGCATAAGTCACTTCCTGCTTTGCCACAGCCCCTCCATGGCAGCGTTCGATCACATTGTTCTCCTGTAACTTCACCAGATCCCTGCGAATCGTCATTGGGCTGACTTTCAATTCCTTTGCCAGTTCATCTACCTGTGCGCTGCCTTTCTGCTGAACCAATTCAACAATCATTGCCTGTCTCTCTGCTGCTAACATCTGCTTACCCCTCTTTTACAAATATGCAGCGAAAGATATTTCTTCCGCTGCATATTATTTTACCTCATTGTAAAAAGATATTCAATTACCTAAAAATATTACATAAAGATACCTTACATAAAGATATTCAGTACCAGAACCTCAACAACACCAACTGCCCATGCAACGGTAGATGTAACAGACCATATAGTTAACTGATCCTTTGCTTCGCTTACTCCAAGAGTTCTGTTAACAACCCAGAAATAACTATCATTAAAGTATCCGAAGAACAGAGAACCTACACAGCATGCTACTGCTCCCAGCAGCGGGCTTGCGCCTGATGCTACAACGATTGGTGCAGAGATACTTGCTGCTGTTGTCATAGCTACTGTACCAGAACCCTGGATGAATCTCATTGCGGTAGAGATAATCAGCGGAAGGATAATAATCGGAATTGCTGTCTGCGCAAGACCGTCCGCCATGAATGTTCCAAGCCCTGAATCTTTGATAATCTGTCCAAGAGCGCCACCGCCGCCTGTTACCAGCATAATGATACCTGCTGACATCATACCTTTCTCCATCTCAGTAAGGCAAGTATGTCTGTCAAGTTTTCTTCCCAGTGTAAAGATAGCTACCAAAAGTCCAAGTCCTACTGCTACGATTGGCTGTCCAAGGAAGATCAGTATTTCCATAATACCACTGGTCTGTCCTAATGCAGAAGCGATCGTATTAATTAAGATCAGAATAATCGGCACGATCAGAGGCATGAAAGACTCTAATGTTCCCGGCATTCCTGTCATATCCATAGAGAATGCACCTTCATAATCTGGCTCCTGGTATGGTGCTTCAACTACTTCACCTTCCTCGTTAACAACACGATAGTATTTCTTTGCCAAGAACATTCTTGCATAAGCAATACATGCAATCGCCATTGGAATCGCAAGCACAATTGTTAACAGGATAAATTTGCCAACATCAATTCCGAAGATACCACATACGCCCAGAGGACCCGGTGTAGGTGGAACTAATGAGTGAGTGATTACAAGACCGGCCGCCAGTGATACGCCAAGTGCGATGACAGATTTCTTTGTTGCTTTGGAAATCGCTTTTGCAATCGGTGCAAGTACCACGAATCCGGAGTCACAGAAGATCGGGATTGATACAAGGAAACCGGTAAGTGCTAACGCTTCCTCTTCTCTCTTCTTACCAAATAACTTAAGGAATGTATGCGCCATTCTCTTTGCTGCTCCTGTTACCTCGAAGATCTGTCCCATCATAACACCGAAGCCGATAATAATACCGATACTTCCCAATGTTCCTCCGAAACCTGATGTGATCGAATTCACAATACCAAATGTCTTACCATCTTCCAGTGTGATATTCGTAAGCGGCATTCCACCTACAACACCTACGATAATCGTACAGATAATCAATGCAAGAAATGCCTGTACTTTTGTTTTCAATACTAAGAATATCAGGACTGCGATACCAATCGCCAGACCAATTAACATTCTTTCCCCACTAAGTCCGTTTACCATAATTGACCTCCTCTTCCTTCTTTAAAGAATTACTTTGTAAAATTGGGTGCGTATTTCGCCGCCAACAGTATGGCTTCGATCATGCTGACCGCACTTACAATTCCCTTTCCTGCGATATCAAATGCAGTTCCGTGATCTACAGATGTCCGAAGAATCGGCATGCCATTCGTAATTGCAATGGTCTTCTCAAAATCAAGAGTTTTCGTTGCAATATGTCCCTGGTCATGATACAAAGACAATACGCTGTTATATCTTCCAATTGCAGCCTGGTGGAATACAGAATCTGCTCCGATTGGTCCTACAACATTGTAGCCCTCTGCCTGTAATTCCTCAACAGCCGGCGTGATCTCATTCACTTCTTCCCATCCGAACAGCCCATGTTCTCCACTGTGCGGATTCAGTCCGGCAATTGCCATCGTTCCATCTGTAACACCGAGTTTCTTAAGTGCTTCCATACAACGCTTGACATAATCCTTAATTCTTTCTTTTGTGATCATATCTAACATCTCTCTTAAGGATACGTGTCTCGTCAGGAAGAATACGCGCATTCCATTGGTCTCGAACATGGTCAGAGGATCTTCTGTATTGGTAAGAGCACCGAAGATCTCCGTATGTCCGATAAAATTAATCTCACCTGCACGCAGAGACTCCTTATTGATCGGCGTTGTAGCGACAGCATCGACCTTGCCATCGTTCGCAAGTTCAATACTTTTTGCAATATATTCATATGCAGCTTTCCCGCACATTCCATTGACCTTGCCGAATTCGAATTCAGCCATGTCAACATTGCCTAAATCGATCAGATTCAAAACTCCTTCACGGAAATCTCCTTCTTCCGGCTCATGAATAACATGAACCTCAAGATCTGCTCCAACAATCTTGATTGCATTCTCCATGACGGTCTTGTCTCCGACAATGATACAATCTGCTACGTCAAATACTTCCTTTGAAGCAATTGATTTTGCAACAATCTCTGGTCCGACTCCTGCCGGATCTCCAATAGGTACTGCGATTAGTGATTTTCTCATGATATTCTCTTCCTTTCATTGATAAATATTTGATTTGTTTTTAGATATACAGTTTCTCTTTCAGATAGGTAATGCATCGGTTAATGGCATCGCGTCCGCCCTGGCTGCCGCCCTTGGTAATGATATGCACGCCTTCGAACTCACCTTTTAAGAATTGTCCGTACGCCGCAAGCGGCAACACCTCATCCATCAGGCTCAATCCGGCAGTCTGAAACTTCTCGCACACTGCCACCGTCACATCACCTCCACTGGTATATAATCCCTTGAAGGTCGGCTCACTCTTAAATATCCGGTAAGTAATCTCTGCAAATGCACTGTTAATCATTCCCGTCACCTTATCCAGCGAACATTCATACTGCTTCATATAAGGTTTGAAATCAATCCGGTTCTCAGGATAGATTCCATCGCCGGTTACCGTAGATACTACGTTACGATCACACTCCTCCAGAATCAATCTGGTTACCCGCGCAATCTCCTGCTCTCTTCTCTCATCACCTTCTAAGAGTTCCTTCGTATTCACGAACACGTTATGCGTTCTCTGAGAGAGCCACAATTCTTCCATCTGTACGGTAGTATTCGGATTCACGCTTCCCACTACGGCAAGGATCTTATTCTTCTCCTTCTTCTCAGAAGGTACGATTAATTTCCTTGACAGCGTTGCGGTAAACACACCCGGATCAACCGTTACGACCTTGAGTTTGCTCCTTATTGCTGCATCCGCAATCAGATCCAGATCTTCCTGCGTCACACAGTCGATTACAAGAATCCGGCTTCCTTCGGCAACACACTTGTTCATCAGATCCGCCAGATAATGCTTGCCATGCATCAGATCCTTCATCAGAATCGATGACACCTGATACTTACTCTGCTCACGGAACAGAACTGCTGCTTCGGATACTTTTACTGGAGTCTTTGGATCAATGGCAATATTCGTCTTATGCAGCGGAATTCCATCCACCAGCATATAGCCACCTATTACAATCCTTCCGGAAGACGGGAAGCACGGCGCTACAATCGCTACATAATCCTCTCCAAGACAATCCAGCATCGCGTCCGTCTCACTTCCCAAGTTCCCCCTTAAAGTACTGTCGATCCTCTTTGCATAGACCTTTACCTCGTCTCCTTTCAGAAGACTGCACACATTATGTACCCGGTTATAAGCAATCTCTGCGTCTACGCCCCGACTGTCCGTCGGATATAGTACACAATCGCAGTCGGACAGGGTAGACAGTTCAATCCGTTCCGTGTTCATCACCGTATATGCTTTATAATTCATCTTCTTTAGAAGTACACCGGTGGCATTGGCGCCCGTCAGGTCATCTGCTATCACAACACACTGTGGCATAACCAGCCTCCTTTCACAAAAAACTCATTGTTCTTTTATGTCAATTTAATCTATTTTTTATCAATGTTTTCGGCTAATCGCACAATTAAAATGTTTGTTTTTGTTCACATTAGACAACTATTCGTTCATCAGTACCTCTACGGCTTCTTTTAAGGTTGTAATCTCGCCAACATTTCCCGGGAAGATTACATACGGTGTCATCGGGAATTTGCTCTCTTCCCCAGTCTGCCATACCGGAATTCCAGGCTTGATCTGTCCCAGCACATTGGCTTTCTTAACAGCAAGTGCTTTGGTTCCTACATCACTAGAGGTAATTCCACCTTTCGCAATGACGAAACTCGGTGTAATGCTTAAGCGCCCAACCAGTGACTGTACCGCATCAGAGATCTTAACAGACAATCTAAGTTCATCCTCCTTATCACCGGTATCAGCCGTAATCAATGCACGCGTAGTATAGCAGCACACTGTTTTTCCTGCTTTGATGCATTCCTCTTCTTTGTCAAGGCATCTCTGCACCTCTACCTCGAATGCAGCATCATCTTTTACTAAAGTTGCATCCAATTCGATGAATTCAATATCAGACAGTTCTTTTAATGCTTCCACCTGCTTGGTTGTCTTGTCTGTATGAGAACCTACTACAACGATTCCGCCATTTGAAGTTTCTTTCACTACCATCTGCTTTCTGGTAAGAAGCGGCTGGTCCGTGACTGCTCCCATCACTTTTACGATTGCTGCTGCAGTACGGAACATGAATACTTTACCTTTAGCCATCGCACGATACAGCGCAACACAGAATACTTTTACATCCACATAATCTACTGCATTTACGATAATCTTGTTAAAATCTTTCACTTCCATTAACTGCGCTTCAATCTTATCAATATCCATATTGTGGATATCCTCAAGAGAGATGCAGGTAACATCAGATGCCTTAT
>Ga0129309_1001594_pt1 | contig 10738 bp, 9 predicted proteins | sample L1105metagenome_FD_94439 | JGI IMG/M metagenome (GOLD analysis project Ga0129309, IMG submission 94439) | Ring-tailed lemur group fecal microbial communities from Wisconsin, USA - L1105 metagenome | ecosystem: Host-associated > Mammals > Digestive system > Large intestine > Fecal | place: USA...
CATGGAATTTATCATATTGTAGATCGTTTCTTCCTCATCGGCATTCCGCTGCGGATAGGACCAGACTGCCGCCTGCTCGGGGGCCACGCCGCTCGCCGCATTTGCGGAAATCGTCGCGTAATTGACGTAGTCTTCCTGATCGGAGGTCGACTGGATACTGTACCGGGAGAGCATCGCATAATCCATCCTCAGCCCTCCGCTGGAGCAGTTTTCGATCACCAGGGACGGGTAGCGTTCAAATATACTGTCAAGCCATTTGAGATAGGCCCGCTCATGTTCCAGCAATCCCTCTCCCGGGCTGTCGGCCATATACTCCGTTCCGAAGCCCGGCTCGATATTGTAATCCATTTTAATATAACCCACACCGTACTCATTTACAACCCTGTCTATCACGCTGTCCGCATATTCGCGCACCTTCGGGTTGCGGAAATCAAGCTGGTAGCGGCTCCGGTCGTATACCCTTTTTCCATGGCGCATGAAAAACCAGTCATCCGGCACTTTGGAAGCCATATCACAGTGGATTCCCATGACCTCAAGCTCCAGCCACACGCCCGGCGCCATTCCTTTATCACGTATATATTTTGTGACCTGTGCGATCCCCTGCGGGAACCGCTCGCGGCACTCTTTCCATTCGCCAACGCTGTCCCACCACGGGCCGGGTGCATACCAGCCTGCGTCAATGACAAAATATTCGCAGCCGCATTCAGCCGCCGCATCGATGAGCGGCAGCTCTTTTTCCGTGGTCGGATCACCGAACAGGCAGTTCATATAGTCATTGAAGATGACCGGCAGCTTCTCGTTGTCTTCATTTTTTCTGCGGATCATGCGGCGGTATCTTGTAAGCTGTCCCATGGCAGCTTCGAAGCTGTCTTTCTCCACGCCCACCGCCACCGGAACGCTCTCAAAGGATTCCCCCGGCTTTAATACCTTGAACCAGTGCGATTCACTCTCGGCAGGTCCGCTGATGCTCACATATAAGTGCTGGTGCATATCGCCGATCTCATAATGCCATGAGCCGTTGTGCTCGATCTGCCAGTACAGGCTTGTATGGGCGCTTTTATTTTCCACATAGCCCATGGGAAGATATTTTTTTGTGGACCAGTTTCCCGTGTTCGTAACTTCGATCACGCGTGAGCTTCTCCTGCAAACGCCCGGCTGTGTATGCTCCATGTCGAAATCCTCAAGCGTAAATTCCCGCCAGCTTAATTCTCTCTGCCAGCCGTTAAACGGTATGCGGATGCGCAGCTTTTCATCCGGCAGTCCCTCGCCCTCTTTTTCGATCCCCGTATAAGAGAAGGAGCTGAGGTACTCCAGCACCTGTTCCGTCTGTCCCGTGTTTGTTACCTTATTTGTACAGCGCACGATCCTTGTGTCCCCGTAGAACTGCATGACCGTTTCAATACGGATCCCGCTGTTTTCGGCGTCCTCCTGCGTGATCGTCAGAACACGCCCCGTTTCATTTCTTGTGTCCTCCATGTTCACATAGCGGCACAGGTATCCGGGGGCCGTCGCCACATATTTCCTGCCGTGATTTTCATACGGGCGGTCATATCCCGCGAGATTCACCTGAACAAGCTGGAAAGCCTCGCTGATCATTTCGTCCGTCCGGTCCTTATCCTCCTGCTTACAGGTCGGCAGCGCCCTGCAAAGAAGCGTTTCGTCAAATTCATTTTCCGAAAAATGCAGCAGCTTGATCCTCCGGTCTTCGGTGATGCCAAAAACAATATGTAACCCATTTTCTTCTATTTTAATGTATTCCATTTTCATTTCCCGGTTCCCCTTTCTCCTGCTGCTGCGCCGCCCCGCCAAGCTGCCCGAACATGATCCGGCATTCGGCCTCCAGCCTCAGATCCATCAGGTATTCCGTCTGCAGGAGGTTCGGGTCGGAATGCTCCAGTTCCCGGCAATAGCGCCATGCCGCACGCAGGCGGTCTTCAAATGATACGCAAAAGCCCTGCTCTATCCATGTGGCAAATACGATCTCTTCCCATAAAAGCGTGCTCATCACAGCCATTTTCACTTTTGCGAGAGCATTTCCATCATATACCGCGCCGCAGAAATAAGTAAACAGATAATATATCATCATCTGCTCGTACTCCTCCGGAGGGATCACGCCCCCGCTGCGGAAAGATGATTTTAATTCATCATACGTCTCAGGGCATGTACGGTACAGCAGCGATTTCCAGCGCAGGCGGTCGGTATACCAGTCTTCCTCCAGTACCTCCCACTCGCTCATGATTGCCATCTGTGCCTGACACACTTCCCATTCCGATAATATGGCGTATCTTTTGCAGCACATGACCTTTTCCCTGAGTTTTTGACGTGCCGCCGGCCTTTGGGCGCGTTTCAGGATCTCCTCCGCATCAAACAGCCTTCCGGCGTCTATGCGGCTCTGCACATCATGCGCAAGCGCCAGTACCTTGGCCATTCTTATAAAAACATTTTCACTCCGGTCCTGCATAAGACCGATCATCACTTTTCTGGTGTCCAAAAGGGCGCTGTACAGGAGAGCGTCAAAATCCTCCATCTCCTCTTCTTTTTTATCCGAAGCAGTTATAAAGCGCACTTTTTCTTTCTCGCCGAGGATCATGCGCGCCGCCTCCGGGCAGGACATGGAGAGAGAGATTTCCCTCTCGTTTTCAAATTCCTCGATATGCCGCGGATATTTGCGGCACGTCGCACAGAGCATCCCCTCCCCTGCTTCTTTATAGATATCGCAGAGGTTTTCTTCATTTAAAAAAGCACAGCGGCCATCATACTGTTCCAAAACCCCTTCTTTCCAATTCACGGAATTTCTGAGACGGTTTCCGAATTTTCCCCTGTATGTCCTGTATTTTTTCTGTGACCTTTTATCAATAACGATCTGCCAGCCCGCGCAGCATGTGGCCGGACAGGCCGAAGCGGTGCAGTGAAACCGTTTATAATAATGCGGTACTGTATATAGCATGTTCTGTCCTCTTCTTTACTGTTCCCTGAATGTAACCGTTCCCGTTTCACAGTCCATGGAATCCACGATCGCAAGTGATTCAAGCTGGATCCCTTTCTCCCGGATCATGTCTCCGCCTCTCTGGAAACCTTTTTCAATGGCAACGCCGATCCCTTCCACCGTCGCGTGCGCCGCCTCCACAAGATTTAAAAGTCCAAGGAGCGCGCAGCCGTTTGCAAGGAAATCATCAATGATCAGCACATGATCCTCGGGCCCGAGAAATTTTCTCGACACGATAACGTCATAAACCTTCCCGTGGGTAAAAGACTGTATCTGCGTACAGTAATTATCGTAATCCAGATTGATGCTCATTGATTTTTTGGCAAATACGACCGGTACTCCAAATTCCTGTGCCACGATCGCGGCAATGCCGATACCGCTCGCCTCGATCGTCAGGATCTTATTTATGGGCTTCCCTGCAAAAAGCCTTTTCCATTCTTTTGCCATTTCCGTAAACAGCTCAATATCCATCTGATGATTGATGAAACTGTCTACCTTCAGTACATTTCCTGCGCGGACAATACCGTCCTTTAAAATTCTCTCTTCCAGTTTTTTCATGATCCCGTACTCTCCTTTTTATATTCCGCCTGTCAGACGCAGCACATCTTCTATTTCTTCCACGCTCATGTCCAGCAGGATCGCAAGCTCGTCCACGCTGAATCCGCTTCCTGCCTGCTCATCTTCATCATCTGTCAGTTCCTTTACCGTGCGCTCAAGCTTTTCCACCTTTCCGACCAGACATTCATCCTCCAGCTTCTGCTGTGTCTGTTCTTCGATCGCCAGCTTAAGCCCGCTCTGTATTTCTTTCCTAAGCCACGCATCGTCTTTTTTCTGCGGCTCCTTTATCTGAAACGCGGACAGCAGGCTAACGTTTGCCTCCTGAAGCAGATCGTGAAAATTGACGCCGTCACAGTACATGCCGCAGGCAATGTCCGCCGCCACCGGCAGATACATCTGCACCAGCTTCTCTTTTGCGCCGGCATCACCTTTCGCCAGCTCTTTGAACAGCCGGTCCGCCTCTTCTGCGTCAAACGCCACGCTGCCGATCAGACTCCGGTACTCCCTGAGATATTCCCGCTCTTCTTCTGTCAGCTCCTTCGCCGCAGCCCGTTCTTCCTCCGGCTGCGTTCCGGCATCCTCTAATCCGCTGATCGCAATCCCCTGCGTTTTCAGATATTTTAATATTTGTATGAGCTGCTCCCTGTCCGGCTTCAGCTCCGCAAAAAACGCTTTTACCTGCTCTCCTGCCAGCACATTCCCATTTCCCGCCGCCAGCTTGCGCACTTCACTCAGCTTATTCTGAAACGTCTGTATATCCATACTTCACAGCCTCCTGTAAAAAAGAATCCTGCTTCGCAGGACGCTTTTACTATATCACAGTTTTCTTCTTTTGAACACCAAAATTTGCACTCATTTTGCGTATGGGCGCTGCATGGCCGGACCGTTATTTTCATCTTGCAATTCATCTTTAAATTTGCTATTATTTTGTAACAGTTCAGCCGCGCCATTCGCAATCCTGCACTTCGTGCTTCAGAGCTTGCTGTCGCAAGCGGATTGCTCATGATCTGGCGCTCCCTCAGCCCGAATTTGTCCGGCAGATTCATGCAAGCATGATCTGCCGGACAAATTCGGGCTGGCTGAACTGTTGCAAAAAGTTTTAATACAGGCTGCCGCCCGTCCGTTTTGGCGGGCGTTTCCAGCCGGAAAGAGGCGCTGTAATGACGAAAAATCTGACAGAAGGAAAGCCAATGACCCTGATCCTTCAATTTGCTTTTCCTGTATTTCTGGCTATGCTTTTTCAACAATTTTATAATCTCGTAGACACAATGATCGTCGGAAAATTTCTCGGTTCCCACGCACTTGCCGCTGTGGGCTCGACCGGCGCTCTTAATTTTATGGTGATCGGTTTCTGTATCGGCATCTGTTCAGGCTTTGCCATTCCCATGGCGCAGGCCTTTGGCGCCGGGGATGAAGACGAGCTGAAACGCTACATCGGCAATTCACTCTGGCTCTGCATCGGTTTTTCCATCCTGATGACTGCCTTTACCTGCATACTGTGCCGGTCTATCTTAAGCTTTATGAACACGCCGAAGGATATCATGGATACGGCCTACAGCTATATACATATTATTTTCTGGGGGATTCCCGTGACGTTTCTGTATAATATGCTGTCCGCCATGATCCGCTCCGTCGGGGACAGCAAAACGCCTGTCATCTTTCTGGGGCTTTCCTCCGTACTTAACATCATTCTGGACATTTTTCTGATCACGATCGTTAAAATGGGTGTCCCCGGAGCTGCTGTCGCGACCGTGGCCGCACAGGCCGTCTCCGGCTGTCTCTGCCTGCTGTATCTGAAGAAGAAATTTCCCATTCTTCAGCCGTCCGGCGAACAATGGCATCCGCGCCGGACATACAGCGCAAAACTCTGCGTGGTCGGCGTTCCGATGGGCCTTCAGTACTCCATCACGGCTATCGGCAGCATCACCCTGCAGACCGCCGTTAATTCGCTGGGAACTGTCTATGTGGCCTCCGTTACCGCCGGTACGAAGCTCCATATGTTTTTCGGCTGCGTTTTTGACGCCCTCGGTTCCACAAGCGCAACTTACACAGGGCAGAATATCGGGGCAAAAAAAATAGACCGTGTGCGTGCCGGGATAAAGGACTGCATGATCATCGCAAGCATTTATTCTGTTTTAGCGCTGGGCGTTTTCCTGCTTTTTGGTGATCCGCTCATCACGCTGTTTGCAAATCCTTCTGACCCGAACTACCGTCAGATCCTTGCGAATGCCCGCCTGCTGCTCATCTGGAACGGTTCGTTTTACATTCTTCTTTCTGCTGTAAATATCTACCGTTTCTGTCTTCAGGGAATGGGCTACAGTGACATTGCAATCATTGCCGGAGCGCTTGAAATGGCTGCCCGCGCCTTTGTCGGCCTTGTCCTGATCCCCCGGTTCGGCTATGTGGCTGCCGTTACGGCAAGCCCCATTGCATGGATCGCAGCCGACAGTTTTTTGATACCGGCTTATTACCACTACTTAAAGCGCCGGCACAGAATCCTCATGTCCGGTTGCTGCTGAACAGCTTGTATTTGGCTGCTGCTGAATGGCTTGTATTGTACTTGAAAATCAGTTATACTGTTTACAGAAGTCTTAGAGGAGGATAAATAATTATGCATAAACTGAAAAAAGCCGCAGCCGCCGTATTTTTTGCGGGGCTGTTTGCCGCAGGGATCGCAGGTGCTTCCGCAGTAAGCGCCTCTGATTCCTCTGCTGAAAATCTTGTGGGCGTAGACCACGCCCCCGTCACAGAGGAGGGAAATATCCTTCCGCCGAACATTTCCAAACCCGGAAGCTCTTCGGGCAACGCTTTCGGAACGTCTTTAAACGGACACAAGGTTGCCATCGATCCCGGTCATCAGGGGAACTGGGTCGACATGAGCGCTCAGGAGCCCATGGCTCCCGGTTCATCAGAGACGAAGGCAAAAGCAACGACGGGAACAACCGGCGTCTATTCCGGCCTTCATGAATTTGAGCTGAATCTTCAGGTTTCCCTTCTTTTAAAAGAAGAACTGATCAGCCGCGGTTATGAAGTTGTTATGACGCGTGAGGACAACGATACCGCCATCAGCAACATGGAGCGCGCGCAGCTTGCAGCCAACGAAGGCGCTGAGATTCTCGTCCGCATCCACGCCAACGGCAGCGACGATCATTCCGTCAACGGCACGCTGGCAATGGTTCCCTCACCCGACAATCCCTATGTGGGACATCTGTATTCCCAGTGCTATTCTCTCGGCGAAAGTGTTTTGAATGCCTACTGTGAAAATACGGGATTTGCAAATTTAGGCGTCCAGTATTACGACAATATGTCCGGCATCAACTGGAGCACCATTCCCGTAACGATCCTGGAGATGGGCTTTATGAGCAATGAAAGCGACGATCTGACCATGGCGGATTCTTCTTTCTGGCCGGTCATGGCAGAAGGTATCGCCAACGGCATCGACAACTATTTTGCACAGTAAAGGAGGCAGTTTCATGAAACCAGTTACTTTTTATATCCGCAAACAGCTTTTGACACTGCTTTTGGGCTGCATTCTGGCAGTTGCATGCGTTCCGCGCATGACCGTCGGGGCATCCGAATCGCTGGTGGGCGTATCCGATCCTGAATCTTCCGAAAAAGAAACCGCTGCTTCCGAGGCATCCGAATCCCCGGAATTAAACGCCGTGATCACAGCCCTGTCCGATTTTATCGCCGGAAAAGCAGCAGCCGGTGAAGACTGGTCCGCCGGTTTTATCGATCTCACCGCGCTTGAGAGCTGTTACCTTGAAAGCGAGAGCATGCAGGCCGCAAGTCTGATCAAGCTTTTCATCATGGGCGCTGTTTATGAATCCTATGATTCCCTCTGCGCATCATACGGCACGGATCATATCGACACTCTTCTTTATAATATGATCACTGTCAGCGACAATGATGCTGCAAACACGCTTACAAATTATCTCGGACAGGGGGATGACGCTTCCGGGCGGCAGGTTGTCAGCAATTACTGCCTCGCCAACGGCTACAATGATTCCGTGATGGGCCGCATGCTTTTGGCTCCCACGGACAACGGTGACAATTATACTTCTGTCAAAGACTGCTGTCATTTTCTTCTGAAAGTCTACAATAACGAGATTGACCATGCGGCGGAAATGCTGGCCCTTCTGAAAAACCAGCAGCGCACGCACAAAATCCCGCAGGGCGTTCCGGAAGGCGTGGAAACAGCAAATAAAACAGGCGAGTTAAGCAATGTGGAAAACGACGCGGCCATCATCTTTGCCGCCCATCCTTATATTCTCGTTGTTATGTCGCAGCAGCTTTCGGATGTAGGAACCGCACAGAGCAATATTGCATCCCTGTCCACCACTGTATATTATACGTTGAATCCGTGAGCCAAAAGCAAATTTGTAAAATATTCCGCGAAAAAAAGGGGTGTCGCGAAATAGCAGAAAGTCACAAGTTATGGTACATGGCCACCTAGCCAAATACCGGAGCCTGTGTCCCAACTGCATTTTGCGACACCCCCGCGTGTGCGGGCTGGCAAGCAACTCTGGCACAATCATATTATTTCCGTGCAAGATATTTGTCCAGAACATTCATAATATTACTCGTATTTGCCCGATAACATTTAGCCGATAATTTATTCTCGTCAACATTGTTAATTAATTTTTTTGCCTTAAAAGTCGTAGATTCGCCCTTCTTTTGACCTCTATCAACTTTTTTGCCCAAATATACACGTTCTATATCTTTGCAAAACCAGACAAAATCAGCCCCACGATTACTACAATATTGCTGTACATCCTTCAAGAATTTTGCCTCTTCCGGTTTACTGTCATAATCATCGCAATCAAAACAATATATGATTTTAGATTTATTTGCATTAGAAGTAGACGCATACTGTGAAATCAGCTTTAAAATATTTTTTTCTTTCTTTTTAAAATTTCCTTTTCCGTCCATATATACGGGACTAAACTTGACCTGTGTCCGCTCATATTGATAAAACCTTTCAATCGTATCTTTAATATATATCCAATCTGATTTGCACTTTGGTTCTGCTTCGACAGCAAAGATCAACTGGAGGCCCATTAATCATCCTCCTCTTCCGAACTGAATACACCTATAAAATCGATGGAATCAACATTAAAGGGAGACCCCTCAATCATTCCGTTTTTATAAAGTCTGGAAGGCGAATAGTTACCGTTCGTTGTCCACGAATAAATTTTATGATCTTCCGATAAGAAATCAATAGATTTCTTATGGTGTTTTAAAATATCCATTGGACCAACATTATGGGTGGTAAAACAAAGCTGGCCTTCACCGTACTCCATTAAATACTCCAACAGCGCACACAAGTAGACATCATGAAGGTTGGAATCAAATTCATCAATAAAGACAATCCCTCCCTGAACCATTTCTCTTAAATACGCAAATAACCGGATCAGTTTTTTAATGCCGGTGCTTTCAAATTCCGCATGGATTCTGTAAGAATCATATACCATTATTAAACTGCAGATATAAACGTTATGATCTTCTTTTTTGTCAATCTCTATTTTCCGCAAATCCGATTTAAAAATCTGCAGAAATTCACATAATTTGCCGACAGTCTTTTCAAAGCGCTCAAACAACTCTTTATCAACTACATTTCCAGAAACGGACAAAATATTGAGTCGTTCGCCGTCCATTTCGAAAAATTGCTTCAGAAGAATGTCTATATCGGGATTATTGTTTCCTGAATCATCCAGATATCCAAATGAATTATGAATAAAATACCCTCTGTGATCATCTGATTCATCAAAATAAACATGCAGTTTCCTTCCAAGAACCAAAAGCCCAATTAAACTTCCAAAAAAGTGATTTAATTTCTCCTTATTATTTAATATATAATCACCACTCTTTTCGCGAAACAAAGCACACATAGAAGCAGTTGACAATAAATTTAACATCTTTTTCACTACTATATCGAGAAATCCACCATTTTGATCTTTTTTCACAAAAACAATTTCTCCATTGACAACTTTAAAAATCATCTCCATCGAATCATTTTTAGAAACTGCCTTTTTTGAAGACAATTCCTCATAAGATATCACATATTTTCCGGATGCCCCTTTTGATAATACTATCCTATAGCGAAAAAGCGCTAAACCGCTTTTTAACTCTGCAACATATTCGGCTTCCATAAATAATTCTCCGATTTTCCTGTTGACAATCGCATCTAAATACTTTTGGACAATCGGATTATTCAAATATTCCGGATTAATAAGAAGATTTCTGAATATATCTACAGAAGTTACAATGCCGGATTTGCCCGAACCATTCATACCATAGATTCCTTTGATATTATAATCCTGTGTATCCGGATTGTTTGAAATTACTTTTTTATAAAAGGACAGGGAAACCAACTGATCTAAATTTTTTATTCCCTTGACAGAATAATTAACCAGATAAATAATATCCATTTGCAAATACCTCCCTGTTCATAGTATATCATGTGCAGAAGGAAAAATAAATACAAAATGTATTTTTCTTCTGACACTCATTATAATATATTCCCCCAAAAATTATGCAGCGAAAAACATTCTTTTATTCATCTATAATAATAATGGGAGGCCAACTTTTAGATGACCTCCCATCTTACATATAACGCATCACGGCATCAAGCGCTCATACATCTCCGCCAGGGCCCTCTTATCCAGCAGCCTCGGAACCGGATAAAGGGGATTTGCCTCTTTGTCTGCCCGGCCTGCCATCTCCGGGATATCCTCTTTGCGGATCTCCGGTATCTTATCCGGGATTCCCATTGCAGCATTCATATCCTTTATCCACTGGATAAATGCTTTTGAAGCGGCGCCGTCACTGGCGTCTTTTTCGCAGATGCCCGACAGCCTTGCCAGACGGGCCAGCTTTGCGCTGCAGTCCGTGCCGTATTCTTCCAGGAAGTACGGAAGGATCACTGCGTTTGCCAGACCGTGGGCGATGCCGTACTGTCCGCCCAGCGAGTGAGCCACCGCATGGACATAACCTACGTACGAACGGGTAAACGAAACGCCTGCACAGTAGGAAGCCCGCAGCATCTGCCGCCGCGCCTCCATATCGCTTCCGTCCTCGTATGCCCTCCGCAGATATTTCACAATCAGGCAGACCGCTTCTTCTGACATATCGCGCGTCAGCTTGTTTGTGCTGTATCCTATGTATGCCTCCACCGCATGCGTCAGCGCATCC
>Ga0129309_1001595_pt1 | contig 10736 bp, 12 predicted proteins | sample L1105metagenome_FD_94439 | JGI IMG/M metagenome (GOLD analysis project Ga0129309, IMG submission 94439) | Ring-tailed lemur group fecal microbial communities from Wisconsin, USA - L1105 metagenome | ecosystem: Host-associated > Mammals > Digestive system > Large intestine > Fecal | place: USA...
AGTATACTATCCTCTAAATTATCTTTTATTATGAAGTTTTTTAGATTTAAATTGGTATTTTATTAGAAAATAATTATTTTAGGATTAAGGTGTTATTAAAAGGGCACTTTTTCAGTGGCCTCGAACCTGTCCCCGTGTCCTTGGAAGGTGGTGTATTATGGTAGATAAATCTTATGAAAAAATATATGAATGGGATAAATTAATAAAGTTATTTGAAGAATTTGTACCAGAACTTGTAAATATGCAAAGTAATTTAAGAGAACATGATATAGTTAAGGATTTGCCACTAGAAGAAAAGAAGGAATTAAAGGCAATTGGTTTTTCAGAAAATGGAAGAGATCCTAGTGAAGTAACTAGAGAATTAATTGATTCTGTATATCCTTATCGAATGAGAACAAATCACCCTAGGTATTTTTGTTTCATACCTAATGATATATCTCCTTATTCTGTATTTGGGGAATTTTTAAATTCTATACATAATCCTTATGGAGGGGGATTTAGCATTAGCGGAGGCACATCAACTTTAGAAAATGAAACTATTGGCTGGATGGGTTCTCTAATTGGTTATGACAAAGAAAAATTAGGTGGTCAATTTGTATCTGGTGGTTCTATGGCGAATTTAACAGCTGCCATTGTTGCTAGAGATGATAAGTTAAAACCAGAGGAGTTTATAAAAGGTACAGTTTATGTATCAGATCAAACTCATAGTTCTGTTGCCAAAGCTATTCATATTATGGGTTTACCTAAGAAAAATGTTAGAATAGTTCCCACTACAGAAGATTTTAAAATGAATGTTGATGAATTAGAAAAAATGATTAAAGATGATATAACAAAGGGATTTAAACCATTTTTATTAGTAGGCAGTTGTGGAACAACAAACACAGGCTCTATTGATCCTTTAGAAAAACTAGGGAAGATTGCAGAAGAATATGATCTTTGGTACCATGTAGATGGGGCATATGGAGCATCAACTTTGTTGTCTAGTCATAGGGATATGTTGAATGGAATTGAAAAATCTGATTCTGTTAGTTGGGATGGACACAAGTGGCTATTTCAAACTTACGGATGTGGAGCAGTTATTTGCAGGGACAAAATGAAACTTGTAAGAACTTTTCATGCTAATCCAGAATATCTCAAGGATGTTGAATCTACTGATGAAGAATTCAATTTTTGGGATATGGGAATAGAACTAACAAAACCTGTAAGAGGTATGAAACTATGGTTTACCCTACAAACTGTAGGATTAGATGCTATGAGAAAGGCAATTGACCAAGGCTTTGTTATTGCAGATTGGGTTGAAGAGGAAGTACTTAAATATGATAATTTTGAAATAGTCTCTAAATCACAAATGGGTATTATAAATTTCCGTTTTGTAAGTGATAAATATACAGAGGAAGAACTTGATAATATAAATCGAAATCTTTCTCAAAGGGCACTAAAAGAAAATTATGCTGCCTTTTTGACTACAACTTTAAGGGGAAAGGTAGTATTAAGATTTTGTTGTAACAATCCTCTTACAACAAGAGATGAAATCAGTGAAATTATTGGAGATATCCAAAAATGGATAGAAGAAGCTTAGATTTAACAGAAAAAATGGTTTGATGGGATAAAAAATCCCTGCAAACCATTTTTTTATTTTAGGACAAGGGGACAGGTTCACTGTCCCACTTTTGGGGACGAGGAACCTGTCCCCTTGTCCACTGTCCCCTGTTTTTTTAATGTGCCTAGTGTATAATTATGGTAAGATAAGGTAAGGGTGATTAAGATGCATACAGTTGAAGTTAAAGGTATTTTATCAAATAAAAATGGAATGAATTTATATCGAGGTTGTTCTCACGGGTGCATTTATTGTGATTCTCGTAGTAAATGTTATCAAATGCATCATGATTTTGAAGATATAGAGGTGAAGAGCAATGCTGTAGAGTTGTTGGGAGATGCATTAAGACGAAAACGAAAAAAGTGTATGATTAGTACGGGTGCTATGACTGATCCATATATTCCATTGGAAATGCAATTACAACACACTAGGCAGTGTCTACAAATTATTGAAAAATATGGCTTCGGAGTAACCATACAGACCAAATCAGATAGAATACTTAGGGATTTAGATATTTTAAAACGTATTAATGAAAAGACTAAATGTGTTGTACAAATGACTCTTACGACCTTTGATGAGAAACTATGTCGTTTGATAGAACCAAATGTATCTACTACAAAAGAACGGTTTGAAGTATTGAATGTAATGAAGGACAACGGAATTCCTACGGTAGTCTGGATATCTCCAATTTTACCATTTATAAATGATACTTTAGAAAATATAAACGGAATATTAGATTATTGTGAGAAGGCTGAGGTAAAGGGCGTCATCTGTTTTGGTATGGGACTTACTTTGCGTGATGGAAATAGAGAATATTTTTACCAGGCTTTAGATGAAAAATTTTCTGGATTGAAAAAACGATACATACAAACTTATGGAAATATGTATGAGGTTAATAGCAAAAATAATCGAAAATTAATGGAGTTACTTTATAGAAGGTGTAAGCAAAATGGAATTCTATACGATGCAAATGAAGTTTTCAGCTATCTTTATACATTCGAGCAAAAAAATTTGCCTAAACAGATTAGCTTGTTTGATTAAAATATATGTGTTATGCACAAACATAATTAATGGAGGTTAGAAAATGAACAATTGGTTTACAATTGAAAAAATTGATGATGCTACTTATGCTATTAGTGAATATGGACATTGGGAAAAGATGCATTCATATCTTTTAATGGGCGAGGAATATGCTCTACTAATAGATACAGGGTTAGGAATAGGAAATATTAAGACAGAGATTGATTCATTAACCAACTTACCTGTAAAAGTTGTTACTACTCATGTTCACTGGGATCATATTGGAGGTCATAGTTTATTTAGTGATATTTCTGTCCACAAAGAAGATGTAAAGTGTCTTAAGAATGGTCTTCCTATACCTATTGATGTGATAAGAAAAAATATAATTCAAGAGCCATTTATGAAAACACCACCTAAAGAATTTGATATTAATAAATACAATGTTTACACTGGCAATCCAACAAAGATATTATTGGACGGTGATGTTATTGATATAGGATCAAGGAGAATAAAGGTGTTGCATACACCAGGACACTCGCCAGGTCATATATGTCTATGGGAAGAAGACAAAGGGTATCTATATACGGGAGATTTAATATATTTAGGAACTTTGTATGCGTTTTATCCAAGTACTAATCCTAAGGATTTTAAGCAATCTGTAGATAGAATTAGTCATTTGAAGGATATTAAAAAGATACTGCCATCACATAATGATTTGGATGTACCAATTGATATTATAGAAAGAGTTAAGCAGGCTTTTGAATCTATAGAGAGAGATAACTTATTAATGCATGGAAGTGGGGTATTTAAATTTGGTGATTTTAATATAAAATTATAAAAGTTAGGGAAATGAGTCAATAAAGGTATCGATCATACTGCTTTGCAATAGAAGCTTTTTTAATATTGAATAGGGGGATAAATTAATGGTATAATAAACATAGTTCATATATGGAGGGGATGGGATTGGGCGAAAATTTAGGCATAACAAATGAACAATTATTTGAATTTATGACAAAGATGTATAGCGAAATGAAAGAAAATATGGCAACAAAACATGATATAATTAGACTTGAAGATAAAATGGATACAAACCATAAAGCTTTATATGATGGATATAAACAAACTTATGAAAAGTTAACTATTCTTGAAAATAAGGTTAATGAAATAGACAATAAAGTTGAAAAACAAGATGTTGAGATAAGGGTAATCAAAGGAGCCAAATAGCACATAGTACTGGGTACCACCCGAATTTCTGCCCCGATGCCTTGACTTTCGAATGCGATAGAAGGGACAGTTCTTTTTGTCGCAAAACTTACGATACACAAGGGGACAGGTTCCTTGTCCCATACATAGTACTTATTTACAGGAAACATGGTTTACAGGATAAAAAACCCCTGATAACCATGTTTTTTATGTGCCTAGTGTATAATTATGGTAAGATAAGGGTGATTAAGATGCATATAGTTGAAGTTAAGGGCGTCATCTGTTTTGGTATGGGACTGACACTGCGTGATGGAAATATGTATGAGGTTAATAGCAAAAATAATGGAAAATTGATGGAGGTACTTCATAAAAGGTGTAAGCGAAATGGAATTCTATACGATGCAAATGAAGTTTTTGGCTATCTTCATACATTTGAGGGAAAAAACTTACCTAAACAGATTAGCTTGTTTGATAAAGGGGGATTTTATGAAAAGAGTATGTTTAATCATTATTTTGCTAGTTTGTCTATTAATTGTTACTAGCTGTATAACTAATAATAAACAAAATCTAACTGATAATGAAGTTTTAGAAGATCATATTGATAAAAATAATGAAATTGAATTTGCTATTTATCAAGTATTATACGACACAATTGATATTGAAAATATGAATTTAGACAGTTTACCATTAGAAGAAGATCCTATAATAACAGATAAGGATGTAATTTCATACGATTGGAATGAACATAAGATGGTAATACGTCATAATGAAATCATTGAACAATTAAGGAATAATAAAAAAGCATTATCAGATAAGCCTTTTGTTGTAGTAGTGGATGGTAAAAATATTTATATGGGTGTATCGTGGTCTCTTGCTTCATCTGCAATAGCACCTCAATTACCATCAATTGACTGGTCTGAATTTTACTATAAGGAAAATGTAAATGAAAATAGTACATATACAATCCAGATACTTAACAACGATAATAGTGGAGATTATAGAAATGATAAACGAGTTTATGATGTACTTAAAAAATTAGATAAATTGAAATAGCCAGAGGAGGCTATTTAAAAAGGGTGACGATTTTGATAAAAAAGAACAAACCTAAAATCCAATTAGAAAGCCTTTTATACTTTTAATGGTATTATGTAGGGTAGGATTTGCATAGTATTATATAAAAGTAGAGGTGGATTAATTATGGATTATCCTGTTGTTTTTATACCTGGACTTTTTGGTTCTTTGGGAGATGAAGTAATAAAAGGAACGGGCAGTTTTTCTTTTGGATTTGCAGAAAATGTTTATAGACCTTTTATTGAAATTTTAAATACTATGGGTTATGTGGAAGGAATTGATCTGTTTATTTGCTATTATAATTGGCGAAGACCTGTATTAGAAGCGGTGGAGAAGTATTTATTACCTTGTATTGATAAGGTTAAGAAGAAAACAGGATTTGATAAAGTAATACTTATTGGACACAGCTTAGGTGGATTATTAGGAAGGGCATATATATATTATTTTGATCCATTTAGTATTGATAAGTTAATCATGATAGGCACTCCTAATTTAGGCTCTATAAATGCTTATTATTTCTGGAGTGGAGGGAAATTACCATATACAAAGATAGAGGACAATATTATTTATAATGCAATAAAGCTTGGATTTATACTGTATTATAATATATTTGAAAATAAAAGCTTTATAGAAGCTTGGAGAAATATGTTTCCTGTTGTCCAGGATCTATTACCTAGTTATAGTTATGGAGATTATTTGTTTTGGGATGAAGATGGAATTGAAATTGCTATTCCAATTGAGGATATGTCTATAAGTAATAGGTTTTTAAATACACTAGAAAAGAGTTCTACAATAAATATTAAATTAACTATTATTAGTGGCAGTGGAGTTTATACCAATAAGACATTTGTAGTAGATATGAAAGATAGAGGAAAAATAAAATGGGCTGATGGAAAACCTATAAAGACATATAAAACAAGCAATGGAGATGGTACAGTAACTACCTTAAGCACTATAGGTTATTTAAGTGGGAATAATATAATATTGGAAGGAAATCATACAGATATTTTATATAAGTCAAGTGAATATTTATCATCAATTTTAGAAAGACCTTTAGTTAGAGAATTTAAAATGAAAAGAGTAGAAAAGATTTATATTATTTTTGCAAAAAACTGTATAAAAATAAATGTCATGACTCCAAGACATAATGAAATATCTAGCAATGCTATAAACATTAGGGATGATAGGGTTCAAGTATTAAATTTAGGTTCAGATAATTATTGGATTATGGTAGTTTGTGATGAAAATATAAAGGTTAGTTTAGACGTTAAGTATATGGATAAGTTCAATTCAAAAGTCTATACAACTATTATCAGGGACAAGGGGACAGGTTCCTCGTCCCGACAAGTGGGACAGTGAACCTGTCCCCTTGTCCCTATAAGTTAAAGATGTTCCAAGGATATTCATCATAAGGTAGAGATGTAAAAGTGGAGTTTGTTTTATTAGTTGGATGTTCAAAGCTTATCATATGAGACCACAATGCAATTTGTGTCCAACCTCTTTTCTTAACAAAAATTTTGTTGTATTTGTTGTCTCCCCATATTGGGAAGCCTCCGTTGGATAGTTGAACTCGTATTTGATGATGACGTCCTGTTTTTAAGATTATTTTAATTAGGCTTAATACTCCATATTCTTCTGTTTCTTTTGTTTCCAACACCTTATACTCTAATATTGCCTCTTTGGCACCAATAGTATCTTTATTAACTACCTTACTCATATTTACAGTTCGTAATTTTTTTAAATAATCTCTTAGTTCTCCTTCACAGAATTTAGGTTTACCACATACTACTACAAGGTATTCTTTGTGAAGTTTTCTTTGTGAAACTTGTGTTGAAAGATTGGAGTTAGCTTTTTTATTTTTTGCATAAACCATTACTCCGCCAACAGGTCTATCTAATCTATGTACAAGTCCAAGATAGGGCCTATTTAATATACTTATTAAATCTTCATCAAAAGTTTTATCACTTTGACAGGGAACTTTAGGTGGTTTTTCTACTACTAACATGTCTTTATCTTCAAATATAATTTTTACTTCCATTTACATACCTCCGAAAAAATTTTACCAGCTAATTATAATAGTATGTGTGTAAAAAATCAATATTATTTTTGAGGAACAGGTTCCTTTTCCTTATGTTACTTTATTTTTTACTTGAAATTATACAAAAAAAGGTATACTATATTTATAAAGTACAAACTTCAAAAAAAGGGTTGATGCAGATGAAGAATTCAGAATATAGAGATAAGTTAGAAAAAGGCTTAAAAAGATATTTTGATTTAGAATATGATAAAAAAATAAAAGAATTTAAATTTGATATAGTTGGAAAATTCCATCAGAGAAGTTCAAAGTATATGCTTTTAAAAGAAACTGAAATATACGCGTTTCAGACAAACGAGTATATATTTTATAACATGATAGATAACACTTTTAATATAGATAATATCGAAAGTTATTATGATTTTTTAAATAAAAATGTAGATGAGTTAATAGATATTAATGAGGAGCATATGTCTACAATAATTACTTTTTTATTTTCTACTGTGGATAAACTAGATGAGGATACAATAAAAGCGGTTCAAAAATTTAAATTTCATAAGAATTTTAAATTTGGTCTTAGGGGATGGGTTGACGCTAGAATATTTATTGTCAATCCAGTAACTGAAGATATATACACAAATAAGTTTGGAAGGGGGGAAGAAAAGAAGTTTTTGTTCAATGAAAATGTCTAGCTCTTAAAATTAAAGGAGGGTGTTTTATGAATTCGCTTGTTCTTATTTTAGTTTCTGTTATTTGTTTTATAATAGCATATGCTACTTATGGCTCATGGCTATGCAAAAAGTGGGGCATAGACATAAATAGAAAAACACCTGCTCATACTAGAGAAGATGGTGTTGACTATGTTCCTACAAAAGCTCAAATATTACTTGGGCATCATTTTTCATCTATAGCAGGAGCAGGACCTATAGTTGGTCCTATAGCAGCAGCGGTATTTGGTTGGGTTCCTGTAATGCTTTGGATAATAATAGGGAGTATATTCTTTGGTGGAGTTCATGATATGGGTGCATTATTTACATCCGTTAGATATGATGGAAAATCCATAGGAGAAGTTATACATGCAAATATGGGAGAGACCGGCAGAAAATTATTTTCATGGTTTGCATGGTTAACGCTATTACTTGTAATAGCAGCATTTACTTCAATATGTGCTAACACATTTACTACAGTTCCTTCTGCAGCTACTTCATCTATGTTATTTATGATATTGGCTGTAGCTTTTGGTTTTTTAGTATATAGAAAAGGTGTAGGACTTGGATTAAGTAGTGTTATAGGAGTTATTTTATTATTTGTATGTATATGGCTAGGCATGGAGTTCCCTATACAATTATCTTACAATACTTGGGTAGTTATATTGTTGGCTTATATAGCGGTTGCATCTATAGCTCCAGTTTGGATTTTGTTACAACCTAGAGATTATTTGAATTCATTTTTACTATATGCTATGCTTCTTGGTGGAATAATAGGTGTAATTATTATGCATCCAACAATAAAATTAGATCCTGTGACTTCATTTAATTTAGGCAATGGTAATTTATTGTTCCCAATGTTATTTGTAACAGTTGCTTGTGGTGCTATTTCAGGATTCCACTCATTAGTTGGTTCTGGAACATCATCAAAGCAAATTGATAATGAAAAAGATATCAAACTAATAGGCTATGGTTCAATGCTTATAGAAGGTGTACTTGCAGTTCTTGCTATAATTACTGCAGCATATATCGGGAAAGACCAATTAACAGAATTATTAAAGGGCAGTGCTACAAATGTATTTGCAAGTGGTATTGGAGATTTCATGAGTACTTTTGGAATACCTTTTGAAGTTGGAAAGAGCTTTACAGCACTTGCAATATCAGCTTTTGCTTTAACTTCTCTTGATACTGCTACAAGGATTGGAAGATTTATATTCCAAGAAATGTTTGACAACACAAAAGAGGGAGAAACATCTTCAAATCCACTTACAAATAAGTATGTTGCAACTGTTATTACAGTTGTACTTGGTGGATTTTTAACTTTCAAAGGTTGGAAGACAATATGGCCAATATTTGGTTCAGCTAATCAGTTATTATCTGCTTTAGCATTATTATCAACAGCTGTATACTTGAAGAAACACGGAAGAGAATACAAAATGGCATCTATTCCAACCATATTTATGTTCGCAGTGACTTTATCTGCTCTTGTATTATTAATTAAGGACAATATAATAAATCTTGCTAAAACTTGGCCTTTGGTAGCTATAGCTGTGATATTGTTTGTGTTAGCTATAGTGCTAATAAAAGAAGGTATAAGAGCTTTGAAAGAAGAACCAAACAAAATAAGTAAAGATATGAAAGCATAAGTATATATTATTTAATAAAGCTAACGTTTTAACGTTAGCTTTATTAAATACAAAAATACCATAATAATAGGGAAGTGAAAATATGGATAAGGAAAAATTTAAAGAAATATTAGAGAACTTCAAATTATTTTTTCAAGGGGCTTTAGATTTTAATAGAAAATCAAGATCAATATTGGAAAAGGAAGCTCATAATGAAATGGACAATTTTATACTTTTATGTTTTGCAGATATGTTAGGTTTACCAATACCTACAACATATTATACATTAGAAATATTGCCTTATATTGCAGAAGACTTAGAGGATTGGCAGAGAAGGATGATGGATAGGAAATCAATATGGGGTGAAAGATGGGGAGATTTTGATTTAGATGCGTAGTATAAGGAGGAGTTAATTTTGAATAGAATTATTTTATTTGGAGGTAAAGGTGGTGTAGGAAAAACAACTTGTTCAGCATCTTATGCATTAAGTTGTGCAAAGGCAGGTAAAAAAACATTGATTGTTTCTACAGATCCCGCTCATTCAACCGCTGATATATTTGGGAAAAGTATAGGTGAAGAAATTATAAAGCTTGAAGAAAACCTATATGCATTAGAAATTAATTCTGAAATGGAAAGTAAAAAATATATGAATAAGGTTAAAGGTGATCTAAAAAATGTATTGAGCCCTATTATTGTAAAAGAAATAAATAAACAGATTGATGCAGCGGCAATATCACCAGGAACAGAAGAGGCGGCACTATTTGATAAAATGGTTGAAATAATAATTGAAAAATATGATGCCTTTGAAAAAATAGTTTTTGATACTGCACCTACAGGACATACTGTTAGATTACTGTCTCTTCCTCACTTACTAGGAGCTTGGTTAGATACCCTTATTGAAAAAAGAGTTAAAGCATTAGGTCTTATGCAGATGGCTAATAATGCAGGCAAAAAGAACAAAGAAGAAATAATGAATGATCCAGTTATAAAGATACTTAGTGGTAGATTAGATAAAATTAATAAAGTTAAAGATATAATAATGGACAAGGAAAAGGTGAGTTTTGCATTTGTTTTAAATGCAGAAAAACTTCCTATTGAAGAAACGAAAAAAGCTATTAAATTGTTAGAAGAATATAAGATAAATGTAGGATATATTGTTGTAAATAGAATACTTCCAGATAGTATTGAAAGTGATTTTTGGAATAACAAAAAACAATTAGAAAGCAAATATTTGCAAGAGATATTTGATACTTTTAAGAATAAGAAGATAATTTTGATTCCTATGCTTAATTCAGATATGGGACCAAATAATATAAGCGAAATAGCAAAATATTGGTAGGACAAGGGGACAGGTTCGAGACCACTGAAAAACGATGTAATAATATGTAAGATGAATTAAATATAAAATAGAAAAGCAAAATCCTCCTTAATTTGGTATAATGTAATTGATAAGAAAACATAACCAAAAGGAGGATTTG
>Ga0129309_1001602_pt1 | contig 10700 bp, 7 predicted proteins | sample L1105metagenome_FD_94439 | JGI IMG/M metagenome (GOLD analysis project Ga0129309, IMG submission 94439) | Ring-tailed lemur group fecal microbial communities from Wisconsin, USA - L1105 metagenome | ecosystem: Host-associated > Mammals > Digestive system > Large intestine > Fecal | place: USA...
CCGGTAATGTTAACTGCAGTACGCGTCATATCCAGGATACGGTCGATACCCATGATCAGAGCGATTGCCTCTACCGGAAGTCCAACGGAAGCAAATACCATCGATAATGTGATCAGACCGACGCCCGGAACACCTGCAGTACCAATGGAAGCAAGTGTTGCAGTTGCAATTACCGTGATGTAATCAGAAGGAGACAATGCGATGCCATATGCCTGAGCAGCAAAGACAACGGCAACACCCTGCATGATCGCGGTACCGTCCATATTGATCGTTGCACCAAGTGGAATCGTAAAAGAGGAAATCTTCTTGGATACGCCGATTTTATCGGTTAAAGTTTCAATGGACAGCGGAATCGTTGCATTCGAGGTTGCCGTTGAAAATGCGAACACCATAACCGGGAAGAATTTCTTCAGGAATTTGAGCGGATTCAGGCGTGTGAATATAAGCAGCAAAATCATGTATACAACACAGCATTGTACAAATAATCCGCCAAACACGGTTCCCATATATTTTAACATTGGGATAAATGCATCAAATCCAATTTCACAGAAAGTTTTCGTGATCAGGGAGAAAACGCCGACTGGAGCTGCTTTCATGACAATATTTGTCATTTCCATCATGACATCATTAAACTGAGCAAAAAATCCTGCTACGATATCTGCTTTTTCTCCAAGTTTTGCAAGGATAATTCCAACGATCATTGCAAATAAGATGATCTGCAGCATATTGCCTTCTGCAAGTCCCTGAATCGGATTTTTCGGTATAATATTCAATAAAGTATCTGCGAAGCTCGTGCTCTCTGCAACGGTTGCTTCACCTTTCGTAATGTTCTCGATATCAAGCCCTCTGCCCGGATTAGTTAAGGTAGCAAGGGAAAGTGCAACACTGATTGCGACTGCGGTCGTAAATAAATAGAATACGATCGTTTTGACACCTACTTTTCCTAATGTTTTTGTGTCTCCGATCGCAGAGCTTCCGCAGACCAGGGAACAAAATACGAGAGGAACGACGAGCATTTGCATGAGCCGGATGAAACCCTGTCCCAATACATAAAAAATACCGCCGACAAATACAGTGTCTCTGATGTATCCTGCAGGAACAAAATAGTGCATACATGCACCAACGAGTGCACCGGCGATCAACGAGAGCAGGATGACGGTAGTAAGTCCGATTTTCTTTTTATTGTGTTTATTTTTTGCCATATCTGAAACCTCCTAATGTTTATTTTTTAATCGTTGCCATGTACTCTTCCAGAGCATCTTCCCATGCGGGCATTTCGTATGTTCCTGTCAGTTTCAGCATCAGATTATCCAAAATCGTATAGCGGCTGCGGTTGATGATGCCGGTACTTGTAGAAGCGGCAATTACCGGTTCAATCGTAACCTGATCGGAAAGTCCGGCGAGTTTGATGATCTTTTTGGCAAAATTATAACGGCTTGTCATGCCTTCGCACGAAGCGTGGAAAATGCCGTATTCATTCGTTTCGATCAGAGCCAGGATGCATCTTGCCAATTCGATGGCACTGGTCGGGCAGCTGAACTGGTCGTTCGGTATCTGAATAGTATCCCTTGTCTTTGCAGTTTCTAATAAGTGGGAGACGAAGTTGTGATCTCCATTCCCATAGATCCATGAACTTCGAATGATCAGGTGTTTTGGATTTAATTCGCGAACGAGGGTTTCACCTGCCAGCTTGGATTTTCCATATACAGTGATCGGCATAACGGTATCAAATTCATTTAATGATACCTGACGAACGCCGTCAAATACATCATCCGTAGAAATCTGAACAAATTTTGCACCGACAGCACGGGATACAGCAGCGAGATTTCTGGCACCGATCGCATGGACGCGATAAGCGTCCAGCGGATGTTCCTCACAAAGTGCCAGATCAGTCATGCCGGCACAGTTGATAATGACATTCGGGCGAAAAGAATGTGCAAATGTACTTACTTCTGTCATGTCTGTGATATCAAGATCTCGATCCGTTGAATAGATGACATAAGTTAATTTGTCCGCTTCCTTACAGATTGCTTTACCAACCTGACCTTTTGCTCCGGTAACCCAGATTTTTGTTTTACTCATAGCTTCCTTCTCCTTAAATATAAAAAATTAACCCTATTTTACTTTTTGGGAAAAACAGGATTGAAAAATCAACAGTTTGGCTTATGATTATGATGTACTGTTAATGATAAAAGTAAACAATATCATTATATCAATATACGACAAAAAAAATCAATAAAAAACAAAAAATTACATTGAAAAAGAGAAAAAATTTATGTAGAATTTAAGAAAAATCAGGCAGAAAACAATAGAACGGAAGAAGGAAAACAGAATGAATTGTATGATTATTGATGCGGATAAAAGCAGCCGGATGGCATTGAGTCTGCTGATCAGGCAAAATCACCTTGGGAATGTGATTGCACAGCTGGAGAGCGAGGAAAATGCAGTTGAAGATATTTTATTTTATCGGCCGGACATTCTTTTGATCGATTTTATGATGTATGAGAGAAAAGGACTGGAGATCATAGAGGAAGTGATCAAAAGAGGATATTCCGGTAAAATCATCGTTGCATCTGCCGGCAAGGAAGAGGATATCATTACGCGTGCATATGAAGCCGGAATTTTATTTTATCTGACCAAACCGATCAATCCGGCAGAAGCGATCAGCGTTTTAAGCAATGCGGAGAAGATGATCGAACTGGAGAGAGCGATGTCTCAGATTAAAGGAATCATTTATCAGACCGATCAGGATGCTGAAAAAGTGAAAACGGCAAAGCAGGATATCGGAGAACAGCTGTATGATATTTTTACAGAGATCGGAATTATAGGACTTTCAGGAACAGACGAGATCAGAGAAGTGATCAAAAGCATTTATCGGATTCAGAAGCTGGATCGGAAACAAAAATATCATTTAAAAGATATTTATCGGGAAGTGTGCATAAAGATGCATGGGGATGTGAATCAGGTGATCCTTCAGAAGAATATGGAACAGCGTATTCGGAGAACGATTCAGAAAGCACTTGGTAATCTTGCGGAAATGGGATGCGAAGATTATTATGATCCGATTTTTACAAAATATGCGAATGTCCTATTCGATTTTAAGCAGGTAAGGCAGGAGATGCAGCACGTCAAGGATCCGCATGCATATGCAGGCAAGATCAATACGAAAAAATTCATGGAGGGCATATTATCGAGAGTTGACTAGATAACAAGAAGATGATATGCTATAAAAGTTGAAAATAAATAAGACAGTTCGCTTGTACCATCCTGTCTGTAAACAAAACTAGGACCATTTATGACGATATAATGATAGAAGATTGTGAATAAAGGGACAGGCGATATCGACCTGTCCTATTTGTTTGCACAAAGAAAGATACAGAGACGTTTCGCGTAGAGTTGTCTACTTTATATAAAGGAGATAAAAAAGAATGTATATATTAAAAACAGAACATGATTTTGATGCAGCACATTTTTTGAAAGATTACGATGGGAAATGCAGAAATATTCATGGACACCGATGGAAGGTTGTTGTGAGCGTAGGTGATATGAAATTGCAACAGGAAGGAAATATGCGTGGAATGGTAGTGGATTTTTCCAAACTGAAATCAGATGTCAGGGAAATGGCAGATCACTTTGATCATAAATTGATCATTGAAGAGGAAAGCCTGCGTCCGGTTACGTTAAAAGTTCTGGAAGAAGAAGGATTTGAGATCATCTCTCTGCCAATCCGTCCGACTGCGGAAAATTTTGCCAAATATTTTTACGACAAAATGTCAGAAAAAGGGTATCATGTTGTAGAAACGATGGTTTATGAGACGCCGAATAATTGTGCGTCTTATCGGGAGAGTTAAATGGAACGATATCAGGTAGCAGAAAGTTTTTTGAGTATTAATGGAGAAGGAAAAAGGGCAGGGCAGCTGGCAATCTTTATCCGTTTTGCCGGCTGTAACTTAAATTGCACGTATTGTGATACGGCATGGGCAAACCAACCGGATGTTTCCTTTACATGGATGACAAAGGAAGAAATCTATCAGGTAATTCGCGATTCCGGTGCTGTGAATGTGACTTTGACCGGAGGAGAACCGCTTTTGCAGAAACATATCTATGAGCTGCTTTCCTATCTTGTACAGGATCATAAGCTTGCGATTGAAATTGAAACAAATGGCAGCGTGGATATTATGCCGTATATTGGCATCAGCGACCGTATTTCTATGACATTGGATTACAAATTGCCGGGAAGCGGAATGGAATCCGGGATGTTTTTGCCGAATTATGAAAAAGTAAGAGCAGTGGATACGGTGAAGTTTGTATCAGGCAGCCGAAACGATTTGGAAAGGGCAAAAGAAATCATGGATGAATATGGATTGATATCCAAATGCAGCTGTTATTTAAGCCCGGTATTCGGAAGCATTGAACCGGATGAGATTGTTACATTTATGAAGGAAAATCAATTGAACGGGGTCAATCTCCAGATTCAGATGCATAAGGTAATATGGGACCCTGACAGAAAAGGAGTGTAGGAAATGGCAATAGATAAAGAAGCGGTAAAAGAGCATATCAGAGGACTTTTGATTGCTCTGGGTGATGACCCCGAGCGAGAGGGGCTGAAAGAAACTCCGGATCGTGTTGCACGTATGTATGAAGAAGTATTTGAAGGCATGAATTATACAAATGATGAGATCGCTGAGATGTTTGGCAAAACGTTTGCTGAAGAAGCAACGGAGAAAGGGGAAAATGATATCGTACTTGTAAAGGATATTGATATCTTTAGTTTTTGTGAACATCATATGGCGTTGATGTACGATATGAAGGTTTCGGTTGCCTATACTCCGACAGATAAGGTGATCGGACTCAGCAAAATCGCCAGGATCGCGGAGATGGCCGGAAAGCGCCTGCAGCTTCAGGAGCGTATCGGCAGTGATATTGCACAGATTATCAGCAAAGTAACGGGTTCAGATGATGTTGCGGTCATGATCGAAGGCTGCCATAGCTGCATGACAGCACGCGGAATCAAAAAGCCGGATGCGAAGACGATCACAACAACATTTCGGGGACGCTTTGATACCGATCCGATGCTGCAGAATAAGTTGTTGTTTATGATGAAGCAGTAAAGACTTATTTGTGACGAACGTGTTCCCTTCGGCAATATCCTGCGGGTATCCTTGGGTGGCGTGTAAAACAGGGAGTAAGTTATGAGAAGAAAAGACAGAGAGATTACAGATTTTGATGAGATGATTAAAATCATTAAAAAATGCGACGTATGCAGGCTCGCATTGAATGATGAGGATTTTCCCTACATCGTTCCGCTGAATTTTGGATTGGATGTACAGGGAGATCAGGTTTTCTTTTATTTCCATTCGGCGATGAAAGGAACGAAACTGGATCTGATTGCAAAGGACAACCGGGCATCTTTTGAGATGGACTGTGAGCATAATCTCATTTTGTATGAAGAATCCATGAATTGTACGATGGGATATGCGAGTGTGATCGGACATGGAACAATTGAAATCGTACCGGATGAGGACAAATACGATGCATTGAAGATTTTGATGCGTCAGTATCATGCGGAAGATTTCCAATTTAATACTGAGATGATGAAAGTAACGACGGTTCTAAAAATGACGGTTACGGATATGGTTGGGAAGAGAAGAAATAACGTACACTGAGACGAACGCGTTTCCTCCGGCAATGGCTTCGTCGCTGAAAGTTCTAACGGTTTCTGCTTTGCTTCAGACACTCGCCATAACCGCTGACGCTTTGGATGGCGAGTGATGGGAGGATACGAAAATCGTTTTCCTTGTCTATCAGGCAATGACATCATAAGCAAGCTTCTGTGTCATTGCCCATGATAGACAGCGTTCAGCTGTGCTGCCCGCAAACGATTTTCTGTGTATAGGGCAGAAACCGTAAGAACTTTTAGGTGCTCCTGCAGATATTGCCGAGAGAAAACACGTTCGTCCTTCGGATGCTGTGGTGATTACAATGCTCAAAGATATCATAACAGGTCTGGAGCAGAAGAAATCGGCTAAGCATTCAGGATTGAGATTAGACGGAGATTAGCCAAAGACGGAAGACCGCGATCTGATAGCAGAAAGACTTCTTTGAATGTGACATTGTGCGGAGTATTAGAACAACTTGCAATTCAGCTTCTAAAACCAGGAGCACAGACAGACATCGTTAGATGGATGTTTCCGCCTAACCGTTCAAGCGAAAGTGCGTTTTAGGCGGACTCTGTGGAAAAGATGAATTGCTTATGTTGTTCTTATGCTCCGGCACACGTCACAAAAAAGAAGTTCTTTCTGCCCCCACAAGAAACAAAAAGGAGAAATGATTATGAAACATAATAAAGCAGTCGTTGTATTCAGCGGCGGCCAGGACAGCACGACATGTCTGTTCTGGGCAAAGAAGAAATTTGATGAGGTAATTGCCATTTCGTTTGATTACGGACAGAGGCATGTCAAAGAGTTAGAATGTGCAAAAGCGATCACGAAAAAGTATGGAATTGAACATCATATTCTGGATATGAGTCTTCTTGGACAGCTTGCACCGAATTCGCTGACGAGAACAGATATCGAAGTTGATCATGATGCGCCGGAAGAAGGAACGCCGAATACCTTTGTCGATGGAAGAAATATGATTTTCCTGACATTTGCGGCGGTCTTTGCGAAGCAGAGAGAGATTCATGTACTCGTGACCGGTGTTTCTCAGAGCGATTTCAGCGGTTATCCGGATTGTCGCGATGTCTTTATCAAATCGCTGAATGCAAGCCTGACACTTGCGATGGATTATGAGTTTGAGATTATGACACCGATGATGTGGATCGATAAGAAAGAAACGTGGGAGATGGCAGATAAGCTGGGCGTTCTTGATGTGATCAAAAATGAAACGCTGACATGCTATAATGGGATGATTGGCGATGGATGCGGGGATTGCCCGGCATGTAAGCTGCGGAAAAAAGGTTTTGATCTGTATATGAAGGAAAAAGAAGCAGCTCATAACGGATGATTATCAAAAAACTTATTTTATAAAGTGTATAAGTTGTATAGGAAAATAAAAACAACTTATACACTTTCTTTTTTGTAATTTTAAATTATCTGATAATTAAAGGATAAAAATAAAAGTATTCATATTATCTGACAATTCAAAGAAAAAAGTTGTTTACAAATGAAGAAAAAAGTAGTATCATATCATTCGAAATAAAAAATGAAAGAAAAGATATTTAAAGATTCAAAAATAAGCTAAGATTATCGGATATAGCTTTGAATTTGAAGGAAAAATGAATTTTGAACAGCAAAAAATATCAGTTTTGCATTTGTAATGGAAAGGAGTCAACGTTATGAGTCAGAAGAATCAAAACATCGGTTTATATGATCCAAGCTTTGAACATGATAACTGTGGTATTGGTGCCTGCGTCGATATTAAGGGCAGGAAAAGCCATGCGACTGTACAGAATGCACTTAAGATCGTAGAAACGCTGGAACACAGAGCCGGCAAAGACGCAGCAGGAGAAACCGGTGACGGCGTCGGTATTATGCTTCAGATTTCACACAACTTTTTTAAGAAAGCCTGTCAGGAAGCTTCGATTCCGATCGGCGGAGAAAGAGAGTATGGAATCGGCATGTTTTTCTTCCCTCAGGATGAAAGAAAAGCAAAACAGGCGATGAAGATGTTTGAGGTCATCGTAAAGAAAGAAGGAATGAAGTTCCTGGGATGGAGAGATGTTCCAACGAATCCGGATGTTCTGGGCAAGCGTGCTCTGGACTGCATGCCTAATATCAAACAGGGATTCGTTGCAAAACCGACAGATGTCAAAGCAGGGCTTGATTTTGACCGCAAGTTATATATTGTAAGAAAGATTTTTGAACAGAGTAATAATGAAGAAGTTTACGTTGTTTCCTGTTCCAGCAGAACCATTGTATATAAGGGTATGTTTTTGGTTGGGCAGCTTCGTCTGTTCTTTAAAGATCTGCATGATGAAGATTATGAATCAGCAATTGCGTTAGTACATTCCCGTTTCTCGACGAATACGACGCCAAGCTGGGAAAAGGCACATCCGTACCGCTTTATCGTACATAACGGAGAGATTAATACGATTCGAGGCAATGCTGATAAGATGCATGCACGGGAGGAAATCCTGGAATCCGAAGAATTGAAAGGACAGATGTCCAAAATTACGCCGGTTGTTGACCCGAACGGTTCAGATTCGGCAAGGCTTGATAATACACTTGAATATATGGTTATGAGTGGTATGGATCTGCCGCTTGCTGTGATGATCACAATCCCGGAACCGTGGGAAAATAACGATACGATGTCACAGGAAAAAAGGGATTTTTATCAGTATTATGCAACGATGATGGAACCATGGGACGGTCCTGCATCCATTATCTTTACGGACGGCGATATTGTCGGTGCGGTGCTTGACCGTAACGGACTTCGTCCTTCCCGTTATTATGTAACGAACGACGATCAGCTGATTTTATCTTCCGAGATCGGCGTATTGGATATCGATCCGACGAACATTAAGATCAAAGACCGTTTGCGTCCGGGACGTATGCTTTTGATTGATACGGTAAAAGGAGAAATGGTTGATGATTCTACTTTGAAAGAAGAATATGCGAACCGTCAACCGTATGGTGAATGGCTGGATGATCAGATCGTGGAATTACATGATCTGAAGATTCCGAATAAGAAAGTAGAAACCTATTCTCTGGAACATAGACAGAAATTATTAAAATCATTCGGTTATTCCTATGAAGATGTGAAGAATTCAATTCTGTCCATGTCGGAAAAAGGAAGTGAACCGATCGGTGCGATGGGAACCGATGTGCCGCTTGCGGTATTCTCAAAAGTTAGACAGCCGTTATTTAATTATTTCAAACAGCTGTTTGCACAGGTTACGAACCCGCCAATTGATGCACAGCGTGAAAAAATCGTTACATCGACGACGGTTTATATCGGAAAGGGCGGTAATGTATTAGAAGAAGTTCCGTCAAACTGCAACGTATTGAAGGTACGCAATCCGATTTTGACAAATACGGATATGCTGAAGATCAAGAATTTAAGCGGACACGGATTTAAAGTTGCCGAAATTCCGATCACGTTCTATAAAAATACGTCGATGGAAAAAGCAATTGACCATTTATATATTGAAGCAGACCGTGCTTACAGAGATGGTGCCAATATTGTCATTCTGACTGACCGGGAAGTGGATGAATATCATGTGGCAATTCCGGCATTGCTTGCGGTATCTGCATTGCATCAGTATTTGATCCGAACAAAGAAATCCACGTCCATGGCAATCATTCTGGAATCCGGACAGCCGAGGGAGGTACATCATTTTGCAACATTGCTTGGCTATGGTGCAGTGGCGATCAATCCGTATCTTGCACAGCTGACAATCCAGGATCTGATCAATGATGATCTGCTGGAAAAAGATTATTATGCAGCAGTAGATGATTATAATAATGCGATTTTGCAGGGAATTGTAAAAATTGCTTCGAAAATGGGAATTTCGACGATCCAGTCTTATCAGGGATCTCAGATATTTGAAGCAATCGGTATCAGCAAAGATGTCATTGATAAATACTTTACGAATACAGTTAGCAGGATTGAAGGAATCACGCTTGACGATATTTATGATGATGTGCTTGCGAATCATACGGCAGCATTTGATCCGCTCGGACTGGAGAATGACCTTGCATTAGACAGCAGCGGCGACCACAAGTCAAGAAGCGGTAAGGAACAGCATTTGTATAATCCGAAGACGATTCATACATTGCAGCTCGCAACGCGTACCGGCAATTATGAACTGTTTAAAGAATATACGCATATGATCGATCAGGAACTGGAACCGGGCAATATCCGCGGTATGATGCAGTTCAAATATCCAAAGAAAGGCATTCCTCTTTCTCAGGTAGAAAGCGTGGATTCGATTGTAAAACGATTCAAGACCGGTGCAATGTCCTATGGTTCAATCTCAGGAGAGGCACACGAGGCTCTTGCGATTGCCATGAACCGACTTGGCGGAAAATCGAACTCCGGAGAGGGTGGAGAACGTCCAGAACGATTAAAAGTCGGAGCGGATGGACTGAACAAATGCTCTGCGATCAAGCAGGTAGCTTCCGGACGATTTGGCGTAACAAGCGAGTATCTGGTCAGTGCAAAAGAAATTCAGATTAAGATGGCACAGGGTGCAAAACCGGGTGAAGGCGGACATCTTCCGGGTGGAAAAGTATATCCGTGGATTGCCAAGACAAGACATTCTACACCGGGTGTATCCTTAATCTCACCTCCTCCGCATCATGACATCTATTCGATCGAGGATTTGGCACAGCTGATCTACGATTGTAAAAATGCAAATACGGACGCAAGAATTTCGGTAAAATTAGTATCCGAGGCCGGTGTCGGAACGGTTGCAGCGGGTGTTGCAAAAGCGGGTGCACAGGTAATCCTGATTTCCGGTTATGACGGTGGTACGGGTGCGGCTCCGATCAGTTCCATCCACAATGCCGGACTTCCGTGGGAATTAGGTCTTGCTGAAACGCATCAGACATTGATCCGCAACGATCTTCGTAACAAAGTTGTGATCGAAACGGATGGTAAGCTGATGAGCGGACGTGATGTAGCGATTGCAGCAATGCTTGGAGCAGAAGAGTTTGGATTTGCAACAGCTCCTCTCGTAACGCTCGGCTGTGTGATGA
>Ga0129309_1001604_pt1 | contig 10680 bp, 10 predicted proteins | sample L1105metagenome_FD_94439 | JGI IMG/M metagenome (GOLD analysis project Ga0129309, IMG submission 94439) | Ring-tailed lemur group fecal microbial communities from Wisconsin, USA - L1105 metagenome | ecosystem: Host-associated > Mammals > Digestive system > Large intestine > Fecal | place: USA...
TACGCCAGCATAAAAAAGAAATTGACCGCAGTACCCGTTCTGCGATAAAATCAGATATGAAACAGTTACGTAAATTGATTTCAAAGACCAAACCTGAGACAATCACGAAAGAGCAGGCAGAAGAAATCAAGCATGCAAAAGAACAATTAGAATCATCATCAGCTGATTTATTAAACATGATGTAGTAAAGAGGAATGAACATGGATCCTTATAAAGTACTGGGATTGCCGTCTACGGCAACGGACGAAGAAGTAAAAAAAGCATATCGAAAGTTAAGCCGCAAGTATCATCCGGATGCGAATATCAACAATCCGAACAAAGATCAGGCAGAAGAAAAGTTTAAGGAAATTCAATCTGCTTATCAGATGATCATGAATAAAGATAAGGCTGGAAATTCTTTCGGAAGTTCCGGACAGGGCGGTCCTTCCGGAGGTTCTTACAGCGGGGGCGGATATGGAAGTTCCGGAAGCTACGGATATGGAGGACAGAGTCAGAACTATGACCAGTCGGGCTGGAACACTTACGGAGGAGACCATACCGGCAACTCTTATGTTCAGGCTGCGACCTTGTACATTCGGATGGGGCAGTACCAGGCCGCATTGCAGGCATTGAACGAAATCGGACCTGCCATGCGGAACGGACAGTGGTATTATCTGAGTGCTGTTGCCAATGCATATTCCGGCAATCATGCGACGGCATTGTCTCATATACAGACGGCTTTGCAGAAGGATCCCGGGAATGGCATTTATCTGCAGTTTCAGGAGCAGCTTCGCAGCGGTGGGGAGCAGTACATGAATCGAGGACGCCAGTACGGCAATCCGATGAGCAGCATGAATACTTGGTGCTGTACGATCTGTGCGCTCAATATTTGCTGCAACAGCTGCTGTATGCCGGGAGCGATGCATGGCGGTATGTATTATTGCTGATGTGGGCTTGCTTTGTTCCTTTATTCCACATTTTTCAGTGCTTCATCCATCGGTATTTTTTTAATTTTCCAAAATTCTAGCATGGCAACGATTGCATAAGTGCCGACCCCTAAGGAAAACATTTTCAAAAATACGATTGGTGGCACAGAAAAGGTAATCCATCCGGACATTCCGATATAGAGGTACAGGCGGAAGATCCATTCCATGCAGATCGTCTCCAGAGGCAGGCTGAGCAGCAGGAACAGAATGACTAAGACAGAAGTTGACATAATGTACAGGCTGCTGATTTCCATTGTATGATAACCGAGGATCTTTGCTATGGAGATGGACTGGCTGTTCTTTTCGATGATGATTTTTGACAGCAGGTAGATCAGTACGACAAAAATCATGATCGCAAAACCATCGACAATATACATCATACTTCCCATCGATTGATCCAGCTGTCTGGATATCTTCGTCAGATCATCCAGAGTGATCACGGAACCGACATATCCGGCTGGGAGATCTGTAATCTCAGAATCTGAGAAATATCCGCTGAAAGCATCTTCTTCCAGATTCAATGTCTGATTTAACGCCTTTTGGTTCATAAAGACGCAAAGTCCGCCTTCATAGCGGTAAATGCCCGTAATCCGAAATCGATAAAAAGTATCTTCATAAGGCTCTTTCAGCCTGATCGTATCGCCTTCGTTCAATCCATATTTTTCCGCATATGCAGAAGAGATAAAGACATCATGATCCGACAGATCAAGGTCAATGTACTTGCTGTGTTTTGCAATGCCGTATAACAGGATTTCATCCGTCCGATAAGGGTTGGATGTTGTGTTGAGTGAATAAGCACTGAATTTTTCGGCATCCGGGTTGGCAGTCGTCAGCGAATATTCTAAGAAAGAGGCATGAAGAAGATCAGCATAGCTGATATCTTCTAATTCCGTATCGTTCTCCATCGACATCATACTGACAGGAACCTGCAAAAGATATTGATAATTACACAACAGATTGTCACTGATGGTTTCCTGATAGTTATGAAGGACTGCAGGAAGTGACATTCCAAATATGAGAAGGAGATTTGCGAACAGGATTCCGCACATCAGCACGATGTAATTGCTGCTGTTCTGAAAGATAATCCTTGCACGAAAACGTGTCATAAATGGAATCCGGTGATTTAAGTGTAGTGTGTTTTTCTGTTTTTTTCGGCTCAGATCTTTGCGCAGGAACTTTAGTGGGGATAACGACAATTTCCGTCTCAGCGTGATATCATTTATCAAAAACATGAGGAGAACCGGAATAATCGTTGTTAAGAAAAATGCCTGCGGGTTCCAAAGTGTCTGATAGGTCGGAAGACTGTAGCTTCCATAATACATATTGGCACATACATTTTTCATGAAAGTGTAGCCGATTATATTTCCGATCAAGGCAGCAATGATGGTAACGAGCAACGGCAATGTCATATAGTGGCGGATCAGTTCTTGTTTTGTATATCCGGAAGCAAGTAAAGTACCGATAACTGTGGATTCGCTTTCAATGGTATGGCTGATCGTGATTCCAAAAACAAATGTGATGATCAGCATAACGATATAGAGCAGAATCGTGATCATTGCCCGATCTCCACCCATATCTTCTCCTGTAAATTGAATCGCCTGATTCTGATAAAGAGGAATAAAATCAGTCAGAGATACAATGTGATTGATTGATTTCATCAAATCTTCTGCCATGACACTTGCTTCCTGATCGTCGGCAGGAGAATCAAGATATTTCCACGAATAACAATAGGTAAGATTCTTTTTGCCCAAAGCGGTAAAGCCATCCGGTGTTACGATTGCAACACCGAATTGCAGAGCGTCAAACATAGAATCGTTATTATCCTGAAACAAGCAGCTGTAGTCGGAAAGTGCGACAAGTCCCGTAATCTTCCATGTATAGCTGTCGCTGTGAATCGTATCTCCGATTTTTAATTGATTATTCACTGCATACATCCGGTCAATTGCAATTTCGCCGGGTTTTCCCGGCATTGCTCCATCCATGAGGCATACTTGATTGACATCCCGGCGTTCCGAAAAGATGCGGAGCGTGCTTCCATTTGCGAGCGGGCATTCAATATAATAGTTATCATAAATCCGGACGCCGTGTTTCTCGATGGATGTTCGTTCATAATTCGTTAATTTGGAATGAACGGTAAAGTTGCCGTCTTCAATGTTATATTTTTCAAATCCTTCGTTGTAGGCGGTAAGCAGGCTGTGGTCGGCAACGAGGAATCCTGACACAAATCCAATCGTTGATACGAGAAGAAAAAAGATGACGAAGTACTTACCAAAATCGGAACGCAGCTCTCTTGGGAATCGTTTATTCAATGGGTTTTTCATAAAGCAGCCACCTACCATTCCAACACATGAGCAGAAAGCTTTTGTGTGTTTAACATATTTTCGCGTATCATACCGTCACGGAGACGGATGATACGGTCTGCCATATGACCGATTGCATCATTATGTGTGACCATGATGATGGTAGTTCCATATGTTTGATTAATCGATTCGATCATATGTAAAATTTCTTTGGAAGTATGATAATCAAGAGCACCGGTTGGTTCATCGCACAGCAAAATATCCGGATTCTTCACGATTGCACGGCCGATGGCAGTTCGCTGCTGCTGACCGCCGGAAAGCTGATTTGGCAGCTTATTGCGATGTTCAAACAATCCGAGAGTATGCAGCAGATCATCAGTATCTAACGGACGGCTGCTCAGATATGCACCTACTTCAATATTTTCACGTACCGTAAGATTCGGGATCAGATTGTACATCTGGAAAATATAGCCGAGGTGTTTTCTTCGATAAACGCTCAGACGTTTATCGTTCATGTCAGCCATTTTTTCTTCGTTGATCAGGATGTCACCGGAATCTGCCCGGTCAATGCCGCCGATAATATTCAACAGCGTAGACTTGCCGGAGCCGGACGGACCGAGGAGAACGCAGAATTCTCCCCGATTTATCTGAAGATCAATGCCCTTTAAAACTTCTACGAGGCAGTCACCGGATCCAAAAGATTTTTGTATATTGCGAATTTCAAGAAACATAGTATGTTCTCCTTTGACTATAAATTGATAATCGTTATCAAAAATATCATAGCACTGATCAGGGAGAATAAAAAGAGGATAGATGTGAGAATATTTCTCAATTAGTTATCTCACAAAGAATGGGAAGATTCAGAATACAAAAATCCCCGCAGTTTACTGCGGAGATTTTTGTTAATATGCTTTGATTTTTGTCCAGAGTTTTGAATATTGCTTGCGGATTTTGTTGGACTGATAAGTAAATACTTCGTCCTTCTTATATTCGGTTCGCGGCACATAGGCATCGATACCTTTGTAGTCATCATCACGCATCAGTTCATAAGCAGGCTGTACGGCAGAACTGTAGCCGATATACTGCGTATTGATATAGGCATTATCTGCATCACAGATAAAGTTAATAAATTCATGGGCAAGTTCTGTGTTCTCGCATGTCTTTGTAATTACCATGCAGTCAGTCCAGAAGTTCGTACCCTGTTCCGGTTCAAAAAATGCCATATCTTTATTCTCATTGATGATCATTGCGGCGTCTCCGGAATATACAACGGCGATTGATTTATTGCCGGAGATCATATTGTCGATCACATCATCGGTCACGTAGACAGGATTCATTGTGTCACGCTGCTTGACAAGCCATCGGTATGCTCGATTGATCTGCTTTTCTTTTGTTGTGTTCATCGAGTATCCCAGAGCTTTTAATGCGATCATGAAAGAATCCCGCTCAGAGTCGATCATATAGACATCGTCCTTGTATTTTTCATTGCGGAGCAATTCCCATCCGTCCGAAAGATCTTCTTTATCGACCACTTTTTTATTGTAAAGAATGCCGACCGTGCCATAATAATAAGGGACGGTATAAGTATTATCCGGATCGTAGCTCTGCCCCATGATGTCCGGATTCAGAAGGTTCTTATTCGTAATCTGATCCCAGTCAATCTCTGCAAGGTAGTCTTCTTTGATCAGGCGTTCGATCATATAGTCGGATGGAACGAGAATATCATAAGTTTCACCGCTTCGAATTTTTGTATACATCGATTCGTTCGAATCAAATGTCTCATAGATAATTTCACATCCATATGCTTTTTCAAATTCCGTCAGTAAAGATTTGTCGATATATTCACCGGCATTAAATATTTTTAATACTGGTTTGTCCTTGGATTTATTCCCACATCCGGTCAATCCTGCGGATAATGACAATGTGAGGACAACAACCAGCAGTATGCTAGTTAATTTCTTCATGTAAAATATGGTTCCTGCCTTTCTTATTTTTACGTACAATATACGGAATGAATCGAACAATAAACATTGTAACAAAAATAACCAAAATAACAATGGTTGACAGTGCGTTTATTGTCGGATTCGTGCGTTTAGTCATATTATATACGATAATGGAGATATTTGAAACCCCATTTCCGGTTACAAAATAAGAAATCACAAAATCGTCAAATGACATGGTAAATGCAAGCAGTGCTCCGGCGAATATCCCTTCCTTTAACATCGGAAGAAGGACTTTATAAAGAGCCTGAAACGGCGTTGCACCGAGATCCATTGCCGCATCTGCGAGGTTCGGGTCGAGATTTTTTACCTTCGGCCAGACGCTTGTGATGACGTACGGAGTACAAAAAGTAATGTGTGCGAGCAGCATCGTATAATATCCTTTTGGAATCCTTAAGGAGGAAAACAGGATCATAAAGCCGATCGCGGTAACAATATCCGGATTCATCATCGGAATATTGTTGATGTTCATGAAAAGTTCCCGAATGACTTTACGGCATTTGGAGATGCCGATGGAAGTCAGTGTCCCAAGGATGGTCGAAATCAGCGTTGCGAGAATCGCAATCGAAATCGAAACCCAGACAGCATCGACGATTTCCCGGTCTGTGATCAGATTGACATACCAGCGAAGCGAAAATCCGCTGAAATGCGTCAGAGACTTGGAACTGTTAAAGGAAAAAAACATCGTCACTGCAATCGGCAGATAGAAAAATACAAATAAAATGCCGATGTAAATTCCGTACAGCAGCTTGGAAGTATGAAATTTTTTCATGTATGCACCTCCTTATGTCTCATCGTCGGGATCAACTCTCTTTAAAAAGGAAATCGTAAATAAAATAACGATTGCCAGAATAAAGGAAATTGCACTTCCGAAGTTCCAGTTTCCAACTGAGATAAACTGATTTTCAATCAGGTTGCCGAGTAATGTATACTGTCCGCCTCCGAGCAGTTTCGGAATGACAAATGCGGAAATTGCCATCAAAAATGTCAGGATCACGCCGTTTAAAACGCCCGGAATCGAGTATTTGAATACGACCTTTACAAATGCCTGCACTTTATTGGCACCCAGATCATAGGCGGCTTCGAGCAGGGACGGATCCATCTTGCTCAAAGACGTATGGATCGGTAAGATCATAAACGGCAGGAAGTTGCAGACAAGTCCGATGTTCACTGCGACTCCGGTATACATGACGGATATCGGCTGTATGCCGAGTGACTTTAAAACCGCATTGAGAATTCCATTGTCAGACAGAATTCCGATCCATGCATAAGTGCGCAGGAGCAGATTGATCCACATTGGGATTGTCGTCAGTAAAATCAAAATGGATTGTACTTTTTCGTCGAATTTTGTAATAAAATACGCCATCGGATAACCGAGCAGGAAACAGACTGCGGTTGTTATAAGCCCGGTTTCAAAGGATCTTGCAAATACGGTTGCGTACAGCGGATCGATCATGTCGTGGAAACTGTCGAGTGAAAACGAAGCGTCGGTCAGCGACAGTCCACCGTCCGTAAAGGCATAGATGATAATAAGCACAAACGGCGCAACGATAAATGCAAGTGCCCAGACGATATATGGAATCGTCATGCTTCGAAAATGTTTCATTGCCATTCCTCCTTCATCTTGTGCATAACATGGATATTATCCGGAATTACCGACATGCCGAGTTCTGTTCCGAGTTCGTAATATTTGGTTGTCTGTACTTTATAATTTCGGCAGGTTCCTTTCATAATAATCTCATAATGAACGCCCTTGAAGGTAATGTCTGTTACAATGCCGGTCAGCTGTCCGTGTTCAGGAGGACTTAAAATGATATCTTCCGGCCGCAGAACAATTTCAATCTCCTCATCCGGCAGGAATCCATGATCGACACATGGAAAATCACAATGATCAAACTGTACCAGATAGTCGCTTTTCATAATGCCGGGAATGATATTGGATTCTCCGATGAAATTTGCCACAAAACGGTTTTTTGGTTCGTTATAGATATCAATGGGACTTCCAATCTGCTGGATGCTTCCGTGATTCATAACGACAACCGTATCGGACATTGACAATGCTTCTTCCTGATCATGTGTCACAAAGATAAAAGTGATGCCGATTTCTTTTTGAATCTTCTTCAGTTCTGTCTGCATGTCTTTGCGCAGTTTGGCATCGAGCGCTCCAAGAGGTTCATCCAGCAGCAGAACTTTCGGTTCGTTTACTAATGCGCGTGCAATCGCAACACGCTGCTGCTGTCCGCCGGAAAGCTGATTCACATTTCGCTTTTCAAACCCTTCCAGTCCGACGAGCTTCAGCATTTCGGATACTTTTCGGTCAATTTCACTCTTTTTCAGCTTCTTGATCGTCAGTCCGAATGCTACATTGTCATGGACATTCATAAAAGGAAAAAGTGCGTACTTTTGAAAAACAGTGTTGACTTCCCGTTTGTATGGTGGAAGTGAGGCGATATTTTTGCCATCAAAGATTACTTCGCCGCCATCCGCCTCGACAAATCCGCCGATGATACGCAAAATGGTCGTTTTGCCGCAGCCGCTCGGCCCTAACAGTGTCAAAAATTCATTTTCATATATCGTAAGGTTGATCTGATCCAAAATCGTCTGATGGTCAAAGGACTTTGTAATATTCTTTAATTCAATAATCTTTTTGCTCATGAAAAATGGTTCCCTTCTATCCTGTGATATCTGTCAAATTGTTAAAAGGATGGGGGAGAGGATATCCACAGCACGATGGCTCCGGTTCTGGAAGACAGGTAATGTGTCTTGTCCGGAATATAATAAAATGCCTCTCCTTTTTTTGCTCTGAATTTTTGTTTTCCGAGCGTGATCGTGACTGTGCCGGAAAGTACATAGCCGAATTCTTCCCCTTCATGGGGATTGTCGGGGACGGTCGCACCACCCGGATCTAACGTAAGACGGATTGGCTCCATCTCATTTTTCTGGGCATTTGGGATGATCCATTCGATCTTATTCTTATATTCCGAGTCAATTTTCTCAAAATATTCCATCTTGTGAAAGACGATCTGTTCCGGTTCCTCTTCCTGAAAAAATTCACTTAATGATGTGCCAAGTGCCTGCAGGATATCTGTCAGAGTGGCGATGGAAGGAGAGGTGAGATCGCGTTCAACCTGGGAAATAAATCCTTTTGTCAATTCACTTCGATCTGCCAGTTCACTTTGCGTCAGTCCGTTTAATATTCGAAGTTCTTTTATCTTATGCCCGATTTTCATAAATATCTCCTAATCTGCCTGTTTTGTTAAAATAAACTATTTGTTTAGAAAAACTAAACTTCCAACAAACATTATAACGTGTATGCACGCATAGTCAAGATAAAAATGGAAAAGAATGAATAACAAAAATATAATTCAAAAGAGAGTTATTTTTCGACGCTTTTATGAAAAATAACGTAATAAAATGAAAGGAAAATTACGAAATTATTCAGAAAATTAAAAAAGAGTATTGCCATACGAAAAAAAGTGTGCTATTCTTGCATACAGACATGGCAAGGGTGCCTGAAATGCAGAAACTGTATTTCAGGCACCCTTATTTCATTTTATTTCAGGGAGGAATTTTATTATGAACGCAGGAGATACTGGTTTTATGCTGATCTGTACAGCATTTGTATTTTTTATGACGCCGGGACTGGCATTTTTTTATGGCGGGCTGGTACGAAGAAAAAATGTCGTGAATACGATGATGGCCTGTACGATGATCATGGGACTTGCTACGGTTATGTGGGCATTGTTTGGCTACTCACTTGCTTTTGGAGGCAATCATGGAGGAATCATCGGTGACTTTCGATGGATCGCTTTAAATGGAGTCGGAATGGATCCGGGGCCATATGCGGACACGATTCCACATCTTGTATTTTGTGCTTTTCAGATGATGTTTGCAATTATTACACCGGCACTGATCACGGGTGCTTTGGTCGGCCGTATGCGGTTCAAAGCGTTATTTCTTTTTATTGCTTTGTGGTCGCTGATCGTCTATTATCCTCTGGCACATATGGTCTGGGGAGAAGGAGGATTTCTGGCGGCAATCGGCTCCGTTGACTTTGCGGGTGGAGACGTCGTACATATCAGCTCCGGTGTCAGTGCACTTGTTCTGGCAATTATCTTAGGAAGAAGAAAAGGGTATGAGACGATGACCTATCGTATTCACAATGTTCCGTTTGTATTATTAGGGGCATCGATCCTCTGGTTTGGCTGGTTTGGTTTTAATGCAGGTTCTGCACTTGCAGCAGACGGACTTGCGGCACATGCCTTTATGACATCAGCGATTTCCTCTGCATCTGCATTACTTACATGGATGCTGTTGGACTGCATCCATGACGGGCATCCGACACTGGTTGGGGCATCAACCGGACTGGTTCTGGGACTTGTGGCAATTACACCGGGTGCGGGTTTTGTACCGATGTGGTCATCCTTTATCATCGGAGGCCTTGTCAGCCCGATCTGTTATTATGGAGTAAGATTAGTAAAGAAAAAATTAATGATCGACGATGCACTGGATGCTTTCGGATGTCATGGAATTGGCGGTATCTGGGGAGGTATCGCAACCGGGATTTTTGCAAAAAGCTCCATTAACAGCGTTGCGCGCTGGGATGGTCTGATTTTTGGTGATGTTCACTTGTTTAAAGCACAGATGATTGGTATTCTGGTAACAATCGCGATCGCTGTTGTCGGCACATTGATCTGTACAGCAGTCGTAAGAGCGTTCACACCGCTTCGTGTGGATGAAAAAGATGAGAAACGCGGCATGGATATTTCGCAGCACGGAGAAAGTGCTTATCCGAGTTTTAATGGTTTAGATCAGTAGGAGGACAGTTATTATGATGATCAAAATTGACGCAATTGTGCGGGAGGACAAATTCGAAGAAGTCAAAGATGCATTGGATAAAATCGATGTCCATGGTGTGACCGCTTATCAGGTTATGGGTTATGGACAGCAGAGAGGATATAAAGAAATCGTTCGAGGCATGGAAGTGCAGGTGCAGATGCTTCCGAAGATCAAATTTGAAATCGTTGTCTCAGATGAAATGTGGGAGAAGAAAGTCATTACAGCAATCCAACAGGCCGCATTTACGGGAGAACCGGGAGACGGTAAGATCTTCTGTTACGAATTGCGCCATGCAATGAAGATTCGGACGATGTAAATCAACGAAGAGGCAATTATATAGGAAGAAAAATAATGGAACAATATCCGAAAAGCCGCATAGAATGGTTATAAGAAATCAAGTAAGAGGTTCTTATGCCAAAAGTAATGATCGATCCCGGACACGGAGGAGCGGATCCGGGAGCTGTATATAATGAAAGAAAAGAAGCAGAGGATAATCTGAATCTTGCATTGGAACTCGGTGCAATCCTGCAGGACGCAGGATTGGATGTTGCATATACGAGAACAGATGATATGACA
>Ga0129309_1001605_pt1 | contig 10678 bp, 8 predicted proteins | sample L1105metagenome_FD_94439 | JGI IMG/M metagenome (GOLD analysis project Ga0129309, IMG submission 94439) | Ring-tailed lemur group fecal microbial communities from Wisconsin, USA - L1105 metagenome | ecosystem: Host-associated > Mammals > Digestive system > Large intestine > Fecal | place: USA...
ATATTTATTGATGAAATTGATGCAGTTGGTAGACAAAGAGGTACTGGTATGGGTGGCGGACACGATGAACGTGAACAAACACTTAATCAGTTGTTAGTAGAAATGGATGGTTTCTCGGGAAATGAAGGAATTATTGTTTTAGCGGCAACAAACAGGGCTGATGTATTAGATCCAGCACTTTTAAGACCGGGACGTTTTGATAGACAAATTCAAGTTGCTAATCCAGACAAACGTGCACGTAGTGAAATTTTAAAAGTTCATGCACGTAATAAACATTTTGCTCCAGATGTTAATTTTGATAACATCGCTCAAAGAACACCGGGATTTTCGGGGGCTGAATTAGCAAATGTATTAAATGAAGCGGCACTTTTAGCAGTAAGACAAAATCACGATTTAATTACTATGGCAGATATTGATGAAGCTGTTGACCGTGTAATGGGTGGACCTGCTAAGAAATCTCGTAAATATACAGAAAAAGAAAGACGTTTAGTGGCTTATCATGAAGCGGGGCACGCTTTGATTGGATTAACATTGGAAGATGCGAATAAAGTTCAAAAAGTAACGATTGTTCCTCGTGGACAAGCCGGTGGTTATAACTTAATGACACCAAAAGAAGAAACCTATTTCCAAACAAAGAGTCAATTACAAGCAACAATTGCTGGATATATGGGTGGACGTGTTTCTGAAGAAGTTTTCTTTGGAGATGTAAGTTCAGGTGCTCATAACGATATTGAACAGGCAACACGTATTGCGAGAATGATGGTTACAGAGTTAGGTATGTCAGATTTAGGACCGATTCAATATGATTCTGAAAATGGACAGGTTTTCTTAGGACGTGATTATACACAACGCAGTAATACACATTCAGGACAAATTGCATATGAAATTGATGTTCAAGTTCGTAAGATTATTGACGCTTGTTACGAACAAGCTACAGAAATCATCAAAGAAAATAAAGATAAATTGATTACGATAGCTGAAGCATTATTGGAATATGAAACTTTATCTGGAGAAGATATTGAATCTTTGTATCAAACAGGACATATGTTAGAAAAACATAATGGAACTATTAAAGATGATTCTTCAGATGATCAAGATTCTCATTCTACACCAATTGGAGAAGTAAAACCTTCGATTGATGATGCAGATGATTTATTAGATGAAATGAAATAAAAGCGTTTATCGCTTTTTTTCATTTAGAAAGGAGACAAAATGAGTACGAGAGCAAAAAGAATATTTATTATATTCATTATATTATGTTTAATTATTCCTGTTTTTTCTTCAGTGCTCTATTTATGGTAGATTATGAAAGATTATTTAGTAAGAGGATTAGTTAATAGTAAAAACTGTAGAGTTTTTGCGTGTGTGACTACAAATTTATTAGAAGAAGCAAGACAAAAACATGGGTTGTGGCCAACTGCCTCAGCAGCACTGGGAAGAATGATGTCAGCAACATTAATGATGTCAGCAATGAACAAAAACAATGAAAAAATGACAGTGACAATTAATGGTGGTGGACCTATCGGAACAATGATGGCAGTAACGCATGGAGATGGGAAGATTAAAGGATTTGTAGGTAATCCAGAAGTTCATTATACATATAATGCAAATGGACATTTGGCTGTAGGAGTCGCTGTGGGAAATCAAGGAACATTACAGGTTATTAAGGATATGGGATTAAAAGAGCCTTTTTGTGGAACTGTACCACTTCAAAGTGGGGAAATTGGCGATGATTTTTCATATTACTTTATGGCAAGTGAACAAACACCCTCTGTTGTATCTGTAGGTGTACTTGTTAATGATACAAATGAAATATTGTCTTCAGGAGGTTTTATTATTCAGTTATTACCTGAGGCTACAGAAGAAGATATTGTTTATATTGAAAGTAAAATGAATGATTTTCCTGCTGTGTCAGCGTTGATCAACGAAGGAAAGACACCAGAAGATATATTAAAAATGTTATTTGATGATGTAGAAATAACAGATCGACAAGATTTATGTTATCAATGTGATTGCTCTAAAGAAAAGATGCTATCAGCATTGTCTACGATCGGTAAAGAAGAATTGCAAGATATGATTGATCAAGATCATGGCTGTGAAATGTCATGTCAGTTTTGTAATACAAAATATCAATTTAGTGAAGAAGATTTAAAACAATTAATAGAAAAAATATAATCACGCTTGTTTAACAGGTGTGATTTTTATAATATGTAAAAAAATAAAGACAAGGGGATGTCTTTATTTTTCTGTTGGAAAACAACTTTTATTATATAGATAACTTACATCTATTTTGGGGGAGGAAAATAGAGGGGATAGGTAAGCTATCTGTTTATAATATGGACAGATGAATTATTTTTATTCATTTTTTTTGAAAATAATGATAGTATATCAAAGAGGTTGATAATATGTTTAAAATTGGAAATGTAGAAATTAAAAATCAAGTAATCATGGCACCGATGGCGGGTATAACAAATCTAGCGTTTAGAAAAATTGTTAAAGAATTTGGAGCGGGGTTAGTTTATTCTGAAATGGTGAGTGACAAAGCTATATGTTATGGAAATATTAAAACACTTGATATGTTAAAAGTTGATGAAAGTGAACATCCTGTAAGTATTCAATTATTTGGTGGGGATGTTGATACAATGGTAAAGGCTGCTAAGTATATTGATGAAAATAGTGATTGTGATATTATTGATATTAATTGTGGCTGTCCAGTTAATAAGGTTTTGAAAGCTAATGCCGGAAGTCAATTATTAAAAGATCCTCAACTAATCTATGAAATTGTATCACATATAGTTAAAAATGTTAAAAAACCAGTAACAGTAAAAATAAGAAGTGGCTTTGATAAAGAACATATTAATGCTGTTGAAGTAGCTCAATTAATAGAAAAAGCAGGGGCGAGTGCAATAGCTATACATGGCAGAACCCGTTCACAAATGTATGAAGGAAAAGCTGATTGGACTATCATTAAAGATGTCAAAAATGCGGTGAGCATACCGGTTATAGGTAATGGTGATATAAAAAGTGTAGAAGATGCAAAAAGAATGTTAGAAGAAACAGGGTGTGATGCGATTATGGTAGGGAGAGCTGCTCTTGGTAATCCTTGGCTTATTAAACAAATTTGTGACAGTTTGAATGGTGAAGATAATGTTAAAGAGCCAACTTATCATGAAAAAATAGAATGGTGTTTAATGCACGCTAAACGATTAATAAAAATTGAACCTGAAAGAATAGCTATATCACAAATGAGAGGGCAAGCACCATGGTATATTAAAGGATTAAAAAATTCAGCAAAAGTTAAAAATAAATTGTCTAAAATTACGACTTATGAGGAATTAGAAAATATTTTAAAAGATTATGAAAGTTTCTTAAATGATCTTTGTTAGCATTGATATGATAAGATTTAAAAATAGGGAATAAAGCTATTATTCCTTTTTTGTTTTGTGTAAAATGATGATGAGGTGTATAAAATGTTGAACATATTATCAAAATTAAAAACACAAAAAAATTTTTCAAATAATGAACAAATCGTAGTAGATTTTATATTGGCTAATCCTATAAGAATACTAGATATGACCACAAAAGAAGTGAGTAAACAATGCTTTGTATCTGTAGCGACAATATACCGATTATGTGACAAATTAGATTTATCGGGGTTTTCAGATTTAAAAGTGAAAATATCTAATTCTATCCATGATTTTCAAAAAGAAGATGAAGACTTTGATTTTGATTTTCCTGTTAAAGAATTTCAGACACATTATGAAATTATAGAAAAACTTAAAGAAGATTATGAAAAAACACTGATTTCAACTGCTAATATATTTAATTTAGACCAGTTAAAATTAGCAGTTTCGGCAATGAAAAAAGCAAAATATATAGATATTTATACATCAGCAGGTAATGTTTATTTAGCACAAAACTTTCAATTTCAAATGAAAGAGATAGGTGTCAATATTAACGTTCCTTTAGAAGAATATCAACAAAGACTTTCGGCAGCAAGCAGTGATAATACCCATTTGGCTATTATCATTAGTTTTGAAGGACGAGGATTACTAACAAATACGCTTTTTCATACACTTAAAGCCACCAAAACACCTATTTTATTGATTTCATCTTATGAAATACAATTGCAAGATATAAAGCCTGATTATCATCTTTATATTAGTCCTTATGAAAATCATTATAAAAAGATTTCTTCATTTTCAACAAGATTATCTATTTTATATATATTAGATGTGTTGTATACGTGTTATTTTGAAATGGATTATCAAGGTCATTTAAATAAAAAAATAGATTTTTATAAAATAATGTCTAAACATCATATAAAATGAGAAAATATTTTAAATGTACAATAATGAAAATGGTGATAAATTGAAAAATAAATTCGGTTTATAAGATAGTTATTGTTGCAAGATATTTTACTTTTTATAATCTTATCAGGAGGAATAAATATGAATATAAAAGTAATTATGTGTGATGTTGATGGGACATTACTAACAAGTCAAGGTATCGTTTCACCAAGAACAAGAAATGCGATAAAGAAGGCAAAGGAAAAAGGTATTTTATTTGGTTTATCTACTGGTAGAGATGTTAATAGTGTAAAAACATTATTGAAGGAATGGGGTATTGATGGCTTAGTTGACAGTATTGTTGGTACAGGTGGCGGAGAAATCTATGATTATATTTTAGGTGTTGATAAACAAAGTTATCCATTGAATGGTGAATTAATTAAAGAAATTATGATGCATTTTGAAGATATGGATGTTAATTTTGCGATTCCATGGCAGGGAATGTTATATGCACCTAAAGATGATAAGCATATACAGCAGTTATCTATTGATGATAAAGTTCCTTATAGAGTTGTAGATTTTGATGAGTTTTTAAATGAACCTAAACCTAAAGTTATGATAGTCTGTGCACCAGAAACTATGGATGCTGTCGTTGAAAGAAGTCGCTTATTTAAAAATGATAAATATAAATCTGCTTCATTAATAACGGCAAGTACATTATATGAATATATGGATCCAAGAATTTCAAAAACACGTGGACTAATAGAAGTGATGGAAATGCATCATATCGATATGAAAGAGTTATGTACATTTGGTGATGCAGATAATGACTATGATATGACATTAAATGCAGGAGTAGGGGTAGTTATGGAAAATGGCAGTCCTCAAACAAAAAGTGTTGCTAATTATATAACTGCAGATAATGATCATGATGGAATTGCAAAGTTTATTGAAAAGTATATTTTGTAATTGTATTACATATAAAAAAGCAGCTAAGTTAGTCATTAGTTGCTTTTTCATTTATCATTAATTTAATTGTGCGGTATAAATGGGGTTTAAATTCATCTATTGGTAATGGGTGTTCTTCAACAATAGAACTGCTTACTGTAGAACTGACAAGTTCAATAATCATAAATAATGTAATTTCTGGATTTTCTAATGCAATATGTCTTTTACGAACTTCCTGAATAAATAATTCTTTGATACCAAATTCGTTACTATCTAGTAAATTATTAATTTTTTCACCATACAGTCCTAATGATAAATTCTTTTGAATAAATTTAATAATATTCAGATCGCTTTTTAATGCGTCGATAATATAATCAACCATAAATATGATTTTATCATCTAATCTGTTAATATCTTCATTTTCTAATGCTTTTTGTGCTCTAGAAAATAATTCATAGGATGTTTTTGCAAGTAAAATATCTTGTAATTCATATTTATCTTTAAAGTATAAATAAAATGTTCCTTTAGCAATACCAGCATTTTTAGCTATATCAGCAATCGAGGTTTTCTTTATACCTTTTTCTGTAAAAAGTTTCAAAGCTGTATCAAGAAGCTTTTTTTCCTTTTCATTTTTATTATCTTGTATTTTCGATTTTATATTATCTAAAGCCATAAATTTCCCTTCCTTTATATTTATTTTATTGACTTCTAGTGATTTTGTCAATTTTAAAAATGACTTTTAGTCATTTTTTGTTGACAAGAGCATATAATGGTGTTAGTATACAAAATGACCAAAGGTCATTTATTAGGAGGGCGTTATTATGAAGAAATTTGGAGAAGCAATTGGAAGATTTGTTGTTAAACATAAAAATCTTATTGCTGTTGTATCTTTATTACTTTTAATTCCGTCAGTATTTGGATATGTAAATACAAATATAAACTATGATATTTTAGTTTATCTTCCAAGTGACATTGACACAATGAAAGGACAAAAAATATTAGAAGAAGATTTTGATATGGGATCTTTTGCTATGTGTACAGTAACTAATATGTCAAATAAAGATGTTTTAGATTTGGAAGAACAATTTAAAAATATTGATGGTGTTAAAAAGGTTATGTCTGCTGATGATTTGATTGGTACGACAATTCCTTTGGAAATGTTACCAGAAGATGTAACAAAAGATTTTATTAAGGGTGATAGTCAGTTAATGTTAGTGACTTTCAAAGATTCAACAATTGCGATTGATGCAATTACAGAAATGAGAGAACTAACAGATGATAAGATAGTGAAAATAGGAGGGATGTCTGCTTCAACATTAGATACAAGTATTGTAGCAGATAGTGAAATTATCACGTATGTTATCATAGCAGTAGCATTAGTATTATTAGTGCTCATGTTATCATTGGATTCATATGTTGTTCCATTATTACTGTTAGGTAATATAGGTATAGCAATTATTTATAATATGGGTACGAATATATTTTTAGGAGAAATTTCATATATTACAAAAGCGATCGCTGCTGTTTTACAATTAGGAGTGACAACTGATTTTTCAATATTCTTATATCATAAATATGAACAAGCTAAAGAAATAACAAAAACGAATGATGAAGCGATGGTCATAGCAATCGGAGATACTTTAGTTTCGGTAGCAGGAAGTTCGCTTACAACAATTGCAGGGTTCTTGGCATTATGTACAATGCAATTAACATTAGGTAGTGATATTGGTATAGTTATGGCAAAAGGTGTTTTGATAGGCGTTATTTCAACAGTCACTATTTTCCCGGCATTTTTACTTGTTTTGGATAAAATTGTTTTTAAAACTAAGCATAAACCAATTATACCAACATTTAATTTTATCAAAAATGTTGTAATTAAATATTATAAAGTTATACTATTAGTAGGGTTAGTTATTGCTTACCCGGCATTTTATGGAAATAACCATGTTAAAAGTTATTATAATTTAACAAATGATTTACCACAGGATTTACAAAGCTGTATAGCTAATGCTGAATTGAGAGATAAATTTGATTTGGTGGCCACACAAATTATATTGGTGGATAAAGATATTAAAGATAATGATTTAAATGACATGGTCGAAGAAATTGAAAATGTAGATAGTATTAATCTTGTTTTATCACCATCACAGTTGTCTGATTTGGCAATACCAGAAGATATGATGCCAAATAGTGTGAAGTCTGTTTTTGAAAGTGATCAATATAAAATGATTTTGGTTAATTCTACAGAAGAAATTGCAACAGAAAAATTGAATAACATTATTAATGAAATAAATAGTATCGTGAAAAAATATGATAAAAATGCGATTATGGCAGGTGAAGGTCCATGTATGAAGGACTTGGTAACGGTAGCTGATGAAGATTTTAAAAATGTTAGCTTTGCTTCTATCGGAATTATTTTCATTATCATGTTATTTGTTCTAAAATCTATTTCACTTCCTGTTTTATTGGTAGCAGGAATTGAATTAGCTATCTTTATTAACATGGCAACAAGTTATTATACAGGAGATGTATTGCCATTTGTCGCTTCTATTGTTATTGGAACGATTCAATTGGGAGCAACGATCGATTATGCTATTTTATTGACAACAAAATATTTGGAAAATAGAAAATTAGGCGTAGAAAAGATAGAGGCAATGGATATAGCAATTTCTAGTTCGGCTGGTTCAATCTTTGTTTCTGGAATGTCATTTTTCGCTGCAACATTTGGTGTTGGTTTAATATCTGAATTAAATATGATTGCTTCATTATGTAATTTAATGGCAAGGGGAGCAATTATATCAATGATTATTGTTATATGTGTTATTCCAGCAATATTGCTTATTTTTGATAAAGTAATTATTCATACTTCAATGGGATTTAAACAAGTTAAAGTTATAGAAAAAGGAGAAAATTAAAATGAAAAAATTCAAGTTATTAACATCTTCTGCCATTGTTATGACAATGGTGGTAAGTTCAATAGTTCCAGCATTTGCTTATTCAAAAGAAGAAACAGTATATGCTAAAATGAAAACAGACGGTTCTCAAAAAGAAGTTGTTGTTTCTGAACATTTGAATAATGATACAAAAGATGAAACAATGAGTGATGTTTCTACATTAAAAGATATTGTTAATGTTAATGGTAATGAAAAATTTACACAAGATGGAAACACAATCACTTGGCAAACAACTGATGGTAATGATATTTATTACCAAGGAAATACTGAAGAAAAATTACCTATTTCAATGAAAATATCTTATAAATTAAATGGTAAAGAAACAAAATTAAAAGATATGTTAGGTAAAAAAGGTGATGTTGAAATTAAAATTGATTACATTAATCATGAAAAAAGAACAGTTGATGGTGAGGAATTATATGTACCATTTATAATTACTGCAGGGACTATGCTATCAACAAAAACAGATTCAAATATTGAAGTTACAAATGGTAAAGTGGTAAGTAATGGATCAAATAATATTGTTGCTGCTATCGCTGCTCCCGGATTGTCAGAAAATTATGATAATAATGAGGACTTAGAAAAATTAAATAGTATCACAATTAAATATACAACAACAAAATTTAAATTAAATAGTATTATGTCAGTGGCTTCACCTTCACTTTTATCTGAAACAGATTTAGATTTTAGTGATTTAAATAGTCTTTACGATAATGTCGATAAATTAACTTCATCATATAGTCAAATTGTTGATGGTGGGAAGAAATTACAAACTGGTGCAAGAGCATTAACTGAAAAGATGAGCGAAGTTGTAAGTGCCACTAGTCAACTTAAAGATGGATCTGAACAATTAGTCACAGGAATCAATCAATTAGTTTCTGGATCAGATACTTTGGTAGAAGGAATTGATAAATTAGATACTGGAGCTAAAACATTATACGGTGGAATCCAAACACTTGCTGGGAAAATGCAAGAATTAACAAATGGTATTGGACAAGTTCAAGGTGGAATAGAAATATTAAATGCATTATTAGATGGTAAATATGTTTTTACTAATCCTCAAACAGGCGACCAAATGCAATTAAGTGGTATATCAAATAATATCAAAACTATAACAAATAGTTTACAAAAATCAAAAGATCTTTTAGAAAGTATGCAAACATTAGCAACAACAATTAATAAAATTGATACACCAGATTTAACAAATGATGATATTACAAATATAATAGCAAGTATCCAATTATCAAATACTTTAACTGATGAACAAAAACAGCAATATAGTCAATCTATAAAAGAATTAGTAACAGTATCTAAAACTGTTGATGGAATTAAAAGTCAAATGGCAAGTAGTAGTGGAAGTGATATAGAAGATCCTACACAAGCTCTTACAGAATTAACAATTTCTGAAAAAGTATTAAAACAACTTTATACAAACTTATTTACAGGAGTAGAAGGGATAAAAGCTGGTAGTGAACAATTAACAGCTGCTACAAAAGGTGATTTGTCTACTGGTGCTCAACAATTATCAAGTGGTATGACTCAATTAAAAGATAAAGTTCCAACTTTGACAAAAGGTATTAATGCGTTGAATACTGGTATGAGTCAATTAGCTAGTGGAGTAGGTCAATTAGCACTAGGAACAGAACAATTAAAATTACAAGGAACAGATACACTTGCAAGTGGTGTAGATGCTTTAGTTGATGGTATGGTAAAATTCCAAGATGAAGGTTTAAATAAAATTTCTGATGTACTAACAAATACAGTAAAGAAGGATGTTAATAAAACAGAAAAATTGGTTAATTTATCTAAGGAATATAAGACATTTACAGGTGTTAAAGATGATGTAGAAGCAACAACTAAGTTTATTATGATTGTTGATTCTAAATCAAAGTAGAAGTTAAGAATTGAGAATTTTCTCAATTCTTTCTTTTTTTACAATAAATATTATTTTGATGTTCAAAACGATAAAATAGAAAATTTGTAGCGCTTACATATAAAAAAACGTTGATTTTATGAGAATTTTCTATAGAAAATACTTTACTTTTTTAAAAAAAAGTATAGAATACTCTCGAGGAGGAAGTAGAAACATAGGTTTCGAATTCAAAGAAAAATGAAAACAATGATCGAAGTCCAATTTAAGGGAAACAATGTGACTGATAAAGATTTAGATAAATATGTAAAAGAAACATTAAAAGCAGAAGGTGTTAAAACAACTGATGTGGATACTCTAAGTATTTATTACGTACCAGAATCAGCAAAATTATTTTATGTTGCTAATAAGAAAGACGGAGAAGAAGTCAATGGTGAATTAGATGTAAATGCTATGCCTGATTATAGTGTTGCACCAGTTAAAAAAGCAACTGTAAGAAAAGCACCAGCTAAAAAAGCTGTCGCTGCTAAAGAAGAAAAACCAGTAGCTAAAACAACTCGAAAAGCTGCTGCTAAAAAAACAACAAAGAAATAGTTGGGAGAGGGTCGATTTAATTA
>Ga0129309_1001606_pt1 | contig 10652 bp, 9 predicted proteins | sample L1105metagenome_FD_94439 | JGI IMG/M metagenome (GOLD analysis project Ga0129309, IMG submission 94439) | Ring-tailed lemur group fecal microbial communities from Wisconsin, USA - L1105 metagenome | ecosystem: Host-associated > Mammals > Digestive system > Large intestine > Fecal | place: USA...
ATATCAATCTATACCTGTTGTTGACAGAGACAGTGCTATTAAACTCGGTGATAGAAAAATGGGACAAATGGTAGATTATGTTTCACAGTTTGAAGTTGATGAGTCTTATAGTCAAATCAATTATCAAAATACACCTTATCGTGTTACACCTTTAGAATATAGCGATTTAATTAAATGGTTTACAAATAGAAAAGAAGGTTTACCAGCATATATTAAAGTTGATATGGTTACACAAGAATCAGAAGTGGTTGAATTGAAAGAAGGCATGAAGTATTCTACTTCAGAACATTTTGGCAGAAATATTTATCGTCATTTAAGATTTAATTATCCTACAAAAATGTTTGATGAAGTTGCTTTTGAAATCAATGAAGAAGGAACACCTTATTGGATTGCTCCTGTATATGATTTTCAAATAGGCTTTTTTGGTGGGAAAGATATAGTTGGTGCTGTCTTAGTTAATGCAATCAATGGTGAACATAAATACTATGATATTAAAGATATTCCTGATTGGGTTGATCGAGTATATCCTGCAAACTTGATTATTTCTCAATTAGAAAACTATGGGAAATATACAAATGGTTTCTTTAATTCTGTTTTTTCACAAAAAGGTGTTTTACAGCCAACGGATGGCTATAATTATCTTGCGATTGATGATGATGTGTATTTATATACTGGTTTAACTTCTGTTTCTAAAGATGCCAGTAATGTTGGTTTTGCTTTGATCAATCTACGTACTAAGGAAGGAAAATATTATAATATTTCTGGTGCAGAAGAATATTCGGCAATGTCTTCAGCAGAAGGAAAGGTGCAAAATTTAAAGTATACAGCTACTTTTCCAATATTGATTAATGCAAATGGTGAACCAACCTATTTCCTTTCATTAAAAGATAGCTCTAATTTAGTAAAAATGTATGCTTTTGTTTCTGTGAAAAATTATCAGATTGTTGCTACTGGTTCATCTGTTAGCGAAGCTGAAAAGAATTATTATGAAGTCTTAGCACAAAATGGTAAAACAAATGGACAATCTCAATATGAAAAGATGGAAGGAACAATTACTTCAATCAATAGTGCTGTTAAAGAAGGCAATAGTATGTATTATTTTAAAATAGATAATAATGATGCGATTTTTATTGCTGATATTACTTTGTCAGATGAATTGCCTTTATTAAAAGAAGGAGATAAGATTGAAATTGAATATATAAGCAGTGAAAAGAGTATTGTTTGTCATAAAATTAAGAAAAAATAAAAATATACCCTGTTAATTCATATTGAAGTAACAGGGTTTTTATATAATTTTTAAAGCAATTATGATATAATTTTTGAGATGAATTGAGGTGTAATTTATGAAATCAAAAGTATTAATTGTTGATGATGAACAAGATATAAGAGAATTAATTAAGTTTTATGTCAATAAAGAAGGATATGATGTTATTGAAGCAAAAGATGGCGAAGAAGCATTAGAAATATTTGAAACTGAATATATTGATTTAGCGATCATCGATGTAATGATGCCAAAGATGGATGGTTTTGAGCTTGTTGAAAACATCAAAGAATTTAAAGATGTGCCATGTATTATGTTAACAGCAAAAGCTGAAAGTAAAGATAAATTACGTGGTTTTTCAGTAGGTGTAGATGATTATGTTGTCAAACCATTTGATCCAAATGAATTAATGGCTAGAGTAAAAGCAGTTATGCGTCGTTATGATATTAATACATCAAATATCATTATGTTAAAAGATGTAGAATTAGATGGTGATAAATATGAAATAAGGTATCAAGATGAAACGATTCATTTACCTTTAAAACAGTTTGAATTATTATTTGAACTAGCGAAACATCCTAATCAGATTTTTTCTAGGGAACAATTGATAGAAAAGATTTGGGGAATGGATTATGATGGTTTTGATAGAACTGTAGATGTACATATCAAACGTATTAGAGAAAATATTGGACACTTACCGGGTTTTTCTGTTGTAACTGTAAGAGGTCTTGGTTATAAAGTTGAGGTGGAATAAATGAAATCCATTTATTCTAAATTGATTTTTGGCTTTTTTGTAACGATTGTTGCTTCTTTTTCAGTTGCCGGTTTTGTATCTTTAAAAAGCAATAACGAACAAATCGAATCTACTGTTGCTGAAGATTTGATTTCTACAAGAGATTATGTAAAAAAAGTTTTAAATAATAAAGATGTACAAAATAAAGATGAAATCATAGATTTATATGCTCGCAGTTCCGATTTATCGATTACTTATTATTCAGAAGATGTCGGTTATTTTTCTTACGGGAATAAAAATTATAATTCTTCAAAAGAAAAAGTCATAGATTTATATGAAAAATCAAATCAAAAAATCGTGACTTTTAGTAATGATAATATATTGTCTTATGGTGAAAAGTGTGTAATTAATGGTCAAGATTATTTTATCCTTGTTCAAAAAGATACAAGTGATCAAAAAAATATTTTTACAAATTCAGTTATCTTAATTTTGGGTTGTGTTTTTTTTATAGGTAGTGTAGTATTTTTAGTTGTTGCTGAGATCATTGTTAAACCTATTACAAGACTTACTAATGCAACAAAGGAATTATCTAATGGAAATTACCGTGTCAGAGTTGATACCCTTGGAGAAGATGAAATTTCTAAATTAAATCAGGCTTTTAATAGAATGGCAATTCAATTAGCTAAACAAGATGAAACAAGACAGAAATTTATATCTGATATTTCTCATGAATTTCAGACGCCTTTAACTTCTATTCAAGGGTTTGCTAATATTTTAAAAGAAGAAGATTTACCAAAAGAACAAAGAGAAAAATATGCAAATATTATTTTATATAACAGTAAAAGATTATCTTCTTTAGCCAAAAATATGTTACAATTGACCTTGCTTGATAGAGATGAAATAGAATTAGAATTAACTAACTATTCTCTAGTTGAACAGTTAAAAAGAGTTGTATCAACACAGGAATCAATTGCTGCTAATAAAGATATTGAAATTGTTTTTGAAGCTCCTAAAAAAGATGTACAATTATTAGCTGATGAACAAAGACTTGAACAGGTTTGGACAAATATTATTTCAAATGCAATTAAATATACAAATGATGGCGGTTTGATTACTATTACTATGAAAAGAACAACAAAGGATGTTGAAGTTGATATAGAAGATACTGGTATAGGTATGTCTAAAGAAGTCATCTCACATATATTTGAAAGATTTTATCGAGAAGATAAAGCAAGAAATATTGAAGGTAATGGTTTGGGATTAGCTATTGTTAAATCTATAGTTGATTTACATAAGGGGAAAATTGAAGTAGAATCTACAGTAGATGTGGGGACTATTATTAAAGTTAAATTACCATTAGAAAAAATCATTTTAAGAAAATAAATATAATTTTTCTTTAGATAAGGAAAGGTAACAATCAATATGTATTTAAAAAGGATAGAACTACATGGATTTAAGTCATTCGCTGATAAAGTCAATATAGAATTTCAGCCCGGTATTACGGGTATTGTCGGTCCTAATGGATGTGGAAAATCAAATATTTCTGATGCAGTGAGATGGGTACTAGGTGAACAATCAGTTAAATCTTTACGTGGTAGCAGTATGTCTGATGTTATTTTTGCTGGATCTGAAGATCGCAAAGCTCAAAACTTAGCAGAAGTGACTTTAGTTTTTGATAATAGCGACAGAGCGATGAATTATGATTATAATGAAGTAGAAATTACAAGACGTTTATATAGACAGGGAAATGAGGCTGAATATCTTTTAAATCGTCAGCAATGTCGATTAAAAGATATTACAGATTTGATTCTTGATACTGGTTTAGGTAGAGATTCATTATCTATTATATCACAAGGTAATATTTCTAACTTTGCTGATAATAAACCAGAAGATAGAAGGGCAATCTTTGAAGAAGCAGCAGGTGTTGCAAAATATAAAAAAAGAAAGATCGAATCTATTAGAAAATTAGAAAGAACAACTGAAAATTTAGATCGAATAGGTGATATTGTTTTTGAATTAGAAAAGCAAATGGGCCCTTTAAAAAAACAAAAAGAAAAAGCGGAAACTTATTTAGAGTTAAAGGAAAGACTTACAGGTATTGAAGTTAATGTACTTGTTAATGAAATTTCTGCTGCTAAGGATATTTTAGATAGACTTAGTGAACAGTTAAAACAGTTAAATGAAAATCAGGCAACTATTGATGCTGATATTTTATTAAAAGAAAATGCTAACGATGAAATCAAAAAGAAAATGTTTGTTTTAGATAACGAAATCAATGATTTACAAAGTCAGTTAATGGAAGCAATGTCAGAAGTAACAAAGCTGGAGACTTCTAAAATAGAAATCGATCAAAAGCGAAAACATACTTTAGAATCAAAAGATAACGATAATTTAGAAGAAAGATTAATTAATTTAAAAGGTATTTTAGCTGATTTAGTTGAAGAATATAATAACAGAATCGAACGTTTACAACAAAATGAAAATGAAACAGAAATCATTAAAGAAAAACAAAATTATCTGCAAGGTGAAATAGAAAATCTAAATTATTATATTTCGAACTTAACAAATGACATTAGTAAAAATAAGTCAAGACGAGATATTTTATTAGACAATGTCAAAAATAAATCACATTATTATAACGGTGTTAATGCAGTGATGAGATTAGCTAAAAATAATCCTGATATTATAGGGGTTTTTGGCGATTTGATCGAAAATGATGAACAATATGATTTAGCTATTTCTACAGCTTTAGGGAATGCATTGCAAAATATCGTTACTAAAGACGATTTACAGGCACGCTTAGCAATCAAGTTTTTAAAAGATAATAAAGCCGGTAGAGCAACATTTTTACCTATTTCTTCAATGACAGAAAGAACGGTGAGAAATGAACACATGGTTTTACTTCCAACATTAGAGGGTTATTTAGGAATACTGAGTGATTTTGTTTCAAGCAAGAAAAAAATAGATGTTATCATTTCTAATCAGTTAGGGAATGTTATCTTAGCTGATAATATCGATCATGCATCATCTATATCAAAAGCTACTTTTGCTAGATATAAAGTTGTCACATTAGATGGTAATATTGTTAATGTTGGTGGTTCATTAACTGGTGGAAGTGCTAATAAACAGCAATCGACAATTATCCAAAAAAGAGAACTTGAAAAATTAAATGAAGAAATAGAACTTCAGGAAAAACAATTAGTAAAGGTAAAAAATAAAATAAATCAATTAGATAATGAATTAAAAGAAATATCTCATGATTTATTACAAAAACAAATGTCTTATGCGAAATTGGAAGTTGTCGTACAAAATAAAAAAGAAGAATTGATAGTTGCTAAAGGTGAATATGAAACTTTATCTCATCAAAGTGTTGAATTAGAAGATTTTAAAAATGGAACAACTGAAAATTTATTGATTCAGCAATTAAATGATGCGATAAAATTAAGAGATGAGCTTACTGAACAAATTAAATCAAAAAGAGAAACAAGAATGTCTTATGTTAATGAAAATGAACAGTTAGAAGTCACTTTAAGAGATTTAAGAAAAGAATTAAAGGATATTCAATTTAATATTAATCAAACAGCTATTGATGCAACTAAGAAAGAAGCTGCATTGAATAACTATTTAAATAGATTAAATGAAGAATATGCTATGACCTATGAATATGCCAGTGAAAACTATCGAAATGAAATTGAAATGGAATCAGCCAGATTTGAAGTTGCTACGCTTAGAAATCAGATAAATGCTTTGGGTCATGTTAATCTTGAAGCTATTGATGAATATAAGGAAGTATCTCATCGCTATGAAACAATGAATACACAGCGTCTAGATTTAATACAGGCACAAGATACAATTATTCAAGCCATTAAAGAAATGGATGAAATCATGATAGAAAAATTTACCACAACATTTGAAAAAATCAATTATGAATTTAATAATGTCTTTAGAGCATTATTTGGCGGTGGTAAAGCAAAAATAAAATATACTGATCCAGAAAATATATTAGAAACAGGAATAGATATAGATGTACAGCCACCGGGAAAAGCAGTTCAAAATATTACATTATTTTCTGGTGGAGAAAAAGCCTTGATTGCTATTTCATGTTTATTTGCTATTTTAAGAGTAAGACCAGTACCAATGTGTATACTAGATGAGGTTGAGGCAGCTTTAGATATGGCAAATGTAGAACGATTTGCAAAATATTTAAGAGCTTTTAGTGAACATACACAGTTTATTGTTGTTACGCATAGGGAAGGAACAATGGAAGAATGCGACTTATTATATGGAGCAACAATGCAACAAAAGGGTGTTACTAAATTAGTAAGTGTAAAATTGGAAGAAGCTATTGATTTATCTGATGAAAATGAATAAGGGAGGTTTAATATGGGGTTTTTTAGTCAAATTAAAGAGAAATTAGTAGGTAAATCTACAAAACAAAATGAAAAATATGTTGTAGGATTAGATAAATCCAGTACTACATTTTCAGATCGTATTAATGAATTAGCTGCTCGTTTTAGAGAAATCAATGATGAGTATTTTGAAGAATTAGAAAATATTTTGATTATGGCTGATGTTGGTGTTTCGATGGTAATGAAAATTGTTTCTGAAATCAAAACTGAAGTGAGAATACAAAATATCACTGATCCTAAAGAAATTAATGACATCATTGTAGATAAAATGTTTGTCATTTATGCTAATGATACAATTATGTCAACAAAAATCAACTATGCTAAAGAAGGACTTACTGTTATTTTAATGGTAGGTGTCAATGGTGCAGGTAAAACAACAACAATTGGAAAACTTGCTCATCGTATTATTCAAGATGAAGGAAAAAAAGTGATTGTTGCTGCTGGTGATACATTTAGAGCAGGAGCGATCGATCAATTGGCTGTCTGGGCTGATAGAGTAGGTGTAGAAATTGTTAAAGGCAAAGAGGGTGGCGATCCTTCGGCTGTTGTTTATGATGCCTTAAATAAAGCAATTGAAAATCAGGCTGATGTTCTTATTTGTGATACGGCAGGACGTTTACAAAATAAAGTCAATTTAATGAATGAATTAGAAAAAATGAATCGTATTATTAAAAGAGTTGTTCCAGATGGACCGCAAGAAACATTATTGGTTGTTGATGCCACGACAGGACAAAATGGGGTATCTCAGGCAAATGAATTTTCAAAAATTACAGATATTACTGGAATCGTTCTTACAAAAATGGATGGAACAGCTAAAGGAGGTATTGTTTTGTCTATTAAAGATCAATTAAATATCCCTGTTAAGTTTATCGGTTTAGGTGAACAGGTTGATGATTTACAAGAATTTGATCTTGAACAATATATTTATGGTTTATGTAAGAATTTGGTAGAGGTATGATCATGGAAAATTCATTAGAAAAGAAACAAAGAATTAATCTTTTAATGGATTTATATGAGGAATTATTGACAGATAAACAAAGAGAATATTTAGATTTATATTATAATCAGGATTTGTCTTTATCAGAAATTGCTTTAATTAAAGATGTTTCTAAAAATGCTGTTTTTGATAATTTGAAAAAAGCGACAAATCATTTAGAAAATTATGAAACTAAATTAAAATTACTAGACAAATATAAAGAACGTTTGAATATCATTGATAATTTGGAAAAAGATATAAAAGAAAAACATGAAAATATTGATGAACATTTAAAAATGTTAAGGGAATTATAGGGAGGTAAATATGGCATTTGATTCTTTATCTGAAAGATTGCAATCCACTTTAAAAAAAGTGTCAGGACAGGGACAGTTAACAGAAAGTAATATGCAGGAAATGCTAACAGAAATCAGATTAGCATTATTAGAAGCTGATGTTAACTATGAAGTTGTTAAGCAGTTTATTGCTTCAACAAAAGAAAAAGCTTTAGGAGCTGATGTAATTGGTTCATTAAAACCGGGACAGGTTTTAGTTAAAATCGTTCATGATGAATTGGTTCATTTACTTGGTGATGAAGTATCAGAAATCAATTTTAATAAGAAGCCTACTGTTATTATGATGGTTGGATTACAAGGTTCTGGAAAAACAACTACTGCTGGTAAGATTGCTAAATTAATTACAACAAAATATAGTAAAAAACCATTATTGGTAGCGGGGGATATTTATCGTCCAGCAGCAGTAGATCAGTTAGTGACTTTAGGAAATCAGTTAGATGTTCCTGTTTATGAAAAAGGAACAAGTGAAAGTGCTGAAAATATTGTTAAAGGCGCTTTGAATTATGCAGCACTTAATAATAATGATGTAATTATTATTGACACAGCTGGTCGTCTACATATAGATGAACCATTGATGCAGGAACTTGCCAATATTAAAGAAATTGCACATCCTGATGAAATCTTATTAGTTGTTGATTCTTTAACTGGGCAGGATATTGTCAATGTTGCTGCTTCATTCAATGAAAAATTATCTATTACTGGTGCAGTATTGACTAAATTAGATGGTGATGCTCGTGGTGGTGGAGCTTTATCTATTAGACATATTACTCATGTACCAATTAAATTTATTGGTACTGGTGAAAAATTAGATGCTATTGATTTATTTTATCCAGATCGTATGGCAGATCGTATTTTGGGTATGGGAGATGTTGTTTCTTTAGTAGAAAAAGTTCAAAATGTTTACGATGAAAAAGAAACAATGAAAGATATTAAAAAAATGCAGGCAGGACGTTTTGGACTTGATGATATGTTAAAACAGATGCATCAATTAAAGAAACTCGGCCCTTTATCAGGTGTTTTAAAAATGATACCGGGTATGCCTTCTATGCCAAATCTTTCTGATGAAATGACAGATAAAAAAATGAAGGAAACAGAATCTATCATTTATTCAATGACACCTGCAGAACGTAGAGATCCAAGTATCATTACTCTTTCTAGAAAACAAAGAATTGCCAAAGGTTGTGGAAAGGATTTAGCAGCAGTAAATCGTTTATTAAAGCAATTTGAACAATCTAAACAAATGATGAAAAAATTATCGAATTTAGATCCGAATACAGGTATGCCGATGGCAGGAGGAAAATCTCAACATTTTGTAGGCGGTCCAAACCGTAAAAAGGTACGTCATAAAAAGAAAAAGAAAAAATAATAAAGGTGTCAAGCATTTTTACTTGACACCTTTATCCTGTTATGTTAAATTATACAAGCAAGATGAAAATTAATAGGAGGAAATATATATGGCAGTAAAATTAAGAATGATTAGAATGGGTGCTAAAAAAAGACCTTTTTATAGAGTTGTAGCAGCAGATTCAAGATCTCCAAGAGATGGTAGATTTATTGAAATGTTAGGAACATATAATCCAACAACAAATCCTGCAGAAGTTACATTAAAAGAAGAAGAAATCTTAAAATGGTTAAATCAAGGTGCTCAACCATCTGATACTGTTAAAAATTTATTATCTAAACAAGGTATCATGAAAAAATTTGCTGATTCTAAACAAGGTAAATAATGATGGATTACGTAAAAACATTAAAAGACATTTGTGTTGAATTAGTTGAAGATAAAGAACATTTAGAAGTGAGACAAATGCCTTCACTAGATGAAAATGTAGTTGTTTTATATGTTTATTCTGCAAAAACAGATATTGCTAAACTCATTGGTCGTAAAGGTGTTATGGCTAATTCTATTCGTCAGTTGATGTCTGTTGCAGGTCGTTTATCTGATAAAAAATTAGATATTAAATTTGAATCATATGAATAGATGTGGTCGACACATCTATTTTTTTTGGAGGTATTATGGATAAGTTAAAAATAGGCAAAATATTGGGAACACACGCTTTAAAAGGTGAGTTGAAGATCAGATCGAATAGTGATTTTAATGAGCAAAGATTTGTCATTGGACATAAATTATTGCTTGAAGGTCAAAATGAAGAATTTATTATCAAAACAGTGCGTTTTCATAAAGGAAATTATTTGGTCAGTTTTGATGGCTTACAAAATATTAATTTGGTTGAAAAATATGTCGGTTTAGATGTTTATGGTTATAAAGATGATGTCGAATTAGCGGAAGATGAATATTTTTATGGGGATTTGATAGGCTGTACTGTAAAACAAGATGATAAGATCATTGGTAAAGTCGTTTCTATTTTTGATAACGGAGCACATGATATTTTATCTATACAAACTGATAAAAAGAAAATTTCTATTCCTTATGTTGATGCTTTTATTGATGAAGTAGATATTGAAAATAAAGTAATCAGTGTTCATTTGATAAAAGGATTTTTAGATGAAGATTGATATTTTGACTCTTTTTCCTGAAATGTTTGAAGGATTTTTAAATACTTCTATTATAAAAAGAGCTATTGATAAAGAAATTGTAGAAATCAAACTTCATAATTTTAGAGATTTTTCTTTAGATAAACATAAACACGTAGATGATTATCCATATGGTGGCGGTCAAGGCATGGTCTTAATGTGTCAGCCTATTGTTGATTGTTTAAAATCAGTAGTTGATGATGATAGTCTTGTTATTTTGATGTCACCACAGGGAATGACCTTGAAACATACTGTAGCAAAACAATTGGCTACTTCAAAGCATTTGATCATTATATGTGGACATTATGAAGGTTTTGATGAAAGGATTAGAGATTATGTCGATATTGAGATGTCAATTGGTGATTATGTATTGACAGGTGGTGAATTA
>Ga0129309_1001608_pt1 | contig 10586 bp, 7 predicted proteins | sample L1105metagenome_FD_94439 | JGI IMG/M metagenome (GOLD analysis project Ga0129309, IMG submission 94439) | Ring-tailed lemur group fecal microbial communities from Wisconsin, USA - L1105 metagenome | ecosystem: Host-associated > Mammals > Digestive system > Large intestine > Fecal | place: USA...
ATTGTACCAAATGAGATGCGTTAATTGTTCTCATATTCACTCACATAGTGTGCATTTTCAACCACATTTGTTATCTTTGCACGACTTTTGAAAGGATTCGACATTTTTTTTGTTTATTTTTACCCCATTTTTTGAGGTGTTACTTCTATATTAATGTAAAACTATGCCAAAAACACTTTGTCCGGATATCTTTTCTTTAACATTTGCAGCATTTCTTCGTTTAAATCGAGCAAAAGTTTAATCTTCTGCCTATCTACCGTGACAATCATTGTATAAAAGGGCGTATCCTCTTCATAGGATGTATAATCATACTTTGGCAGTTTTTCATTCCCGCCGTTTTTGCGGTATCTTGCCACTGCATCATGCCAGTTCGGCGCAACAACTTCTAACTTGCCCATGTCAAGAATATGCGCTGTTTTACGGTATTTTTTCCCAAAAATGATATCAATGGTTAATTGGGTACCTTCCAGTACATACTCGTATTCCTTCTGGCTGAATGTCGAGTAAGCAAAATACAGTACAACGAGAAGGAATCCCGGAAGCATGAAACCTTGCGACAGTGCAATTCCCATTAAGATCAGAATTACTGCAAAAACAACCATAATCACTCGTAGCACTCCCGACATCGCTTTCTGCTTTCTTTTTACCTGTTCCACAATCTTGTAATTATACATAATCTTTCCTCCTGGCAATGTATCATTTTCAAAATATCATATCAGTTCAGTCTCCTGAATTCAAGAGGCGTCACTCCTGTTGCCTTCTTGAACATCGCAATAAAATGGCTGGCATCAGAAAAGCCAGTCTGTGTTGCAATCTGCTGCACTTCCATGCGCCGGTTCGAAACCAGAAGTTCTCTTGCCCTGTTAATCCGATACGTCGTCAGATATTCATATACCGAGCAGCCAAGAAAGCGCCGAAACAGCCGTGACAGATACTGGGGCGTGACATAGACTCTACCGCTCAGCATCTGGGCAGTAAGTTCTGTGTCATAATTTGTTTCAATCTCTTTTATTACCGGTTCCACATACCGCCGATACAGAGGCTCATCCGCCAGATTCCTGGTATAGATGCTGTCTGTAAAATTCAACAGGAGGCAATAACAGCGGATAGACAGCGCACGGGCATCCGCCGACAGCACTTCCCAGTTCTCCATAATCTCATCAATCAGTTCTCCAATACGTTTTCCCTGCTCCTTTTCAATGATTATCACCTGCCTGTTTCCCACCATCTTGCCGATACTGCTGTCAATAGTTCCGGTAAAAGTAACAAAATATGTCAGCCATTCTTCCGAATCTTTGGCATAAGAGTGGTGCAAGAACGGCGCAATCAATATTCCCTCCCCTTCGTTCAGAACATATTCCTTTCCTTGCACTTCTACGATTCCCCTACCCTTCTCTGTCTGCAAATAATGATAAATCGGATATCCCTTCGGACGGAGCACACGGTCCTGCCTCCAGTGATTCCCGATGGACTCAAATACAAAAGGCTCATTGACAGGAGAATTTCTAAAATGAATTGGCATAGTTATCACCTGTTTCAAAATGTTATATTATTTAGTTTAACATACTACACTTTCTTTTGTCTATCCGTAATATAATGATAACAAGATGTAAACTTAATCAGCGAAGGAGGAAACGCTCATGCACACATTTGATTATGAAAAACTGAAAGATCCTCAGTATTTCCGTGACGGAAGACTTGATGCTCATTCTGATCACCCATACTATGCTTCAGCACTGGATATAGAAGCAGGGGTTGAAGAGTTCAAGGAAAGCCTGAACGGTCTGTGGAAATTCCATTATGCCAGAAATTATAAATCAACAATTCCCGGATTCGAAGCACCTGACTATTGCTGCAAGGACTGGGAAGACATCCATGTACCTGCCCACATCCAGATGGAGGGATATGACATTCCGCAGTATGCCAATGTACAGTATCCATGGGAAGGACACGATGAGATTCTGCCAGGCGAGATCCCGGAGCACTTTAATCCGGTAGCAAGTTATGTAAAATATTTCACCGTACCGGAGAGAATGAAAGGAAGACGTCTCTTCATCTCCTTCCAGGGTGCCGAAAGTGGACTGGCATTGTGGCTGAACGGACAGTTTATCGGTTATAGTGAAGACTCTTTCACCCCGTCAGAATTCGAACTGACAGAATATGTAACAGATGGAGAGAACAAACTGGCAGCACAAGTGTTCAAATGGACATCCTCAAGCTGGTGTGAAGATCAGGACTTCTACCGCTTCTCCGGTATCTACAGAGATGTATATCTGTACACAGTTCCTGATCTGCACGTACGTGATCTGTGCATCCGTGCAATTCCGGATGAGACACTAAAAAGAGCCGAACTTAGCATTAATCTCGAAACCATATGTCAGAACGGCACGAACGGCAAAGCAATCTTCCGTCTTGCGAAGGATGACAGTGTCGTATTCGAAGAAGAAAAAGCATTAGACAGCGAAACTGCTTATGTATGGACCGTAGAAAACCCGGAACTTTGGAGTGCCGAAGCACCGAATCTCTATGACCTTACAATCGAAGTGTATAATGAATCAGGAGAACTTCAGGAGATTATCCCCGAGAAAGTTGGTTTCAGACGCTTCGAGATGAAAGATTGCATCATGACCCTGAACGGCAAGCGCATTGTTTTCAAAGGGGTAAACCGTCATGAATTCAGTTCTGTAAGTGGACGCTATGTAAGTGAAGCAGAACTTCGCAAGGATCTTGAGACGATGAAGTGCAATAACATCAATGCGATCAGAACCTGCCATTACCCAGATGCCTCCCTCATCTACAGACTTTGCGATGAATATGGCATCTATATGATCGACGAGAACAACCTGGAATCACACGGCTCCTGGGATCTTGCAGAAGCAACTGGCGACTATACCCATATCGTTCCTTGTGACAAGCCGGAATGGCTGGATGTCATGCTGGATCGTGTGAATTCTATCTACCAGAGAGATAAGAATCATCCGGCAATCTTAATCTGGTCCTGCGGTAATGAATCCTTCGGCGGAAAAGACATCTACGAGATGTCAGAACTATTCCGCAAGTTAGACCCAACCCGCCTTGTTCACTATGAAGGCGTATTCCACGACCGCAGATATAACGATACCAGCGATATGGAAAGCCAGATGTATCCATCTGTCGAGAGCATCAAGGCATTCCTTGCAAAAGACAGAACCAAGCCATTCATCTGCTGCGAATACACTCACGCAATGGGGAATTCCTGCGGTGCTATGCACAAATACACAGACCTGACTGACACAGAGCCACTGTACCAGGGTGGATTCATCTGGGATTATATTGATCAGTCTATCTACAAAAGGGACCGCTACGGCAAAGAATTCCAGGCATATGGCGGAGACTTTGGCGAACGTCCGACAGACTATAACTTCAGCGGTAACGGAATCGCATACGGCGGAGACAGAGATGCTTCTCCAAAGATGCAGGAAGTAAAATTCAATTACCAGAATATTACAGCCGAAGTATCTAAGACAGAAGTAACGATTATTAATAAGAATCTGTTCGTGAATACAGATACTTTCGAATGCCGTGTTGCAGTCGCAAGAGACGGTCAGGTAATCAGAAAAGCACTTTTAGAGACACATGTTGCACCACTTAGCACAGAAGTCTACACACTTCCAGTGCCAGAGGAGGCAATCGCAGGTGAATATACAGTTACGGTTTCCTTCCATCTGAAGGCAGATACCGTATGGGCGGAAAGAGGACATGAAGTTGCTTTCGGTCAGTACGTATACGAGATAGAGAAGCCTGCCACGACCTGTGAGAAGAATATTACCGTAATCAAGAGCAACCATAACATCGGTGTTCGAGGCGAACATTTTGAAGTAATGTTCTCCATCATGTATGGCGGACTTGTTTCTTACAAATACGCCGGAAAAGAGATGCTTGAGACGACTCCAAAGCCGAATTTCTGGCGTGCACCTGTAGACAACGACTGCGGCAATAATATGCCTGCCAGATATGCCCAGTGGAAGATTGCAAGCATGTATCTTTCCCACAAATCCATCGGTGATGAAGCATTCGCTCTCTGTAAGCCAGTCATCGAAGAAAAGGAGAAAAGCATCGCGATCACCTTCACATACAATCTTCAGACAGCACCTGCAGCAGCCTGCCAGGTAACCTATGAAGTATTCGGAGACGGACGCGTGAAGACTACCCTCTCCTATGATCCGGTAAAGGAATTAGGTGATATGCCGGAATTCGGTATGATGTTCAAACTGAGCGCAGACTATGATCATGTAAAATGGTATGGTCTTGGACCGGAAGAGACATACGCGGACCGCAAGAAAGGGGCAAAACTTGGCATTTATCAGAACCTTGTAAAAGATAACATGGCTGCATATCTTGTCCCACAGGAATGCGGCAATAAAGAAGAAGTCAGGTATGCAGAAGTTACAGACCGCAAGGGAAGAGGTATGAGATTCGAAATGGCATCTGAGAACGGACCAATGTGCTTCTCTGCTCTTCCGTATACTCCGCATGAAATGGAGAACGCAATGCATCCATTCGAACTTCCGGAAGTTCATTACACAATTGTACGTGCCGCAAAAGGACAGATGGGTGTTGCCGGCGACGACAGTTGGGGCTCTCTTACACATCCGGAATATCTGTTGGATATCAGCAAAAAATTAGAATTTACTTTCTATTTCTGCGGTATCTAAAAATTAACTTGAGTTAGACAGAGCATTGTGGTTAAATAGACAACAGAGAGGATGGCAGGATGGTTCTGCTGCCCTCTCTGTCTATTTTCTATAGGCAATACTCTTGGCATGAGAAAGGGTTCCTTAGATTATGAGCAAGGAAAAAGTTATGGACATGACTCAGGGACCGGTATTAAAGCAGATGTCAGCATTTGCTCTTCCGGTGCTTCTGGGCATGTTATGTCAGAGGATCTATAATTTTGCAGATACCTATATCGTAGGAAGGTATCTGGGAGACGAGGCACTGGCAGCCGTAAGCATCGCCGGAACTGCCATGTATCTTCTGTTCTCCATCATGATGGGAGTAACAACGGGAATCAGCGTCGTCATCTCACAGTTTTACGGTGCGCATAAAGAACAAGAGATCAGACAGACATTCGTAGCCGGAATCTATGTTGCAGCCGGAACAACAATCATAATGACTGCCCTTGGCATCTCTACTGTTCATCCACTGCTTAAGGCATTGCAGACGTCAGATGAACTGCTGCCCGCGGCGTCAAGTTATCTGGTCATCATCTATGCCGGATGCGCTGCAACGATGCTGTATAACTTCGGTTCATCAGTTCTCCGTGCACTTGGCAATTCAGTGGTTCCATTGATATTCCTGATCTTATCCAGCGTACTGAACGTATTCCTGGATATCGTGTTCGTCGCATGGATTCCGATGGGAGCAGCCGGCGCCGCATTTGCGACCGTACTGGCACAATTAATCTCCGGCATACTCTGTATCATATACGCTTTGAAGATTATTCCTTTCCTGCGAGTCGACAGAAAGGATTGGAAAATGGACAGATATCTTGCCGGGCAAGTGTTGCGTTACGGACTTCCGACCGGTCTGCAGATGAGCATCATCTCCATATCAGACATGACTTTGCAGGCGGTTGTAAATACATACGGAACAACAATGGTGGTTGCCTATGGAGTTTGCCTGAAGGTAGAGGGACTGGGATTCCAACTTGCAGATGCGATCGGTTCGGCACTTGGAACCTTTACCGGGCAGAATGTGGGTGCCAAAGACTATGGCAGAGTGAAAAAAGGTGTACGAAGCGCCTATTTGATGAATGTAATATGCTATGGCATCTTCTGTCCTCTGGTCTTTGTATTCGCGCGTCCGATCATGGAAGCATTTACCCAGACACCAGAGGCAATTCAATTCGGTGTAGAATATATGCGTGTCTTTACATTATTCTTCCTGGCCGGAGGTATTCTGGTCGTATATCATAATATTCTTCGTGCATCTGGTGATGTGGCAGTCACAGTACTTATGGGTGTAAGCGAAGTAGTCACAAGAATCGGATGTGCATTACTGTTCCCGCAATTGTGGGGCTACCGGGGATTATGGCTGGTATCGCCAATCACCTGGATCTGTGCGATGTTGGTAGGTGCAGTACGATATTATTCCGGAACCTGGAAGAAGAAGGCAGAAAATATGCATCTTAAATAGCACCAGATATAACAGCATTTCGACAATAAGCCGGGATTAACAAAGACAAAAAGGAGAAAAGGCGTGAGTAAGAAGAAAAAACCCAGGATGGAATTCCGATATTACCAGATGCCGGCAGGAAGCCCGATTCTGGCACTTCTGGGACAAAAGTGGGCACAAACATACGGCAGAGATATTGATTACCTACATTTTCATAACTATCTGGAGATCGGCTACTGTTATGAAGGACGGGGGGGTATGACGTTAGGCGAACAGGAACTACGTTTCTCAGGCGGACAATTTACTATCATTCCAAAGAACTATCCCCACACAACAAATAGCGATCCGGGAACAATCAGCAAGTGGGAGTATCTGTTTATCGATGTGGAAGGCTTCCTGCGCGAAATATACCAGGGTGTAGGTAATACCAAGAGAATCGATCGTATGATTTACCGGATTAATTCTTCCGCAGTATTGAAGAATGTAGCAGACTCAAAACATATCGCAAGAATGATCCGCGGGCTTTTGGACGTTATGCGCGAAAAACGTGAACTATATCTGGATGAAGCCAAGGGTATTCTTTTGGCACTTCTGGTAAATATTGCCCGGGAGAATACGATTGAGGAGGTCAATCTGGACGATTCGGAGGAAGAAGATATAAAGACTGCCACATTAGTTTCCCATGCCCTGGATTATATCACCCTCCATTTTATGGAACCGCTAAGAATTGAAGATCTGGCAAACTGGTGCCATATCAGCGAGACACATTTCAGAAGAGTTTTTTCGGCATATATGAAGATGAGCCCACTGGAATATATCAATCTGGTTCGGATACAGACTGCCTGTGAGTATCTGAAGAAAACAGACAGCCCTATCGCAGATATTGCACATAAATGTGGTTTCTCTACATTGTCCACATTCAACCGGAATTTTAAACAGACAATGGGAGTATCGCCTCATGAATGGAGAAAACGCCCGGAAAACTATGAACAGCAATTGTTAAAATTCGAGATACATTCAGAAGAAGGGTGGTAATACAAATGGAAATTTCCAAAATACTGGCATCTCAGATTGTCAATGCCGTATATGAAGTTGTAAAAAAAGATACCAACCTGATCAATCCTTCCGGCATCATTATTGGAAGTACGGACGAAAAACGAATCGGTACTTTCCATGCGGCCGGAGCCTATGCGATCGAACATGGGATTCCCGTATTTGTAGATGACATGCATCCGTTCCAGGGGGCAAAAGACGGAATTAACTATCCTATCTTCCTTGCAGATACTGCGATTGCTGCCATTGGAATTACCGGTGATCCAAAGGAACTTAAGCCCTTTGGATTCCTGATCACTAAGATTACGGAGGTTTTCTTAAAAGAGCAGCAACTGAATCAGCAGATGGTCTCCAGAGACCGGGCACTTCATTATCTGATCACTTCACTCATCTACGATAATGTACCTAATCAGCGCCAGTTAGATCAACTGATTCAGGAATACGGACTGAACCGTGAAGATGAATTCGCCGCATTGTCCGTAAAATTAAAAGACGCTTCGCTGGAGAATTCCTTACGTTTTTATTTTCATTCTATTGGATGTAAACTATCTTTGTACCTATATCCTAACGAATGGGTAGCAATCTTTGACAAAGGCATATTCCAGCGATTCCATCCCGAGGAATTGACAGCAAGGTATCAGGGGCAAATATCTGCCGGACTTGGAGACTTTGGTACTCTGTACCAACTCAGCCACTCCTATAACAATGCCCGGCTCGCCCGAAAGCATGCTCAGAACCAGAACCTTGAATTCTGCGATATCGGGAATATCTCGATTGAATTCATATTAGAGAGTATTCCTTCCGATATTCAGCATACTTACGCAGACCGTATCCTTCAGCCACTGTCAGAGAAAGAACTGCATATCTTAAAGACGTATTTCTCTAATAATCTGTCACTGAAAGAGACTGCTGCCCTGCTCTTCATTCACAAAAATACGCTGCAATACCAACTAGACCGGATCACGGAGAAGACGGACCTGAATCCCCGTGTATTCCAGGATGCATTCCTGCTGCAGTTTGCCTTATATTGCGGAATGTAATCTGAATATCACATTATCCCATACCTACACAGGGCTGACAGAACAATAATATAGTTAATTGTATCTATGAGTTCTTATCCTCGTAAGGCGTATGCCAATAAATATAGCCAACGAATATAGCCAATAGATTTAGCAGTTAAACTTACGCTGCTAAGTTTATTGGTTTTTGTTATGTATAATAATTTTATATATTTTTTTATCGTTTTTCTGTTATGAATTACATAGATTTGCTATCTAAAACTGCTATACTGTAATTAAGAAAAAGATTTGAATCAAATTCAAAAAGATACGGAGGTTTAAAATCATGAAAGTTGTTGTTGCTATCGACTCTTTAAAAGGAAGTCTGACATCTATGGAAGCTGGCTATGCAATTAAGCAGGGCGTACTCGCTGCTAATCCTGACGCTGAGGTCATTGTAAAGCCTCTGGCAGACGGCGGAGAAGGAACTACAGATTCCCTGATCGAAGGATTAGGCGGAGAACGGATCGACGTAACTGTAACCGGCCCTCTTGGCAGACCTGTGGATGCTTATTATGGATACCTGGAAGAAAGCAATACTGCAATCCTTGAGATGGCAAGTGCTGCCGGCATCATCCTTGTATCCGATGCTGAGAAAGATCCTATGGCTGCTACCACTTACGGCGTGGGCGAGATAATTAAAGATGCTGTCGAAAAAGGATGCAGGAAATTCATTATCGGAATCGGCGGAAGCGCTACCAACGATGGAGGTCTTGGAATGCTCAAGGCTCTTGGTTATGAATTCCTGGATGAAAATGGCAAGGATGTTGGCGAAGGAGCACAGGCACTGTCTAAAGTTGCTTCTATTAAAACAGAAAATGTATACTCCAAGTTATCTGAATGCCATTTCCAGATTGCATGCGATGTAAACAACCCGCTCTGCGGAACCAATGGCGCAACCTACATCTACGGTCCACAAAAGGGCGTTACCGAAGATATGAAAGAGCCATTGGATCAGGCTATGGCAAACTACGCAAAAGTAACATCTGATACACTTGGCAATGATTACAAAGAATCTGCAGGCGCAGGCGCTGCCGGCGGTATGGGATTCGCATTCTTAAGTTATCTGGGGGCAGAACTTACACCGGGAATCGAACTGATCCTGAATGCCGTAGGTCTTGAGAATGAATTAAAAGACGCTGACATCGTAGTAACCGGCGAAGGCAGACTGGATCACCAGACGGCCATGGGCAAAGCACCTGTCGGTGTTGCAAAACTTGCAAAGAAATATGACGCTACCGTAGTTGCTTTCGCAGGAAGCGTTACCAAAGATGCAAACGCTTGTAACGAGGCTGGAATTGATGCATTCTTCCCGATTGTAAGAGGAGTTACCACCTTAGAGGAAGCTATGAAGTCCGAAAATGCAAAAGCGAATATGGCAGCAACGGTGGAGCAGGTATTTAGGCTTTTTAAATAAGGAATTTAATTCATGAAGAGTAATTCGTAAAGTGTACGGCAGAGAGAGGGAGCATGCATAGCCTGACTTGTAATTTGCACTATAATTACATACCGCCGGGTAAGTTTCCTGCGATAAGGTATGTAAAATCACGCGGAAAAGAGCACTTTCACAAAGTGTTTCTCCACGTGCACACCCTGTTATCCATTCAAAACGTTCCACGCACGCTCCGTCAGGAATCCTCCCCGTTCATTAAGAGTTACACACGGAGAATGTCAGGCATAGAGGGGAGATTGGGTGGTTCAGTGTCGTAGAAGAGCCGTACAAGCCGTTGATGAAAAATAGATCTAAAATCAGGATGAATTCTGTGCCACTAGCACAGAATTCAAGAATGTCTGAGCCGGAGAAATCTTCAGATTTGTCCGGTGATTACATTCGGTTCCTGATTTTAGATCTATTTTGAATCTACAGATTGTAGGCGACTGGAGTCGACACAGAACCACCCAATCTCCCCTCTATGCCATACACTCTCGAACAACTCTTAAAGAACTAAATTCCCATCTAATACAACTTCGCCCCAATCTCCCTAGGCCGGAATCCCTCATCCTCCAAAGCCTTCAGGATCTCATGCTTATGCTCCGTTCCAAATGCTTCCATGGTAATACGAAGTTCCACTGCCGCATTACGGTTGGTGCTGACGAACTGGTTGTGTTCCAGTTTGATAACGTTACCCTGTGCATCTGCAATCGTAGCGGCTACACGTACCAATTCACCCGGTTTATCCGGAAGCAGTACGGATACAGAGAAGATTCTGTCTCTCTGAATCAGTCCATGCTGTACGATAGAGGACATTGTAATAACATCCATGTTGCCGCCGCTTAAGATAGCAACTGCTTTTTTACCTTTCAAGTCGAGTTGCTTTA
>Ga0129309_1001609_pt1 | contig 10580 bp, 8 predicted proteins | sample L1105metagenome_FD_94439 | JGI IMG/M metagenome (GOLD analysis project Ga0129309, IMG submission 94439) | Ring-tailed lemur group fecal microbial communities from Wisconsin, USA - L1105 metagenome | ecosystem: Host-associated > Mammals > Digestive system > Large intestine > Fecal | place: USA...
AATTCTATTTCTAATTTTTTGATAATATCTGGTAATTTTTCTTCTAATTCTTCTAATTCCATCTTTGCCATTTCTTTAATTTCTGGATCATTTTCCTTCATTAATTCTTTGGCATCATCAATCCCACTTTGAATAGCTTTATACTCTTGGAACAAATCAAAAGCAGTTTGTAAAGAGGCTTGTTCCTTAGTAACTTCTGTCATTTTTTTAATATCACTGCCAATATCTGGATCCATCAACATATGTCCTAATTCTTCAAATCTATTTTCCATAGATAATAATCTATCCAACATACTTTCATTCATATAAAAAACCTCCTTTTCATAAGCATTATAATGATACACGATTTCCACTTTGAAAACAATATCTATAATTTCTTTTCAAAACTATAATGATCCTTGATATAACCATGTTTTTCATAAAAACGATGTGCATCTTTTCTTACCATTCCTGAAGATAAACATATTTCCTCTAAATCTAATTTTCTGCCCTTTTCTTCAATATAATTCAATAGCTTTTCACCAATATGTAAATTTCTATACTGTTCTTTAATAATCAATTCACCAATTTCTCCTGTAGCTTTTTTATGATGTAAATAATTCTGTAAATACAATGTTATACATCCTTTAATATCATCATCTTTATATAAATAAATATAAACATTTTCATTTTTCATACATTTATCATATTGCTGATTAAACATCTCTTTATCTAATGTATTTCTTTCTAATTCATTCATCAATAAAAATACTTCTTCTCTATCTTGATACGTTGCTTCAACTATCATTATCTTGTCCTTTCATGATATATTGTCTTAATAACTTTGCGCCATAGCTTAAATTTCTTTTATTATCATACACCATACATATTTCTCTTTCCTTAATGTTCTGTTGACAATGCACCTGAAAAACATCACCTTTTTGAATCGCTTCATAAGCAAAATCGGCAGGAACATATCCAATTCCTAAATTGTTCTTTATCATTGGCAAGATGAGATCTGTTGTTGCCACTTCTATATCAGGCTCTAAGATTAATCCCTCATCTAAAAAAATTTGATTATATGCTTGATAAGTCGCTGTATCCTTAGAAACAGTTACCCAAGGATATTTGACGAGTTCTTTTAATGAATATTTTCTTTCTGTTAATTCATCATACTCGCTTCCTGCAATAATCATATCATGGAAACTTCTTAATTTTATTTTACTAAATTCTTTGGGAAGTTGAAATGGTGTTGAAATAATAATCATATCTAACGCATTGTTCTGTAGCTCTTTTAATGCCTGTAAGGTTGTATAATTATGTATTTTTAAACGTATATGCGGATATTTTTTATGAAAATCTTTAAAAAAAGAAAACATATATAAATGTAAAGCAGTTTCAATCGTTCCTATGACGATTGTTCCTTTATCATCAGTTCCTTGAGAAAGAAGTTCATCTTCTGCCATCTGTATTTGTTCACAGGCAATTTTAACACGAGAATAAAGTTTTTCTCCTGCTTCTGTTAAAGTAATCCCTCTATTTGTCCTAATTAATAATTGTGTATTAAGTTCTTGTTCCAATAATTTAATGATTCTTGTTATATTAGGCTGATTGTTATGTAAAGCCTGAGCTGCTTTGGTAATATTTTTATATTTTACCACATAATAAAATACTTTATAATATTCATAATTTATATCCATAGTTTATCCTCAGAAATATAATTTTTATATCTTTAATATATAAAATATATATTTTTCATATCTTTGTATTTTATTATAATATCCAATGAATAAAAAAACAAGAAAAGAGGGGTTATATATATGAATAATGATTTAACTGTTGGTAATCCTCAAAAAGTCCTTTGGAAGTTTTGTTTACCAATGTTTGGAAGCATTATTTTTCAGCAATTATATAATATTGCTGATAGTTTAGTCGCAGGTAAATTTGTTGGTGAAAGTGCTTTAGCTGCGGTTGGGAACAGCTATGAAATTACTTTAATATTTATCGCTTTTGCATTTGGATGTAATATCGGCTGTTCGGTTATTGTTTCCCAACTATTTGGTTCTAAGAATTATAAAGATATGAAAACTGCTGTTTTTACAACATTAACAGCCAGTGTTGTTTTATGTCTGATATTGATGCTGTTTGGTTTTTTATTTTGTAAACCATTATTACAACTCATCAACACACCAGCAGATATTTTAGATGATTCTATGTTATATTTGAACATTTATATTTTAGGTTTACCATTTTTGTTATTTTATAATGTTGCAACTGGTATTTTTTCAGCTCTTGGTGATTCTAAAACACCTTTTATATTTCTAGCTATTTCATCTACAAGTAATATTCTTGTTGATATTTTCTTTGTTGCCAGTTTAAAAATGGGAATTGCTGGTGTTGCTTGGGCTACATTTCTTTGTCAGGGTATTAGCTGCATTTTTTCAATTCTTTTGGTTTTAAAAAGAATATCTGCCATTCATACAGAAAGCAAAGTCAAATATTTTGATTTTCATATTTTTAAAAAGATTGCTATGATCGCTATCCCTAGTATTTTACAACAAAGTTTTATTTCTATTGGAAACATTATTATTCAAGGCGTTATTAATGGCTTTGGTACAAGTGTTGTAGCAGGTTATGCTGCTGCTGTTAAGTTAAATAATCTGGTTATTACTTCTTTTACCACACTAGCAAATGGTATTTCTAATTATTCTGCACAAAATCTTGGTGCTAAAAAATATAAACGTATCAACAGTGGATTTAAAGCTGGTTTGAAACTTGTTTGGGGATTATGTATTCCTTTGGTTGCTTTATATCTCTTTGCAGGAAAATATTTATTACTTTTATTTATGGATTCAAACTCTGTAAAAGCTATGCAAACAGGTATTCAATTTTTATGTATTCTTTCGCCATTTTACTTTGTTGTTTCAACTAAACTTGTTGCTGATGGAATACTGAGAGGAACTGGTGTGATGAAACAATTTATGATTGCAACTTTTACAGATTTGATTTTACGTGTCATTCTGGCAATTATTTTCTCACAAATATTTGGTGCTATCGGTATTTGGTTTGCATGGCCATTTGGCTGGTCAATCGCTACTTTCTTATCTATATTATTTTATAAAAAAGGATTTTGGAACAAAACAAGCGATTCATCATTTTCATAGGATTGAAAGAAAAAGCACAAGTTTTTCAACTTGTGTTTTTTAATACATTTTTTATATTTATTAAGGGGAGGTTTTCTAATACACCATTATACTATTATATTAATGTTAATTTATTGTGAACTTTTTTATTTTTTTATAATTTTTATCGGTTTATTAGTAACCTCATGACAGTGACGACATCTTGGTTCGTAATGATCTACTGCCCCAACTAAAACAATAGGATCATCAAATGATGCTGGTTTACCATCTACTAATCTTTGTGTACGTGTTGCAGGTGAACCACACTTTGCACAGACAGCCGTTAATTTTGTAACAAATTCTCCTTTAGTAAGCAATTCAGGCATTACACCAAATGCTTCACCTCTAAAGTCTTTATCCAAACCGGCTACCATAACACGAACACCTTTATCAGCTAGATATTCACAGACATCTACAATTTTAGAATCAAAGAATTGTACTTCATCAATAGCTACAACTTGTACATCATTATCTACTTTTTCTAATATTTCTTCTGGCTTATCGATAACATAACAAGGTATTTTTCTTCCAGAATGTGATGCGATTTCTGTATCTGAATAACGATCATCTATCTTTGGTTTAAATACTAATATTTTTTGTTTGGCATAACTTAAAACGTTGACTCTACGAATAAGTTCTTCAGTCTTTCCGGCAAACATACAACCACATATAACTTCGATATATCCTGCTCTATATTGATGATACACTTTTAAACCTCCTAATTTCTTACATCTTTTGTACCAATTTCTGATCTGTCAGAAATATTAGTAAACCTGCTAAAATCTTTTTGGAAACTTAAATTAACTTCTCCTGTTGCTCCATTTCTATGTTTAGCAATAATAATTTCTGTTATTCCTGTTTCTTTTGTTTCTTCACTGCCACCTTTTTCATTATTTTTCGCATAATAATCTTCTCGATATAAGAATGTCACAATATCGGCATCTTGTTCAATCGCTCCAGATTCTCTTAAATCAGACATCATTGGTCTTTTATTTGGTCTTTGTTCAACTGAACGTGATAATTGTGATAATGCGATTACAGGTACATCTAATTCTCTGGCTAACATTTTTAATTGTCTAGAAATATCAGACACTTCCTGTTGTCTTGATTCTCTGTTATTTGAATTGCCAGAAATCAATTGTAAATAATCGATAATGACAAGTTTCAAACCTTTTTCATCCTGTTTTAATTTTCTGCATTTCGCAACAATTTCATTGATTTTTATACCCGGAGTATCATCAATAAATAAATTGCAATGACTTACACGTTCTACTGCCGCATAATATTTATTGGCATTATTTCTTAATACTTCACCTGTTCTCATAGTAGAACCTTCTATTCCACCCATTGAACATATAATTCTTTGTACCAATTGTTCTTTTGGCATTTCTAATGAAAATATAGCAACCGGATCTTCTGATTTTTCAGCAGCATTATGAGCGATATTTAAAGCAAAGGCAGTTTTTCCCATTGCTGGTCTAGCCGCTAAAATAATTAAATCACCCTTTTGAAACCCTGATGTTATTTTATCCAAATCATAAAAATTTGTTTTAACACCCGATATATTACCATCATTTTTCTGTAACATATTCAAACGCTTTGTTACTGATTTCAAAATGCTTCTTATATCAACAAATTCACCAGCATTTCTATCTTTAGAAATAGACAATACAACTTTTTCAGTATTGTCAATAAAATCATCAATATTCTCTACATCATTAAAAGCATCTTCTGCAATTTTTGTTGTTTCTTTAATGATTTTTCTTAAAATTGCTTTATCACGAATAATTTTAAAATAAAAATCTGAATGTGCAACCGTTGGTACTGATTCACTCAAACGCACCAAATATTCAACACCGCCAACTTTATCTAAATGACTATGATCTTTTAAATGTGTTGTTATAGTTGTGACATCAACAGGTGTATTTTGTTTAGTTAATTCATACATAGCAAGAAAAAGCAAACGATGACTTTCTTCATAAAAATCATTGACATTCGCTTTATCAATAAAACTTTGACAAGTTTCTTTAGAAATAAGCATAGCACCTAACAATGATCTTTCAGCATCTATATCATGTGGTAATTCTCTTGCCATTTTTAATACCTCCTATTTTTCTTTTAAATGCACTTTAACAGTTGCAATGACTCCTTTATATAACTCAACTTTTAAATTTGTATAACCTAATGCCCCAATAGGTCTTGCATCAATAAATTTTCTTTTATCTACTTTAATATCATATTTTTCTCTTAGTTGTTCAACTACCATTTTCGTAGAAACACTTCCAAATGTTTTTCCATCTTTTCCTGATTTTAAAACAAATTCTAAAGTTAATCCTTCAATAACTTCTTTTAAAGCAAGTGCTTTATTTTTGTTTTCAATATCTTGTTGTCTTTGTTGTTCTTTTTGTTCTTCAACAATTTTTTTAGCAGTAGCAGTTTCTTTCACTGCTAATTTATTTTTAATTAAATAATTTTGTCCGTAACCATCGGCTACCTTCACAATTTCTCCTTTTTTACCTACTTTTTTTACATCTTGTAATAATACAACTTTCATTATTCACCATTCCTTCCATCTAAATAATGATCTATCGCTTCTTCTAAGCGATTCAATACCACTTTTATATCTGTTTCATTGATTTGAGTAGCTGCCATAGAAAAATGACCTCCACCACCTAATTCTTCCATAATCAATTGTACATTGACATCTGTTTTTGATCTTGCTGAGATAGCTACTTTTTCCTTTGCGGTTTTTCCTACTACAAAAACAGCTTTTATATCAGATACATCTAACAACTCATTACCTACTTTTGCTAGTAATGTTCTATCATATATTTCATCATCTTTGCCATAAGCAATCAAAATATCTTTACCAAATGGGTATGCTGAAGCTGAAACAGATAGAATTTCTTGTGTTGTCTTATAATCATTTTGCAAAAATTCATACGCTTCACAAACATTCGCATTCATTTCTCTTAACCTTGCTGCTGCCTGAAAAGTTCTTGCTCCGACACGTGTTCTAAAGTTATTTGTATCAATCAGCATTCCTGCATACATAATTGTTGCTTCTTGAGCTGAAATTTCAACATCAATCTTTGAGTATTCAAATAATTCAACAATAAGTTCTACTGTTGATGAAGCTGCTGGTTCTAAATAAGTCAAAATAGGCAAATCAACAAATTCTTCACCTCGACGATGATGATCAATAACAACTTTCTTATCAACAACATCTAATAACATATCACTAATAGCTAAAGATGGTTTATGATTATCAACAACTACTAGTAAAGCATTTTCCTCAGCTATTTCTAATGCCCTCACTGGCGAAACAAATAAACTCTTGTATTTTTCTTCATTTCTTAATTGATTAGCTACATTTGCTGTTTTTTCCTCTAAAGAATTAAAATCCAAAACAACATTAACCTTTTTTTCATAAGCTTTGGCTAATGCAGAGATAGCTATGCTTGCCCCAAAGGAATCAAAATCAGATTGTTTGTGTCCCATAACAAGAACATGACTACTTTGTTTAATCAAACTAATAAGTGTTTGTGAAATAACTCGTGCTCTGACTTTGTTTGATTTTTCATTACCTTGACTATTTCCTCCAAAATAACGAATTGATTCATCTAACGTCTTTACTGCAACTTGATCTCCACCTCGTGAATAAGAAAGAGATATTGCATTAAAAGCCATTTCATCTAGTTCACGAAATAATTTAGAACCTCTACCAATTCCTATTGATAAAGCCATCACTTCGCCAATATCTTCAATCTTCTTTTTAAAAGTATCCAATATTTTAAACTTATCTTCTACTTGTTTTCTATATATTCTTTCATTAAAAACAGCTAAATAGCCATCTTCTTTGTATTTCTTTAAAATAATACCATTTTCTTTAGCCCAATCAAATAAGATTTGTCTAGCCGTAGTTTGAATATAAGCTGCTTTTTGTTCTTCAGCATATTCAATCGTATCATTATAATTATCAATTGTAATATAAGCTATACATAACTGCTGATCTTCATATTCTTTAGAAATCGTATCTAAATCTGTAACATCTTTTAACAGTAATAAACGACTATCTCTAGAATTATAAACCTGATATTTTCGAGAATTAATATCAATTGTCTTAATATCTTCATCTTCAAATAACACCGCTAACAATGGTCGCCATTCTAACAGTTTTTTTCCAACAATACGTAATCCCTGTTCATAAAGCAAATCACTTATCCATACAATATTTCTATTTTCATCATATTTGATAAGACCAATTCCACCAAATATTAAAGCATTTTCACTATCTGCATTTAAAGCCTCTTTTACACTATAATTATTATCTGCTATAATTTTTATAATATAAAACAAAACAACTGCACAAATAATATTTTTGATTAATATATAGATAGCCAAAATGATAGATACAAAGTCTTTCATTAATAACGCTACAAAAAACATTATTAAAACTTCAATTGTTAGTAATACATAAATACTTTTACGTAATTGAACTAATTTTTTAATCATAGCTATTTCTCCTCTAATAAATACATTATACATGAATTCAATTATTTGAGCATCTTTTTTTATTTATTCTTAAAATAACATTTTAAAATATCATACAACTTTCTTCTTTTCTTGTATAGCAAAAATATTATATTTTACCTGCCTGATTTTTCATTTTTATACATATACAAAATGACATGAATATAAAATGTCTGTCTTATATCCATGTCATTACTTTTTTCATATTTTTTCATTATGATTTATTTAATCATCTTTTTTAAATATCACCATTTTTGATATAAGCAATATAAAAAATCTCTTTTCAGAGATTTTTTAATTTATATATCTAAAGCACCATAATAGCCACCATGAACAGCATCTAATACTTTACCAACTTTTACACAATCTCCAACTTGCATAAATCTAGGTGTGGCATATCTTAATTCTTCAACTGCTTCTTGATTTGGTTTCATTCCTGCTGCCACAAAAATTGTATCAGCTTCTATTAAAAATTCTTTGCCATCTTTATCTTCACAAACTAGTCCTTCATCAACAACTTTCTTAGCTTTTGTACTTAAATGAATTTGTACTTGACTATCTCTAAAATACACTTCTAATCCTATATGATGCATATCTGGTGCATCTGGAGCATATTGATCACGCATTTCTACAATTGAAACTGCTTTTCCTAATCCATCTAAATATACAGCACTTTCACTGCCAATGAGTCCTCCACCTATAATAACGACTTTTTGTCCTACTTGTGGTACAGGTGAATGTAATGCTTCTAAGCCAACGACCTTTGGACTTTCTTTAAGACCCGGTATTGGTGGTACGATTGGTACAGAACCAACTGCACAAATAATCATATCAGCATTTTCTTTTTCTGCCAAATCTTTTGTAAGTTCAGTATGCAAATGCACATCTATACGTGGATCTGCCATAACTTTTTGTGATAGCTGTGTAGCAAAATGATATAAATCCTTTTTAAATGGTACATATTCTTCAGATAATAATTTACCGCCTAAACGACTTTCTTTTTCAAACAAGAGAACTTGATGTCCACGATTTGCTGCCTGCAATGCTGCTACCATTCCACCCGGACCACCACCAGCAATAAGCACTTTTTTTGCTGTCGTTGGTGCAAAAGCCGATTGATGTTCTAATTCTCTACCAATGACCGGATTTAAAGCACATACTTGTGTTCTTGTTCCTAAATATGCTGCAAAGCAAGCAAAACAGCGACAGCACTGTGTAATATCTTCTTTATGCCCTGTTAATGCTTTTTCTGGAAAGAATGGATCAGCTAACAATTGTCTACCCATTTCTACGACATCTGCTTTGCCGCTGGCAATAATTTCTTCCATCATATCAGGATCATTTAAACCACCTAATGTTGCTACTGGTGTTTTAACATATTGTTTGATTTTAGCAGCTAAATGAACATTACAGCCATGTTCTATAAACATTGATGGATGTGTAATAATAAAGGCATTGCGGTTTTCATGAACTCCGGCAGAGACATGAATCAAATCAACTTTTCCATCTATCGCTTTAGCGATTTGGATACCATAATCAATATCATAACCACCTTCTGTATATTCAGCCCCGCTCATTCTAAACTCAATTGGAAACTGTGGTCCTACTGCTTCTCTTACTTTTTGAATACATAACAATGGAAATCTCATTCTATTTTCAAAGTTTCCACCCCATTGATCTGTTCTGGTATTTGTAGCTGGCGACATAAACTGATTTAATAGCCAGCCATGTCCAGCATGGATCAAAACCATGTCAAAACCTGCCTGTTTCACCATTGCTGCTGCTTTACCAAAACCTTCAGCAATTTCTAAAATCAATGATTCCGGCATTTCATAAATATGTATGCCATCTTCCCATATTTCATCAACAGGTCCATAACGCTTACCATCTCCGCCTGTATGACTTCTGTTTCCAGCAAATTTACCACCATGTGATAATTCAATGGAAGCCATACAGTTATGACGATGGATTGCTGAAGCAGCTTCTGTCAATGAAGGCAAACTCATAGGATTATCTAATAAAATATGTTTTGTATGTGATTTTCCAGTAGCGGTATGAACAATTCCTTCACTGATTGTAATTGAAGCCGCACCACCTTTGGCACGATAGCTGTAAAAAGCAATATTTTCTTTTGTCATATTTTCATCTGGACCAACATCAGGATTTGATATTGGCGATCCAAACATTCTATTTTTGAAGACACGTCCTGCTAATTGAATCGGACTTCCCAAATGTGGGTAATATTTATTCATTTTTCTTTCCTCGTTTTCTTTTTATAATAAAAATTCCCAATTAATCAAGTTCAAAAGCACCAGTATATAACTGATAATATTTTCCTTTTTGAGCAAGCAACTCATTATGACTACCTTTTTCAATAATATGTCCATGTTCTAAGACAACGATGACATCTGAATTTCTAACTGTTGATAATCTATGAGCAATAACGAATACTGTTCTGCCTTCCATTAATGCATCCATACCGCATTGAACAATAGCTTCTGTACGAGTATCAATAGAAGATGTAGCTTCATCTAATATCATAACTGGTGGATCAGCAACTGCAGCACGGGCAATCGCAATCAACTGACGCTGTCCTTGTGATAAATTACTTCCATTTGCCATCATTGGTGTTTGATAACCTTGAGGAAGTCTTGTAATAAAATCATCTGCTCCTACTAATTTAGCAGCCATGATACATTCTTCTTCAGTTGCATCTAAACGACCATAACGAATATTTTCCATAACTGTTCCTGTAAATAAAACTGTATCTTGTAAAACAATACCTAATGATCGACGTAAATCTGCTTTCTTTATTTTACTGATATTGATACCATCATAACGAATCTTTCCATCAGCAATATCATAAAAACGATTAATTAAATTCGT
>Ga0129309_1001610_pt1 | contig 10578 bp, 7 predicted proteins | sample L1105metagenome_FD_94439 | JGI IMG/M metagenome (GOLD analysis project Ga0129309, IMG submission 94439) | Ring-tailed lemur group fecal microbial communities from Wisconsin, USA - L1105 metagenome | ecosystem: Host-associated > Mammals > Digestive system > Large intestine > Fecal | place: USA...
AGATTCGCTGAGTACTCCTCAACTGTACATCTTGCAGCGATCCAGAGCTTCCTTCTTGGACAGTCTACAGCAGAAGATATGATCAAAACCTGCACAGAGTTCTGGGGATATTAATTCATAGCTATAAAAAGTACATGGGGTGCAGGGCAACCTGCTCCCCTTTTTCATGATATAGGATTCTTTTTTATAATTAAGGAGGCAACATGAAAAAAGACAGATGGTATCTCTTAATGATACTTCCGGCCATAGCATTTATCGTAGCATTTATTTTCCTGCCCCTTTTGAGCGGCGGGCTTATGGCCTTTCAATCATACAATCTTTTTAATCTCAAGGATATCAAGTTCATCGGGTTTGATAACTTCAAAGCGATTATCAACAGCAATGCCGTGAGCTTTTCCCTTATTTTATTAAACACTCTGAAATGGCTTGTTTTATCCGTAGTCTTCCAGTTTCTTCTCGGGTTCATCCTGGCGCTGCTGCTTAAAAAGCCCTTCCCCGGAAGAAGCGTTTACTGCGGCTTTGTTTTCTATTCCTGGGCGCTCTGCGGTTTCGCCATCGGTCTGATCTGGTCCTGGCTGTTTAACGGTCAGTTCGGCGTGATCAACGATCTTCTGATGAAAGTAGGGATCATCAAGGAAAACATCGGCTGGCTTTCCGACCCGAAGATCGCCATGTACAGCGTTGTCATTGCCAACGTATGGTACGGCGTCCCTTATTTTGGGATCATGCTGCTGGCAGCTTTGCAGTCCATTCCCAATGAGCTGTATGAGGCTGCAACCATCGACGGCAGCAACCGGATCCAGCAGCTCTTCTACGTTACCATTCCCTATATCAAGCCGACGATTATCAGTACGGTATTACTGCGAAGTATGTGGATTGTAAACTTCCCGGACCTGATCTACGCCATGACAAACGGCGGTCCGGTCAACAGCACACATATTCTTGGAACAATGATGATCAACAAGGTATACAAAGAATTTGAATATGGCCAGGGCTCCGCTTACGGCGTGATCATTATGGGCCTGCTTCTGCTCTATGCGGTCGTATACCTGAGAATTACAAAGGCTTCAGAGGAGGATATGTGATGAAAATACGAAAAACAAAACATGCGATCGGCACTGCCCTGCGTTTTATCATTCTTGCGTGCTTCCTGCTTGCGGCAGTACTGCCTTTATTCTGGATCTTTATAACAAGTATTAAGAGCGAAACAGAACTGTATTCCCTTCCGCTGGTTTACTGGCCCAAGGCTCCTACTTTTGCGGCCTATAAGAAGCTGTTCACCTACAGCAATTTCGGACTGTATTTCAGGAACTCGCTTCTTGTAACCTTAAGCTCCTCCATCGCGGCAATGGTGATCTCGCTGATGGGAGGTTTTGCCCTTTCCAGACTCGGAAGAAAAAAACTGAAAGGCTTCATTGAGCTGGTGATGTACTTTACACAGACGATCCCCTGCTTTATGCTCATGCTTCCGCTGTTTATGTTCTTCTCAAAGCTGAAGCTGGTAGATAATCTTTCGATTCTCTCCATTATTTATGTTGCAACGGTGATCGCTTTCTGTACATTGATGTCAAAGAGCTTCTTTGACCGGATCCCGGTAGATCTGGAAGAAGCAGGAAAGATCGACGGCTGTAATCTGGCCCAGTCCATTATCCATGTGGTTCTTCCCCTTACCCTTCCGGGTATTGCGGCAATCTTCTGTTTTGCCTTCGTAAATATCTGGAACGAGCTGTTCATTGCTGTCATGATGATCAATAAGGCGACCAAATACACCGTTCCGGTGGCGCTTAATTCCTTCATCTCCAAGGCAGGCGTAAGCTGGGATCTTATGAGCGCCGGAATCGTCGTATCTCTTCTTCCGACCATGGTCATCTTCGGCATCGGTCAGAAATACATCGTTGCCGGTCTTACCGACGGCGGCGTAAAGGGTTAAAAAGAGAGGTGGATATTACTTATGTCACAGCAGTTTGAAGAACATGAAATCACTGATATCCTGCATCATATGGGGGAGCACCGTCTTCCCCAGAATGCAGTGGCGCCGCCCATTTTCCAGACCTCTATCTTCTGTTTTGAGACCTTTGAGGAATTTCAGGAGGCTCTGGCAAACGAGGCAGAACATTTTATCTATACCAGAGGAAACAATCCTACGGTAAACTTATGTGAAGAAAAAATCGCCGCGCTGGAACACGCGGAGCGGGCAAAACTGGTAAGCTCAGGCGTTGCCGCTATTTCCAGCGCCGTCATGGCCTACATGAAGCAGGGAGATCATGCCGTCTGCGTGGACTGCTCCTACGGATGGACCAAATATCTGTTTAGCACCTATCTCAAACGGTTTGGGATCGATGTTACCTTTGTCACCGGCAATACACTGGAGGAATTTGAAGAGGCCCTGCGTCCGAACACAAAAGTCATTTATCTGGAAAGTCCGGGTACCTTTACCTTCACCCTCCAGCCGTTAAAGGAAGTTGCCAGGCTGGCTGCCTCCCGCGGTATCAAAACCATTATTGACAATACCTGGGCCACCCCCATTTTCCAGAATCCGCTGGATTACGGCATCGACCTTGTGGTACATTCATGCAGCAAATATCTGGGAGGCAATTCCGATGTGGTCGGCGGCATCATCTGCGGAAGCAACGAAGACATCACCCACATCTTTAATACGGAATTTATGCCTCTTGGCCCGGTGCCGGATCCCTTCTCGGCATGGCTGATCCTGCGCAACCTGCGGACCCTGCATCTGCGCATGCCGGTTCATTATCAGAATGCCCTGCATCTGGCGCAGTATCTGGAAAGCCGGGATGACGTGGAATGTGTGAACTATCCTCTGCTCCCCTCCTTCCCCCAGTATGAGCTGGCAAAGGAGCTCTTAAAAGGCGGAAGCGGGCTCTTTTCCTTTAAACTGAAGACCAGAGACAGAGAGAAGATCAAGACCATCACAAACAACCTGAAGTTTTTCAAACGGGCCGTGAGCTGGGGCGGATATGAAAGCTTATTTGAACCGAATCTTGTCCTGTACCGTGATGATCAGGAGGTTCCCGATGAGAACCTGTCGCTGATCCGCGTACATGCAGGGATCGAGGATCTCGAAATGTTAAAGGCAGATCTGGCGCAGGCGCTTGACTCTGTCAGATAGACTGGCGCGCGCCGTTTTCGGCGCGCCGCTGTACGTGAAAGACGGCTGCTCTGTGCTTTCGCAGCCACTACAAACTTTGGAGGAATGACTATGGATAAGATACTTACCGCCGTGATCATCGGTATGGGAAGCCGGGGCAAAAATGCCTACGGCGCAGAATTTTTGACCTTAAAGGATCGGATCCGTGTGACAGCCATCGCAGATCCTGATGAAGAACGCAGAACACTGGGTGCAAAGGAACATGGCATTGCAGAAGATCTTTGTTTTTCCAGTGCAGACGAACTGCTGGCCCGGCCAAAGCTTGCGGATCTGGCATGCATCTGCACGCAGGACAGGCAGCATGTTTCTCAGGCCGTTGCGGCCCTGAAAAAAGGATACGACGTGCTGCTGGAAAAACCCATCTCCCCGCTGCTGTCCGAGCTGCAGGAGATCGTCCGCACAGCAAAAGAGACCAACCGTAAAGTGATCGTCTGTCACGTTTTAAGATATACTCCGTTTTTCGGAATAATAAAAAAAGCCATCGACGACGGCAGAATCGGAAGACTGGTCAATATCCAGGCCCTTGAAAACGTGCGTTACTGGCATCAGGCTCACAGCTTTGTCCGCGGAAACTGGAGACGGGAAGATGAAACCAGTCCCATGATCCTGGCAAAATGCTGTCATGATCTCGACTATCTGATCTGGCTGAGCCAGAGCCGCTGTGAGAGGGTCTCCTCTTTCGGTTCTCTCCTCTATTTTAAGCCTGAAAATGCCCCCGAGGGCGCCGCAAAGCGCTGTCTGGACGGCTGCAAGGCAAAGGACCGGTGCCCTTATGATGCGGAAAAAATTTATCTGACGGATAAACAGACCGGAGTGCTTACCGGACATACCGACTGGCCGGTCGATACCCTTTCCGAACATCCCACAGAGGAAAGCATCCGTAAGGTGCTGAAGGAGGGCCCCTACGGACGATGCGTCTTTTCCTGCGACAACAATGTTGTGGACAATCAGATCGTGAATATGCAGATGGAAAGCGGCGCCGTTCTGTCCCTGACCATGAGCGCGTTTACAAGCACCGGCGGAAGAACCATTAAAGTCATGGGAACCCACGGGGATATCTGGGGAGACATGAGCCAGAATATCATCCGGATCTGCGAATTTGGCAAAGAACCGGAGATCATCGATCTCGGAAAACAGGAACGCGATTTTGCCGGACACGGCGGCGGGGACCGGGGACTGATCCTTTCTGTGCTGGATTATCTGGAAGGAAAAGAAGATAACGGCACCATCACTACTTTGGAAACCTCCGTTGAAAGCCATCTGGCTGCACTGGCAGCAGAGGAGTCCCGGCTTAAAAACGGAATGCCCGTAGAAATTGCCCCAATGAGAGGATAAATATCATGAGCTTATTATTTGAACTGGAACGCTTGGAGCGGCTTGTATCCGATCTGGATACCTGCCGCATCCGCCAGCAGATTCCTATCCATACCTATAAAAGAAAAGAAGGAAAGCAGCGTGACGGAGCCGTCTGCAGCACGGATTCCTGGGAAAGCTGTCAGATAGATGAGCCCTGGAATACACTGGACGACCACAGATGGTACCGCACGCAGATCACGATACCGGAATCCATGGACCAGAAATCCGTATTCTTTCTGATCACCACCGGAAGAGAAGGGGGTTGGGACGCAACCAACCCTCAAATGCTGTTTTATTTAAACGGAACGCTGGTACAGGGCGCAGATATCAATCACCGGCGCATGCGGATCAGCGATCGTGCCCAGAAAGGAACAACGTATGAGATCGCTCTTTTAGTCTACAGCGGGAGCGTGCCCGGAGACCTGATCCTGCGCACAGACCTGATCGAGGTGGATACCCTGACGGAAAAGGTTTATTATGATCTTCTCGTCCCGGTAAAAACGGCCAGACTTTTGAAAAACTCCGATGCGGAAAACCACAGAAGGATCCTGCAAAAACTTAAAAATGCCGCGGATGCCCTTGATCTGCGTGTTCCCTGCTCCGAGAGCTATTATGATGCGCTGCACCGAGCGGAAGCGATCCTCAAACAGGAATTTTATACTGCTGTCCGGGAAGACGCACCCCTTGTCAGCGCTGTCGGCCATACCCATATCGACATTGCCTGGCTGTGGACCGTGGAACAGACAAGAGAGAAATCCGTCCGAAGCTTCTCCACGGTACTGGAGCTGATGAAGCAGTACCCTGATTACCGTTTCATGTCCAGCCAGCCCATTTTATATCAGTTTGTAAAAGAACAGGAACCGGAGCTTTATCAGGAGATCAAAGAACGTATCCGGGAAGGACGCTGGGAACCGGACGGCGCCATGTGGCTGGAATCCGACTGCAACCTTCCTGCCGGAGAGTCTCTTGTGCGCCAGATCATCAAAGGAGAACAGTTTTTCCGGGAAGAGTTTGGAATCCCCAGCAAATGTCTGTGGCTTCCGGACGTTTTCGGCTATTCCGCGGCGATCCCGCAGATCCTCAAAAAATGCGGGATACCCTATTTCCTGACCACCAAAATTGCATGGAACCAGTTTAACCAGCTCCCAAACGACACCTTTATCTGGAAGGGGATCGACGGAAGCGACGTCTTTGTTTTCATGCCTACCGCCTGTGATTTCGACAAGACTCTGGGACTGAATATTTCCTTTACGGATACCAGAAATACTACTACTTACACCGGGATCGTGAATCCCAATATGACCCTCGGCACCTTCAAGCGGTTCCAGAACCGCGATCTCACGGAAAACACGCTGATGCTGTTCGGATTCGGTGACGGGGGCGGCGGTCCCACCACGGAAATGCTCGAAGAAGCCAGACGCCTGAAATACGGAATGCCTGGCATTCCGCGTCTCGAACAGGAACCGGAACGCGAATTTTTTGACCGGGTTTATGAGGAAATCAGCGGCAAACCGGACATGCCTGTCTGGGAAGGTGAATTATATTTTGAATACCACCGTGGAACCCTGACCTCTATGGGAAAAAACAAGCGCAATAACCGTAAAAGCGAGCTTCTGTATGAACAGTTGGAGACGCTGGGAAGTCTTGGATGCCTTTCCTCCCTCCCCTATCCGGAAGACACCATCCGGGCAGGCTGGGACATCATCCTTTTAAACCAGTTCCACGACATCATACCGGGAAGCGCCATTGAGCCTGTTTACGATCAGACAGATCTGGAATATGCAAAAATCCTTTCCGAAGGAACCTCCGTGCGGGAGCAGCTCCTTCATTCCCTGGCGGAACTGCACACATCATCGGACGCGGGCTGCACTCCGCCTGACGCAGGCTGTGCTACATCTGATGCGGGCTGCACTCCGTCTGACGCAAACTGTGCCCCGTCTGACACGGGCAGCGTCACGTCCGTCTTTGTATTTAATTCACTGGGCTACGTCCGGGATGACGTGGTAACGGTGAAGGGAACCGAACCGGGCCGTTATCAGGAGGCGGAGGATGCACAGGGAAACCGTTATCCCGTACAATATGACCGGGACGGCAATCTTTGTTTCTTTGCAAAGCAGATTCCTTCCGTGGGCTTCTGCGGATATGTGCTGCACGGCGCAGCGGACGGCACGCAGGCGCAAACGGACGCACCGGGCGCAAACGCCGCTGCGGGCGGGCTGAATGCCGACGCATCAAATGCAAATGCCGCTGCAGGCGGACTGAACGCCGACGCACCAAACGCAAATGCCGCTGCAGGCGGACTGAACGCGCACGGACCGGACTCCGAAACGGCATGCGCACAGCTCTCTCCGTGGCAGGGGCGCTTTGAAAACGAATGGTTTAACGTAACCTTTAACAACAAGCTTCAGATCACCTCCCTGATCGAAAAAGATACCGGATGCGAGCTGATCAAAGACGGGGATGTGGGAAATCATCTTGTTTCCTACGAAGACCGTCCCATGAACTGGGATAACTGGGATCTGGACTATTTCTATCAGAAAAAGCCTTATGAGGCGGATGAGATCTCTCCCTGGACGATAATAGAAAACGGTCCGGTCCGTATGGTGATCTGCAACACGCTGCGGTTCTCCGATTCGACTGTGAATCAGGAAGTGATCCTGTACCATGACCTCCCCCGCATAGACTTCCACACCACTGCGGACTGGAAAAATTCTCATGTGCTGCTGCGGGTTAATTTCCCCACAGCCCTGAATGCGACCAGAGCCGCCTATGAGATCCAGTACGGAAACGTGGAACGGGAAACAACCTCCAATCAGAGCTGGGATTCCGCGAAGTTTGAGGTCTGCGCCCATAAATGGGCCGATCTTTCTGAGGAGGGGCTTGGGATCAGTCTGTTAAACGACTGCAAATACGGTCACAGCATCAAAAACGGCGTGCTGGGTCTGACCCTGATCAAGGCGGGAACCTATCCAAACGAACACGCAGATCTGGGCCGCCATGAATTTACCTATTCCATCTATCCCCACAGGAACCGCTGGAAGGACGCAAAGACCGTGGAGATGGCCTATAACCTGAACGTTCCGGCGCTGTCCGCTGTCGTAAAGGGACGGGTTGACAGCCGCAGCTTTGTATCCATCGACCGCAAAAACGTGTTCTTTGAGGTACTGAAACAGGCGGAGGACGGAGACGGCTTTATCCTCCGTGCCTACGAAAACCAGAATTGCAGAGGGAATGTCACCTTCACTTTGCCAAAACAGACCGTCCGCGTACAGGAATGCGATCTGCTGGAGCGTCCTCTTGCAGAAATTCCTGTGAAGGAAGGCATCTTTACAGATTTTATAAAACCATATGAGATCAAAACCTACCGGATTCATATTTAACATCAGGAGTGTAACATTATGAGTATTATTTTCCATGAAAATACGGGAATCTTTCATTTGAGCAGCCGTTATCTCAGCTATATTCTGTCCGTTATGCCAAGCGGTCATCTGGGACAGCTTTACTTCGGCGCCAGACTGGCAGACCGGGAAGATTTTTCACATCTCTGCGAACGCGGGCACCGGGATATGGCTCCGGTTCTCTTTGACGTGGATACTACCTTTTCACTGGAACATCTGAAGCAGGAATACCCTTCCTTCGGCAAGGGCGACATGCGTTATCCCGCCTTTGAGATCCGTCAGGAAAACGGAAGTACTGTCAGTGACTTCCGGTATGCCGGATACCGGATTGAAAAAGGAAAAAAGCCCCTGCCGGGGCTTCCGGCCGTCTATGTGGAAGAGGAATCAGAAGCTGAAACGCTGGAAATCCTCCTGCGGGATGAAAACATGGACGCCGAGATCCTGCTGTCCTATTCGGTTTTCCGGGATGCCCCGGTCATTGCACGCAGCGTTTCCTTTAAAAATACGGGCAGCCGGACTCTGCTTCTGACCCGTGCCATGAGCCTGAACCTCGACCTTCCCGACGCTGATTACGAAATGCTCCAGTTGGCGGGCGCCTCCTTAAGAGAGCGTTATCCGCAGCGGAACCGTTTACGGGAAGGAGTCCAGAGCATTCACAGCATGCGGGGGCACAGCAGCCATCAGTTTAACCCTTTCCTGGCCCTGCTGCGTCCTGAGACAACCGAACAGACCGGGGAAGTCATCGGCATTTCCCTGATCTACAGCGGCAATTTCCTCGGACAGGTGGAAGTAGATACAATGAAAACCACCCGCGTCATGATGGGTATCCATCCGCAGAATTTTGCATGGCCGCTGAAAAACGGGGAGTCCTTCCAGACACCGGAGGCCGTGATGGTGTATACCAGAAACGGCCTGAACGGCATGAGCCGGGTATTTCACACCCTCTACAGAACGCGTCTGGCAAGAGGCGTCTGGAGGGATAAAGAGCGCCCCATCCTCATCAATAACTGGGAAGCGACCTACATGAAGTTCGACGAAGAAAAGATCCTTTCCATTGCCAAAAAAGCAAAAGAGCTTGGCATCGAGATGATGGTACTGGACGACGGATGGTTCGGACACCGGAAGGATGAGACCAGTTCTCTGGGAGACTGGTATTCAAACCCGGAAAAACTGCCCTCCGGCATTAAGGGGCTTTCAGAAAAGATTACAGATATGGGCATGCTCTTCGGTCTGTGGTTTGAGCCGGAAATGGTAAGCCGCGACAGCGATCTGTTCCGCGCACACCCTGACTGGGTGCTCGGCAATGTGCAGGGGCATCTCTGTCAGGGACGGCATCAGCTTGTACTGGATTTCTCCAAAGAAGAAGTGGTGGATTATATCGGGGATCAGATCGAAAAACTTTTAAAAGACAGCAAGATCTCCTTTATCAAATGGGATATGAACCGCAGTATTTCAGATCTCTTTTCCAACGGCAGGGATGCCGCGGACCAGGGATGCGTTTACCACCGGCAGATCCTTGGCATCTACCGTCTCTATGAGCGGTTAACGGGCAGATACCCGCAGATTTTATTTGAATCCTGCGCCAGCGGCGGGGGAAGATTCGATCCGGGAATGCTGTACTATGCCCCACAGGCATGGACGTCCGATAATACGGACGCCTGCGAGCGCATCAAAATCCAGTACGGTTCCTCCTACGTTTACCCCTTAAGCTCCATCTCCAGTCATGTATCGGCGGTGCCCAATCACCAGACGTTTCGCAGCGTTCCCCTTGCGACCCGGGCGGCTGTGGCATATTTCGGAGCCTTTGGCTATGAGCTGGACCTGAATCTTTTATCGGCGGAGGAACAGGAGCAGGTAAAAGAGCAGGTGGCATTTGTAAAAAAATACCGTTCTCTGATCCAGAGCGGCACCTTTTATCGTTTAAGAAGTCCCTTCGAAGGCAGCAAAACCGACGCTGCGTGGATGGTAGTCTCCGGGGACCGCACCTTTGCGATCCTTGCCTGTTACCGGATCTGGCAGCCTGTAAACGAAGGATATAACCGGATACACTTAGCGGGCCTTGATCCTGAAGCCTGCTACCGGATCAGCGACCGGGACTACTCCTGCTGCGGTGATGAACTGATGGAAGCGGGACTGATCCTCTCCGACTATGCAAACGGCGTGCGGACAAGCCCTGTCCCACAGGGAGACGGGCAGGCGCGGATCATCCTGCTGAGAGCGGAAAAAGCGTAAAAAAGCATAAAAAGAATGCGCAACACAAAAGGACACTTTCCTTTCATAATCCGGAAAGTGTCCTTTTTGTAATACTTCTTCACGACGTTTTTCACGATCTTTCACAAAAACTGTGTCATATAGACAGGCAGACAAAAGATATCCTTCTCCTTTGAAAAATCTTTCGTACCGATCAGATACCTCCGCATTATTCTGTTCGAAAACTTTTCAGTAAATACATCCAGTGATCTGTGTGTTTTATATCCGGATGATTTTATTTCAAGAGGACAAATTTTATTTTTTCTGCTAATCAGAAAATCCACTTCATAATTGTGCTTCGATACTTCATTTGGCTGCTTAAACTTTCTTATGTCTTTATTATTTGACATGGGATCATATATTTTTCTCTTAAACATATGCCCTCCCAAACACCGCATTTTTTTA
>Ga0129309_1001611_pt1 | contig 10573 bp, 13 predicted proteins | sample L1105metagenome_FD_94439 | JGI IMG/M metagenome (GOLD analysis project Ga0129309, IMG submission 94439) | Ring-tailed lemur group fecal microbial communities from Wisconsin, USA - L1105 metagenome | ecosystem: Host-associated > Mammals > Digestive system > Large intestine > Fecal | place: USA...
ATTTTTGAAAAATTTCCAGATCGCTCATTTGATGTTGGTATTGCTGAAGAACACGCTCTCACATTTACAGCGGGGTTATCATTAGCACATAAAAAACCATTTATTTCAGTTTATTCTTCATTTTTACAAAGAGCCTATGATCAAATCGTTCATGATATTTCAAGAATGAATTTGCCTTGTTTATGCAGTATAGATAGAGCAGGAATAGTTGGAAGTGATGGACCAACTCATCATGGTGTATTTGACTTATCGTTTATGAATGCAATTCCAAATATTGTTTTATTTGCACCAAAAGATGCAATAGAATTAAAAAAATTTGTAAATACTGCTTTTTTAGATTTTCAAGCTCCGTATTTTATACGTATTCCTAGAGGAAATATTGAAGATAAAGAAGTTGGCTTAAATGAAGTTTTAGAATTAGGTACATGGGTTATTGAGTTGAATCAGGATGATTATGATATGACAATAATAACCTATGGAGAAAATGTTGATAAAGTTAAAGAAATGATAGAAAATCATCATTTGAAAATAAGATTAGTTAATGCCAGATTTATTAAGCCATTTGATAAAGAAATAGTAAAAATGATTTTTAAAGAAGATGATAAGCCAGTATTAGTATATGAGACGGATTTAAAAGCAGGTTCTTTGGGAAACAGTATTTTAAATTATTGTAATAAATTACATATATTAAGAACTTTTGAACATATTGCTATTGAGGATCATTTTTCAATGCAGGGAAGTAAAGATGAAATATATAAAGATGAAAAGATTGATATAGATAGTGTTCTTGAAAAATGTAAGGAGCTAATTGATGGAAAAGAAAAGAATTGATGTTTTATTAGTTGAACAGGGTTTTTTTGATTCAAGAGAACGTGCAAAAAGAGCAATCATGGCTGGTTTAGTACATGATGACCATGATAGAATTGATAAACCGGGAACAAAAGTTCCAGTTGATAGTCATCTTTACGTCAAAGGTTCTGTTATGCCTTATGTATCTCGTGGCGGTCTAAAATTAGAAAAAGCTTTAAAGACATTTAATATCGACATGAAAGATAAAGTTATGGTTGATATTGGTTCATCAACAGGTGGCTTTACTGATTGTGCTTTGCAAAATGGTGCAAAACGTGTTTATGCAGTTGATGTTGGAACAAATCAGCTTGTCTGGAAACTTAGAAATGATCCAAGAGTTATCGTTAAAGAAAAAACAAATTTTCGATATGCGACAAAAGAACTGTTTGAATTTGATTTACCAACTATTGCTACTATCGATGTTTCATTTATTTCTTTAAAACATATTTTTGAATCATTAAAAAATATCTTAACAACAAATAACGAAATTATTGCCCTTATAAAACCGCAATTTGAAGCCGGTAGAGAAGATGTTGGTAAAAAAGGAATTGTTAAAGACCAAAATGTTCATATACGTGTCATTAAAAATGTGATAAACTATGCTAATAATGATGGTTTCTCAATACAAAATCTTTCTTTTTCACCTATTACCGGTGGAGAGGGAAATATTGAGTTTTTAGCTTATTTTACAGTTGGAGGCACTAATCGTCCAATTGATATTCAAGCGATTGTAGAACAGGCACATTTGTGTTTTAAAGGATAGGTGAGATTATGTTAGAAAGTCTATATATTAAAAATTTTGCTATTATCGATACTTTACAAGTCGATTTTCAATCTCATATGACTGTTATTACTGGTGAAACAGGTGCTGGTAAATCTATTATCATTGATGCTATTGGTCAATTGGCTGGAGAACGATCACGTTTAGATTTTATTAAAAAGGGTAGAGACAAGGCTATAATCGAAGGAATATTTTCAATTGATGATGATATAGAAGAATTATTAGAAGAATATAATATTCCTATAGAAAATAAGCAATTAGTTGTTTCTAAAACGATAAATAATGATGGAAAAACAACTATTAAAATGAATTATAAAAATGCTACTCAAATGGTTTTAAAAAAAATAGTTCCTCATTTAGTTGATATACATTCACAATTTGAAACTCATCAATTATTTGATCCTAAAAATCATATTCAGATATTAGATGACTATATTGGTGAAGAAATTATTTTATTAAAAAAAGAATATAAAAATGTTTATCAACATTTTCTTTCTTCAAAAAAAGAATATAAATCACTTATGGAGGAAGAATTAAGTGATGAGCAATTAGATTTTTATCAGGCTCAGTTAGATGAAATTAATGAAATCAATTTTGATGATTTTGATGAAGAACATTTATTCAATGAAAGAAAAAGATTATTAGATTTTGAAAAAAATAAACAGCATTACACTAATTTTAATGAATATATCAATGGTCATAATGGTGTTTTAAATTTATTGAAAACAAGTTTGTCAGAATTGTCATATATTGAAGATAATGATGTAAAAAATATCTATGATCAGTTATATGATATATATTATTCAATCAATGATTATCGTCAGGAGATCAGTTATATAGAATCTGCCAGTGATTTTAATGAAGATTATTTTAATGAATTGCAGGATCAGTATTTGACTTATAATAAATTAAAAAGAAAATATGGGCAGACGATAGAAGCTATTTTAAATTCAAAAGAGGAATTAGAAAAAAAGATTGATAATTTTAAAAATAGGGATGCAATTATCACTAATTTAAAAAATGATATAAATAAAGCAAGCGATAAAGCCAATAAGCTTGCCATAGAAATGAGTAAACTTAGAAAAAAACAGGCAAAAGAGTTAGAAAATCAGATTTTATCTATTCTAAAGGAACTTTATTTGGCTAATGTTCAATTAGAATTTACTTTCCATGATAGTGAATTATCGCAAAATGGCAAAGATTTGGTTGTTATCAATGTTTCTACAAACATTGGACAAGAATTAAAGCCATTGCAAAAAATCGCTTCAGGAGGAGAATTATCACGTATAATGCTTGCTATAAAAACTGTTTGTAATAGATTTAATGGTATTGATACGATTATATTTGATGAAGCTGATACAGGTGTCAGTGGAAAAGTTGCTGAAAGTATTGGTCAGGTTATGAAAAATATTGCCAGTCATCAACAGGTGTTATGTATTACTCATTTAGCACAAGTAGCAAGTTTTGCTAATCATCATTTATATATAGAAAAAAAAGATGATGGTAAAAATACAACTGTCAATATCAGTGAATTAAATGAAAAAGAAAGTATTCAGGAAATAGCAAAAATGATTTCTGGTGTAAATATTACCAAAGAATCTCTTGAACACGCTAAAAATTTAAAAAAAAATAATGCATAAAGTAAAGCATAGATGCCAAAATATGGTGTAGTTGATAAAACTACTTGGAGGTGTCTATGCTTTTTAAAAAGCTTATCATATCCTTCGTTATTTCTTTATCATTAATATTTAATATCACTTGTATCTATGCAATTGATGTCTATTTAGGCGGAGAATCAGTTGGCATAGTTCTTAACTATGATGGAATATTAATAACTGGTGCTTATGAAATAGAATATCATGATGAAAAATATAACCCTTTTTCTGATTTTAAACTCTATGATATTATCGTAGAAGCTGATAATCAAAAAGTAACATCGATCGATGAATTATCTAAGATTATTGAAAACAGTAATGATCAAATCAATGTTATTGTCAAACGTAATAATCAAAACATAAACCTTGATATGAAAATCGCTAGGGAACAAGATGATTTTTCTACAGGACTTTATGTCAAAGACAGTGTAAAAGGAATAGGAACAGTTACCTATTATAATCCAAAAACTGGAAATCTTGCCTGCTTGGGACATTCTATAACTGATGAAAATAATCAATATCTCCAAAACGGAAATCTTTATACTACGGTTATAGAAAATATCAAAAAAAGCACAAAACTAGAAGTTGGTAAAAAAATAGGTTCTATACAAAATCAAAAAATCGGTGATATAGACGAAAATAATGATTATGGTATATTTGGACAATATATCAATGATCTACATGATAAAACATTATATCAAACAGCCAGCCAAGATGAAGTAGAATTAGGCAATGCATATTTTTTAACAGTTTTGGATAATAACACTGTTTCAAAATGTCATATTGAAATTACAGCATTAGAAAAACAAGATAACATTAAAGAAAAAGGCATTCATTTTAAGTTGGTTGATCAAGAGATCATAACCAAAACAAATGGTATTGTACAAGGTATGAGTGGTTCTCCAATTATACAAAATAACAAACTTATCGGTTGTGTTACTCATGCATCCTCATCTAATAATTTAGAAGGTTATGGAATGTATATAGAATGGATGATTGATAAAGAATAAAAAAGAGAAATGAGAAATCATTTCTTTTTTTATCATATTCTACATAAATTTTAATTTTTTTAAAAAAATTGTTTTATTTATTGTTGTAATTCTAAATAATAATTAGTATTTAGATAAAAAATAATTCCTTTTTCAATTATCTCTAAACAAATATTGTAATAATTTATATAATGTTCGTGTTGGTAGAAGAATTTGGAGGATATTATGGAAAAAAGGAAAATTTATATTGTAGAAGAAAAAAAGGAATTGTTAGATAAAATTTTTAATTGTTTAAACAAAAATAATTTGTATCAAATTGAAGGAACGAGTCAAAATGCAATTGATACTATTAATTTCTTTAAAAATAACAATTGTGATTTATTAATTTTAGATTTAATGTTAGCTGATATTGATGGTATAGGCATTTTAGAAAGAATTAATGAAATAAATAAAAATGCTTATAAAAAAGTAATTTGTATGACTTCATTTACAAATTCTATTATTGGTCAATCTTTAGAAAAACTAAATGTAAGCTATTGTTTAAAAATACCTTTTAATATTGATTATTTTAGTTCTATCGTTGATAAAGTTTTAAAAAGCAGTACAGATAATAAGGAAACTTATTATAATGAAAATGAAAAATTACAAAAAGTCAAAATAGAAAATGAAATTACAGAAATTCTTCATGAAGTAGGAATCCCTGCACATATTAAAGGATATATGTATTTAAGAAGTGCAATTATGACAACGTATTATAATATTGAAATTTTAGGACAGGTAACAAAAGTCTTATATCCAGACATTGCCAGAAAATATAATACAACTTCTTCAAGAGTTGAAAGAGCAATCAGACACGCTATTGAAGTTGCATGGAATAGGGGAAATACTGAAGCTATAGACGAAATATTTGGCTATACAGTTAGTGCTTCAAAATCTAAACCGACAAATTCTGAATTTATTGCCATGATTGCTGATAAATTACGTTTAGCACATAAAACTGCATCATTAAATCAACAACATTATTTATAAATATGATAAAATGATGTAGGGGTGATACAATGCAAATTATATTTCATATTGATTTAAATGCTTTTTATGCCAGTGCAGAAATTTCAGTTGATCCTGCATTAGCTGGTAAACCATTGATTATTTCTGGAAATAATAGAAGAAGCAATTGTATCAACTGCATCCTACGAAGCAAGAGCTTATGGCATTCATTCAGCGATGCCATTATTTAAAGCTAAAGAATTATGTAAAGATTTGATTATTAGACCTATAAATTTTGACTTATATAGAAAATTATCTAATGAATTTTTTGAACTCATTGCCACATATAGTCATAATTTAGAGGTAGCCAGTATTGATGAATGTTATGTTGATTTTACTGAATATATAAAACAGCAGCACATTCATCCATATCATCTGGCAAAGGAAATACAGGAAAAAGTTTATAATGATTTAAAACTCAAATGTTCTATAGGAATTGCTCCTAATAAATTTTTAGCAAAAATGGCTAGTGATATGAAAAAACCAATGGGAATCACAATCCTCAATAAAAAGAATTATAAAGAATTATTATGGCCACTTGATGTTTCAGAAATGTTTGGCATTGGAAAAAAAACTTATCCTAAATTAAAAGAAGTGGGAATTAATACAATTGGTGATGTTGCTAACTATGAAAATTATAATAAACTGCGTACAATTATTGGAAAAAATGCTTTACTTCTTTATAGAAAAGCAAATGGAATTGATAACAGCAAAATCAAAGTCGAAAAAAAAGAATTAAAATCTGTAGGTAATTCAACTACTTTACAATATGATTCAAATGATACTGAAGTCTTATATGACATTTTAAAAAAGCTGTCAAATAAAGTATCCCAACGAGCTAAAAAAAGAGAATTAGTATCTAATACGATTGCTATTACCATAAAATATTCACGATTTGAAAGCGTATCAAGACAAACAATCATTGATCAATATATCAATGATTATGAAACAATTTTATCTAATGCTAAATTTTTATTTGATAATAATTATGATGGCAGACCTGTAAGATTATTAGGTGTTTCATTGAATAATACGACAAATATTCATAATAAAATGGTACAAATCAGTTTATTTGAAGCTAATAAGGAAAACAAAGAAATTTCGCAAACGCAAAAAATAATTTCTGAAATAAATAAAAAATCAAATACGCATTTAAAAACTGCGGCAGATTTATTAAACAATAAAATTCAAAAAAAATATATAGAAAAGGAATAAAAGATTAAAATGGTATCATATATTGTTATTGGAGTGTGAGCATATGATACCTTTTAAAATAGATAAAAAAACATTAACTTTACATCAATATATTATTATTATGTTTATTTTTTCAATAATATTTTCTATATATTATTTAACAAAATCAGCCAATAGTCTATCAGAATATATCTATCAAGTGATTGCTATAGAAAAAGGTCCAATAATTAATTATTCAATTTGTTCCATTTTCTACATAATTGTGCTCATTATTGCTTCATCAAGCTATTTGGGTATACCAATTATTTCTCTTTCAATTACTTATCGTTTTTTAGTTCTTGTATATTCTCTATTTCATATTGGAAATTTTACATTTATGAATGTTATTGCCTATATTATACCTCAAGTTGTTATTGAACTTATTTTGACATATATAATGACTTATATGTCATTGCAGTTAACACTGCAAACTTTGAAATTGTCTTTTTTTCATAAAGGAAATTATAATACAAAAATCTTGCTGAATTATATTCTATCATATGTTTTAGTAAGTGTTTTACTTATTTTCCTTTCTTGTATTATTAAAATATATTTGGTATAAACAACTTATAGCAACATTTTGAGAATGTTGCTATAATGTTATTAGGTGAAATGATATATGAAATGTAATGATGCTTTAATGGAGTATAAAACATATCTGATTGTTGAAAAAGGAGTAAGTGATAATACTTTACAGGCTTATATAAGAGATATTTTTTACTTTAATTGTTTTATTGATGAAAAATTTGAAATAAAACAAATTGAAAAAATTGAAAAAGAGCATATAAGGTTGTATCTTGAGAGTCTTAATTCATTATCTTCATTAACAGTTTCAAGAAAAATAGTTTCTCTTAGAAATTATTTTAAATTTTTAGTTAAAGAAGAAATAATAGAAAATAATTTAATGACTGTATTTGAATTACCAAAATCTCCTAAAAAACTGCCTCAGGTTTTATCTGTTGAGGAAATGAATAAACTTTTAAATAATATTGAGATGGTTGATTTTGATTCTGCAAGAAATAGGGCGATGATTGAATTATTATATGCATCTGGTATACGTGTTTCGGAATTAGTCAATATTCAATTATCACAAATCAATCTTAAAATGATGTATTTAAAAGTTATTGGTAAAGGTGATAAGGAAAGATTGATTCCATTAAATCAATATGTTTGTCAAATCATTAATGATTATATTATTAATTATAGAAATCCTTTATTAGATTTTAAAAGTAATAACTATTTGTTTTTTAATAAAAAATTAAAACCTGTCAGTAGAGAAAATTTTTATAAAATTTTAAAAAAAGCAGCAATTCGTGCTGGCATAACAAAAAAAGTTTCACCACATACTATAAGACATAGTTATGCAACACATTTATTAGAAAATGATGCAGATTTAAGATCAATACAGGAATTACTTGGTCATAGTGATATTTCAACAACAACTATTTATACTCATATAACAAATTCAAAAATGATAGATGATTATAATAAATTTCATATTAGAGCAAATAAGGATATTAAGGAGGATAAATAATGAAATACCAAAGAATTTTTTTAATTGTATGTGATTCTATGGGAATTGGAAATGCTTTAGATGCTAAAAAATTTAATGATGATGGAGCAAATACAATAGGACATATCTGTGATGTTTGTAATGGCTTAAATATTCCAAATATGGAAAAAATGGGTTTAGGCAATTTAGGAGATTTTAAAGGTATTAATAAAGTGGCCAATCAAAATGGTTATGTCCTTAGATTAAATGAAGCATCTAACGGAAAAGATACCATGACAGGACATTGGGAAATGATGGGATTAAAAACAATCAATCCATTTATCACTTTTACTGAAACTGGATTTCCTGATGAGTTTATTCAATTATTTGAAGAAAAAACAGGAAGAAAATGTATTGGAAATATCGCCTGCAGCGGTACAGAAATATTAGATATGTATGGTGAACATCAAATCCAAACTGGTGATTGGATTGTTTATACTTCGGCAGATTCGGTTTTTCAAATAGCAGCAAATGAAGAAGTCATTCCTTTAGAAGAATTATATAAAGCTTGCGAAATTGCTAGAGAAATAGCGATGGATGATAGATGGAAAGTAGGTCGTGTTATTGCCAGACCTTACATTGGAAACAAAAAAGGTGCATTTACTAGAACTTCTAACAGACATGACTATGCATTAGCACCATTTGATAGGACGGCTTTAGATGAACTCAAAGATAATCACTATGATGTAATTGGTGTTGGAAAAATACCAGATATATTTGTTGATCAAGGCATTACTAAAAAAATACATACTGTAAGTAATGAAGATGGTATGCAAAAAACGATTGATTTAGCCAATTCAAATTTTACAGGATTAGTATTTACAAATTTAGTTGATTTTGACGCAGTCTATGGACATAGAAGAAATCCACAGGGATATGGAAAAGCAATCGAAAATTTCGATATTCAATTAACTGAACTTATGGAAAATCTAAATGATAATGATTTATTAATGATTACTGCTGATCATGGTAATGATCCAACATATAAAGGAACAGATCATACAAGAGAACAAGTGCCATTATTGATTTATTCTAAATCATTGACAGATTCAAAAACATTAGCAGATACTAACTCATTTGGTGTCATTGGAGCTACAATTAGTGAAAATTTCAATGTTAAATATAGCGGAATTGGAGAATCTATTTTAGATCAATTAAAATAGCAAAATGAAATGAATAATCAAATCAAAAGAGTCATATTAGTATCTTTGGCTGCAGATTTTATAGCTTCTTTATTATATATTTTTGCATTGCAATTAAAAAATCAAATGATACTTTTATGTTTTTATGTAATAGCAATATTATTGGTAGTTAGTTCAATTTTAGCGTGTTTTAATAACTTTAGAAAACATAGATATTATATATTGTTATTTATGTTTATATTTAATGTTATATTAATAGCATTATATACATTAGTGTTATTTTATCATTGAAATATTAAAAGAATTATCCATATATAAAGATAATTCTTTTTTATAATAAATATAATATAAAAGTTACATAATATACAAATCACGTAGAAATATATTTGTTAGTAATTTATTTCTAATAAATTTCTTAATAGAAAAATATTACTTATAAATAAATTTATATATGAAAGAGAGAAAGAGAGAAATGTTATTGAAAGCAAAAAGTAGAAAGTCAAATGTTGAAGTTGTAGTTAATTTAAAAGATTTTACATTAGAAAATGCATTAAGTGCTAGAAATTTTATTTTTACTCATTATAAAAATGTAAGGGTGGTGGCTTAAATGGAAAAAGAATTAGAAAAGAAATATTTTTGTAACGGTGTTGAGTTGTTTGATTATACTAATAAAAATGGACAAGTTATTCCGTCGGTTAATATTCATTTGAGTGAATTAAAAAAGTCAACTAATCTAAGAACGGTAGAAGGGCGAGTCAATTTAAAATCATTATATATGAAACGTGATGTATATGAGCAGTATTTAACCAATTTTGGTATTTTAACGCTAGTAGGTCAACAATTTGATATTCTTTGGAATCGTTACGGTCAAATAGATAAGATATATATTTAATTTATTACATCATATACGTAATGTATATGATGTTTTTTATAGAAAGGAGTATTCATATGATTAAAGATATTATTTTAATGTTTTTACTTTCATTTGTTGGTTTTGTATTATTCATAATTTCTATATTGTTTGTAGATAATTCGTTCTTGTTATTATTTATCTATTTAACATATTTGTTGACTATTAATCTAGGTTATTTCAAAGCTAAAGGTTTATCATATGAAAGTACTGATAAAGAAGTTTCTCATTGTTAGTTGTTGTCTTACTTTAGTCTTATTTATTAATGTTGTAAAAGTTAATGCTTTAAGTTATACAAAGAGTGATTTTTATATATATAATCGTGTTTACAATCCTTCAAACAATTATGATCTAATTTATAATGGTACTGAATTTTATGATGTTAATAACAGTGCATTAAATACGACTAGTGGAC
>Ga0129309_1001612_pt1 | contig 10572 bp, 11 predicted proteins | sample L1105metagenome_FD_94439 | JGI IMG/M metagenome (GOLD analysis project Ga0129309, IMG submission 94439) | Ring-tailed lemur group fecal microbial communities from Wisconsin, USA - L1105 metagenome | ecosystem: Host-associated > Mammals > Digestive system > Large intestine > Fecal | place: USA...
GCCTTACAAGCAGGGGGTCATAGGTTCGAGCCCTATTGGTCCCATATGCCGCAGTGGCGGAACTGGCAGACGCACAGGACTTAAAATCCTGCGGGACTTATACTCCCGTACCGGTTCGATTCCGGTCTGCGGCATTGTAAGACCCTTGATTTTTCAAGGGTTTTTTTTTTCGTGTTGCATTTTGTGTTGCATAGGTTTTCAAAATGTGAGTTCGTCAGACTTGACATTTCTCTTGATTTTTCTTCCATTGCATATCTATATACCGCTTTCAGAACACCGTCATTTCCCCAGCCTCCCCGCTGCATTATATATGCGTCCGGAACTCCTACGGCATGCTGGATGCTTGCCGAGTAATGCCTAAGATCATGAAAGCGAAAGTGGGGCAGACCGGCTTTTTTGAGGATATATTTGAATTTATCGGTAATTTGGTTTGGGTTTAACTTTACAATACGGTCTTTCTTTCCTTTGAACTTTTCTGCTATGAACTCGGGAAAATCTATATATTGGTTTCTAGCATAAGATTTCGGTTCCTTTTCAATCCAAGTGTTGTCAGTGGTTCGTACCATATTCCTATGTACATGGACCAGGGTACCTTGACAACCCGTGGATATTTCGGATAGTCTTGGGTGATAAATGTATCGCTTCAAGGTTTATGGCTTTCTGCACGTCCTCCTGTGTTTTCGTTTAAAGGTTCCATCTTTCTGCGGTATCTCCTCTGTGTGGGAATATACCTGGCAGCGCCAGGATCCGAAAGGTAGTTTCTTTGCGGTTGCCATTATATCAGCCTCCTTTTGGGTAAAAAAATACACCTGTAACATACAGGTGTCAAAGGATTGTGATATACTTGTATGAGGTAAACTATATTGTCCATTTGGCGCTGTATAGTTCTTGTAAGACCGTCTCTGTTGGCGCAGGGGCGGTTCTTGACATTTTAGGTATATTTGGTATAATGTACTTAACAAGGGAGCCGGAAGGTGAGTGCGAGTCACCCGACCCGGCGAAAGTTAATAGTAGCTATAAGAGTATAGCCGTTCCTAAACTTTGACGAGAGCAGGACGGCTATTTCTTATGTGTATAATTCAGAATGGCAATGATCAGTAAAGCAACGCTTACGATTAAGCTTAATTCCTCATATGTACTCATAATAATCACCACCCTCCGTTAGGTTTCGGATTGGGTGAGAACACGTCCCCCGGCTCCCTGGGTAAATATACTATTGTCAAGGTGCGCCCGGCACCGGGGTACCGGGTTTGTCTGGAGCAGAGATAGGGAAGGGCTGTTTTATAATTAGTAACCAATAGCAGCGACCCCATATTCAGCCTGTTCTGCTGTAAAACCTTCATAGACCAACTGATCAATCAACCCTTGCCGAGAAAACGAAGTGAAATCTATATAATCTTGCGCTTTCTTCGCTGCCTGCTCATTCCAATCGGCGCCACAGTTATCGGCGGCATATGTGGCGGCGTCATTTGAATATCCTTCATATTCTAATTGTTCAATTAATCCAGTGTAGGAAAAAGCTGTGTAAGCCAAATAGTCTTTTGCTCTGCTAAGTGCATTTTTTTGTTCCAATGTAGCAGAAGCGACAGCTTGCTGTTTCGCGGCTTCTGCAGCAGCGGCTTCTGCGGCAGTTTTTTCTGCTGCTTCATCAGCTGCTTTCTTTTCGGCAACTATCTCATCTGCTTTATCAATGAGTGCATCGATTTCTTCATCTGGTATAAGAAGATTCATAGCAAATATTAAGTGGAAAATATTCTACGAAAAATAATGGATGTATATAAAAAATTCTATGTCGTTTGTGGTTATTCTGATTATGGAATATTTTCTATGCTGAGTCAATATAAAATAGAATATTTTCAATTTTATTTTACGGGTTGCATTGGAGCGATGGTTGATAGTTACAAGCAGCCTTAAACTACTTTCTTAAGGTGGATAGTCATTGGAGCGGCCGCTCCCATCCAATAAGAGAAAGCGACTACTTTGTATTCGATACGCTGATATTTACGAGCGAGATCAGAGGAAGTAATCATTCGGTAAAATCTTATGGTTATCAACTCCTTTCGGAGGACGATTTGCAACCTGCATAACCAATTATACCAAAAAGTGAAAGGAGGCAACTATATTAGAATCTGCAAGGCTTTAAGCCTTGCAGATTCTAAGTTGAAACCAAAGCCTGATACAGAATATCAATAAATTCACCGTTGGTAGGCTTCTGGGTCAGATTATACCCTGACAGTTTGATAAGGAGATCCCTGTTTCCTCTATACCAGCAGGCTGATACAACAGTTCGAAGGCAGTGATCCACACTGTCACGGCTGACATTAAAATGTTCTGCTACGTCAGTGTACAGATATTTATACACCGACAACAGATAATTCTCATCCTGCAGGCATAGCATTAAGGCATAACAGAGATAGTGAAAGCCCTGATAAGTAGAGCGTATGCCAAGGCTGAATATGAGTCGTTTGATTTTTTCCATATATATTCCTCCTCTTTCGTAAGTAGTGCGAGAAATATTTTACGTGATAAGAGGAGGCAGTGGTAAAAAATGGAATGGAATAGATGAAATCCATGCTGAATAGATAAAAAACTACAAAAAACGACATAACAGAGACGGAATGGATGGTGAAAAAATTCAGTTTAAATAAGGAAAACAGAGTGTGAAAGCCAGAATCCTTTTTTCTTGTCTGTTGTAGTAAGCCGCTTGCATTGTTCCATTCATGTGTTCAGTAAGATGCTTGCTGATCGTAAGGCCAAGTCCGGTTCCGCCGTGGCTTCTGGATTGTTCCTGAATATAGAAACGGTCGAATAGCCTGTCCGGATCATCGATCTCCATCTCAGGAGCAATATCATTCTCGAATATCAGTTGAATCTTGCCAGAGTCGGAAGATTCTATGATCCGGACGTCTAATTCGCTTTTCGCATAACGTATGCCATTCTGTATCATATTGGAGAAGATCCGTTCCAGAGCCTGGGTCTCTCCGTAAATTGTAGTAGGAACATTCGGAAGATCCATTTGGAATTGCAGATCTTCTTTTTCAATCAATTCGTAGTGGTCGAGACAGGTTTCTCTTAGAAGTCTTCCAATATCCACGGGAGTCAGTTCCAGGTGGAAATCTTCGGACGTTACCTGAGTCAGTTCATAGAAGCGAGAGACGAGATCCTGGAGTGTGTAAGATTTCCTGATGGCAATATCCAGGTATTCCTGATCTTCCGCAGACAGGTTTCCTGTATCAATCATCTTCAAATAGCCAAGAATTGCAGTAAGGGGCGTTCTTAAGTCATGGCTGATGTTTTCAACCTGTTCTTTTAACTGCAGTTCCTTTTTCTGAAAGGCAAGGCGCTCTGTCCGGGTAGCATCCAAATTCTGGTTGATTGCTTTCAGAAGACCTTCCAGGCGTCGGTCTGGAAATGGAAGTTTTAGAATTCTATTTTCGATTGGGGCGCATGAGATACTTCGAAGTTCTTCTTCCGTTCTGGATATGGATCTACGGATGAGAAAGAGGCGGTATGCCAGATAAAATGCTATTAGAGATATCAAAATGAGTAATAAGTGTATCATGGCTATTTCGCCCCTTTCTAAAACATATTCAAGTTAAAATTCTTGCTTTCGATACTTCCAGACTCCAAATGTGAGGAATACGATGATTCCAATGAATCCTGCAACGATGCAGCGCGTAAGTCCTTCTGAGGTATCCCAGAGACACTGGTAATTGTTCATGGTCACCATGACACCCGTTTTAAGGAATATGTAAGGCATCCACTCAGAGATTCTCTCAAAGATGTCTACCTTCAATCCAACGAAGAAACAGATCATAGGTATCAGGTAGTAGATCATTACCCACCAGATGACAGCGATCATCTCTTTCAGACAGAGCAGCCGCAGGACGATCATCAATACCATGAAAGCAGTTGCACATGGCAAAACTGCGCCGATGCCGGTTAGTAATTCTCTCAGAGGAAGAGATTCCGGATTGACCAGAAGCAGATAAGCACTTCCAATATAGATGACAAGGGTAATTATCATCGTAATCAGCGCGGCAGCCAGACTGATTATGCATTTGCTAAGAAGGATTGCAGGCCTGGAGATGCCGTAGGATACAGCATTCTTAAGTACACCGTTTTTGAGATCTTCGGTACATACGCATGCGGCAACGACTGCGCCTAATATGATCAGGGTAGATGGGACTGCGGTAAGCGTATTTAGGGAGAAGCGGAACGTTCCGTAAGGAAAGTCCGTAATTGCATTACGGCTGATGCACAGGATGATATTCATGAGCAGAGTTCCTCCTGACAGAATTGCTGTCATGATATATATGTTTTTGCTGTGAAGCACTTGATACCATTCGCTTTTTATATAATTTAACATGTCTTTGCACCTCCGTTCTTCAGGTTCATATAGTAATCTTCCAGAGACTGACGATATCTGGTCAGTTTCATGATCTGAAGTCCTGCATCGCTGGCAAGACGGCTGTAAGTATCGATCGTCTCATCTGCATTCAGAATGTGAATCCTCCTGTCAGGGAGTATCTGATAATCTCCGTGGTGAAGTTTCTGTTCTAACAGTACCGCGTATTGCTCCGGGTCTGAGACAAGAATCTCTATATAGTCGCTGCATTTCTTGCGTAACTGCTCTGCGGTAATCTGCTGCAGAAGGTAACCATTCTTCAAGAATCCGTAGACGGTTGCAATCTGCTCCAGTTCTGAGAGGATATGACTGGAAATCAGAATGGTAATATTCTTCTCTTCATTCAGTTTCAGAAGGAGATTACGCATTTCAAGGATTCCGCTGGGATCAAGACCGTTGATTGGTTCATCCAGAAGCAGGAATTCCGGTACTCCAAGAAGTGCGATTGCCAGTCCCAGGCGCTGCTTCATGCCAAGGGAGAGCCCCTTGCAGCGTTTCTTCCTGATATGGAGAAGTCCGGTGATTTTCAAGGCTTCTTCTACAGAATCCTTGCCGGGAACGCCTTTCTGTATCCGGTAATATTCCATGTTCTGTTCGATCGTAAGTTGAGGATAGAAGCCGGGATTTTCTATCAGGACTCCCATCCTTGATCTTGCCTGCATCAGTTTCTGTGGCATATGCTGCCCGAAAAGTGTCAAGTCGCCACTGGTTGGATGGATCTGTCCGGACAGAAGCTTTAAGAAGGTACTCTTTCCAGCACCGTTATCGCCCACCAGTCCATAGATCTCTCCGCGTTTTATAGAGATATTCGCCTGATTCAGCGCACAGGTGTCATGGTAGTATTTTGTAAGGTTTTTGGTTTCTGCTACATACTCGTTCATGATGTCTGATTCCTTTCTGCTGTTATGATCGGTAATGCATTCCCTGTTAATCTGTAAGTTCTGTGGGGATGTCTTGATTACGTATGTTAGTATACCTGCCGTCTTATAAATAAGTCTTCAAGAAAGTTTAAAGAAATCATAAAGATTGCCGCAGTATTTTATGCCATTTTAAATCCGATTCCCCAGACGGTCTTGATGTATTCCTGATCAGAATCTGCAGCAGCCAGTTTCTTTCTTATGTTGCTGACATGGACGTTCACGGTATTGTCTTCCCCATAATATCCTCCGTTCCATACCTGCTCGTACAATGCCTCTCTGGAGAATACCTTCTCCGGGGATTGAATCAGGATATGTAGAATATCGTATTCATGGCGGGTGAGAGTGATCTCCTGCCTGTTCACTGTTACTTTCCGAAGGTCGGGAAACAGACAGAGATTCTTATAGGAGAAGCAGTTATCTTCTGGATGATTCGCTAAATTCCCATTGCTACCCGGGAGATCCTGCCGATTCCTGTTCTGGCTGGTACGGCGAAGTGCTGCCAGGACACGCGCCAGAAGTTCTTCCGGTTCAAATGGCTTGGTGATATAGTCATCGGCACCCTCAGTAAGTAACTGGACTTTATCCTGCAGCGATGCTTTGGCAGAGAGAATCAGGACTGGAATGTTCAGTTTCTTTTCCTCTCTTAATGCATGAAGTAATGCTTCGCCGTTCATTCCGGGGAGCATCAAGTCGAGAATCATCAGGTCAAATTGCTCCATATCTAATCTCAGGCTGGCTTCGGTGCCGGAGAAGGACTGTACGGCATGATAATTTTGCTTAATCAGAATCTTGTAGATCAGGTTGTTGATATCTGTGTCATCTTCCACAATCAGAATCTTAGGTGAGTATGTCATGAGTTGCCTCCTTGAAGTTTGCTAATAGTAATAGTACACGGTTTGCCGGGGGATTACAACTATAATGTTGGGAGGAAAATAGAATGGCATCGTACTTTTCATTGTTAAAAGTACGATGCCATTATGGATACACTTATCTTAAAATGAATGATAGGCAGACATGCCAGCCTTTTGAGAAGAAGTAGTGTTACAGGCAGTCTTTCATAACTTCATAAGTGCCCTTTGTTTCGATTCTTTCCAGAACTCCTGCCACCATATCTGAGAATCCAGGTAAGGCAGACAGATCTTCGCCCCAGAAGTCGGTATTCTGGCATACAGCATAAGCCAGATCACGGGCAGAATCGTCTTTATGTGCCAGATAGAACTCAAGGACGCTTCTGTCATCGGAGATGGTATAACTGTCTCCGTTTGGACGAACTGCCTTAAGCCCGGCATCTGTCAGTTCATTTCCACGGTAAAATGCGATGTACAGGGCGAAAGAAGTAGTCAGGCAAGTTGGAAGCATTCCTGTATTCTTGATATAATCTTTTACCGTAGGCAGCACTCTTGCTTTCCACTTGGAGGTGGAGTTCAGAGAGATGGATAAAAGTGCATGGTCGATGAAAGGATTCTTGAAACGCTCCGTTACAGAGAATGCAAAACTTTCCAGTTCATCCTTAGGAAGTGTAAGCGTAGGGATAATCTCTTCATAGATAGCCTTATTCATGAATCTGCAGATTACTTCATCTGCCATACAATTGCGGACAATATCCTGTCCTGCTAAGTAAGCGCCTAATACCATAGAAGTGTGCGCGCCGTTCAGGATGCGGACTTTTCTTTGTTTGTACGGCTTGTGGTTATCGGTGATGATGACAGGAAGCCCCGCTTTTGCAAATGGCAGTTCTTTGTTCAGCCATTCTGGTCCTTCAATTACCCAGAAGCCAAAGACCTCGCCGGTATTGAGTACCTTGTCCTCATACCCGTTCGCTTCATTAATGGCATCAGCCTCAGTTCTTGGATAGCCGGTTACAATACGGTCAACCAATGTAGAGCAGAAGACATTCTCTGCCTCAACCCATTGGATGAATTCTTCGCTTAAGTTCCATTGTCTTGCGTGGCGGATGACACAGTCTTTGAGAACTTTTCCGTTATCATCGATTAGTTCGCAGGCAAGAATGATGAATCCTTTTCCTTTTTCGTTGCCGAATCTTTCAAAACGGCGATATAAGAACTGGGTCAGTTTTCCAGGGTAACTGGACGCCGGTGCGTCAGTAAACTGGCATGCAGGATCGTAGACGATGCCTGCTTCTGTAGTATTGCTGGTGATATAACGAAGTTCCGGATTATCGGCACATTTCATCAGTTCTTCATAATCGCTGTAAGCATTGATACAGCGGCTTACGCAGGAGATGACTCTTTTGGCGTTCACCTCCTGGCCATTCTCGAATCCACGAAGATATAAGGTATACAAGCCCTCCTGCTCGTTGAGGAATTCCGGCACGCTTGTAGGGGTATGTTTCGGAAGTGGCTGTACTACGGTGACCTTTCCATTGAAATCAGCCTTTTCATTCAGGTTATCGAAGAAATAATCTACAAAAGCACGAAGGAAATTCCCTTCCCCAAACTGCAGCACTTTCTCCGGGGCATCCTTCAGGAGATAGCCGTCATAATTCTGTTCTTTTAAAACTTCATAAGATAATCTTTTCATATATATATTCCTTTCTTTATAAGGTTACACCTTGTTTGAAAATAGCCATATCGTGGAATCCTGCTTCTTCGGATTTTACACTCTGACCGGAGGCTACGCTGATGACATAATCGAATAGTTCATCTCCTAATTCTGTAAGTGCTTTCCCATCTGTAAGAGAGCCGCAGTTGAAGTCAATCCAGTTCTTCTTATGCGCATAGAGAGGCGTATTGCTGGCAATCTTGACTGTTGGAACAGGAGAAGCGAATGGTGTGCCTCGTCCCGTTGTAAAAAGTACAATATGTGCGCCAGAGGCTGCAAGAGCAGTAGAGGCTACAAGGTCGTTGCCCGGTGCGCTTAATAGATTCAATCCCTTCTGAGTTACCCGCTCGCCATAGGCAAGAACTCCCTTAATCGGCGCAGATCCAGACTTCTGGGTACATCCCATGGACTTATCTTCCAGGGTAGAGATGCCTCCCTTTTTATTGCCTGGAGAAGGGTTCTCATAGATGGTCTGGTTATGGCTGGTGAAGTAATTCTTGAAGTCATTGATCAATGAGACCGTCTGATCGAACAGTGCTTCATTGTCACAACGGTTCATCAGCAAAGTCTCAGCGCCGAACATCTCCGGTACCTCAGTGAGGATGGTTGTACCGCCTTTGGAGATTAAAAGATCAGAAAAACGTCCAACGGTAGGATTGGCAGTAATGCCGGAGAGTCCGTCGGAGCCGCCACATTTCATGCCGATGACCAGTTCACTGCAATTCACTGGCTCTCGGTGAAACTGACCTGCATATGCGGCAAGTTCTTCGATGAATCTCAGACTGTCTTCAATCTCATCTTCAGATTCCTGCGATACCAGGAATTTTACGCGGTTTTCATCATAAGGTCCGATATATTTTTTCAGTTCGTCAATGTTACTGTTTTCACAGCCTAAACCTAATACCAGCACGCCGCCAGCGTTAGGATGATTAATCAGGTCAGCAAGAATCTGGCGGGTATGCTCCTGATCGTCTCCCATCTGAGAACATCCGTAAGGATGGGGGAATGCCGCAATTGCGTCAATACTGCCGGTCTTATAGATCTGAGCCCTGCGTTCAATAGCAGTAGCTACGTTATTCACACATCCTACGGTAGGGATGATCCAGATCTCATTTCTTACGCCGACGCTTCCGTCCGTTCTGCGGTAACCTTGAAAATAACGTTCTTCGGTTGGGGGAAGCGGCGTGATCTGCGGGGTATATGTATAAGTAAGTAAGTCTCCGAGACCTGTCTTCATATTATGAGTATGAATCCAGGTGCCGGGTTTTATGTCTTGTGTGGCAAGTCCAATAGGAGAACCGTATTTTATCACCGGCTCATTTGCTGCCAGAGGACAGAGGGCGAATTTGTGACCCTGGGGAATGTCTTCTAATAAAGTAATATTAATTCCGTCAACTGTAAGGACATCTCCATGGAACAAGGGCTTTAAAGCAACTGCTACCTTATCATCTGGATGAATTTTAAGAAATGTCTGCATGTTACATAATATCCTTTCTCAATCATGAAGATTAAAAATGTAAGGGCTTACATTTAAAATACGGCAAAAAGATGTGTTCGTCAATATGAAAAAATGAAAAAGTGTTAAAACCATAACGATTTGTAAAAAAATAACAAAAACGGCAATAAAAAAATGTGAAAAATGCGAATGGTAATTCGGATTGTATTTTTAGAAATACATGTTATAATGAATATAAGTGTAAGGGCTTACACTTCGAGAGAAAGAGGAGAGGAAGTGTGAATTATGAATATCTATGATATTGCAAAATTAGCTGGTGTATCGATCGCAACCGTATCCAGAGTCGTGAATGATAGTCCGAAAGTCAGTGATAAGACGAAGGAAAAAGTTCGGAAGGTCATGGAAGATAATCATTATACGCCGAATGTATTTGCCAGAGGATTGGGACTGAATTCCATGAAGACTGTTGGACTGGTATGTCCGGATGTGGCTGACAACTATATGGCAAAAGCGGTGGCCTATCTGGAGAAGAATCTGAGAGGTTATGGTTATGACTGCATTCTGTATTGTAGTGGATATGATGAGGAAGATAAACGCCAGGCTGTGGAACTGATTCTTAAGAAACGCATCGATGCTTTGGTATTGGTTGGATCTAATTATGCAGGCGGCAGTGAAGAAGAGGCTTCTTATATAAAAGAAGTTGCATCGGAGATTCCGGTATTTATGATCAACGGATATATAGATGGTGAGAATATTTACTGCACGCTGGCAGATGATTACCAGGCGGTATATGATGCAACAGAAGAGTTGATCTTTGCTGGAAAGAAGAGAATTCTATTCTTGAGTAACTCGGATTCCTTTAGTGCGATGCAGAAACTAAAAGGCTATGAAGATGCGCTTAAGGCTCATAAGATGCCGATTCGGGAAGAGTTGAAATTTTACACGGAGAATTCGATTCACCGTACCAGGGATAATCTTCTGCTGCGTAGGAATCTGGAGTTCGACAGTGTGATCGCAACAGAGGATGGATTGGCAATTGGTGCTCTCAAGTATGCGAAGGCGAGAGGAATCTCCGTTCCGGGCGAGATTAATGTCGTAGGATATAATAATTCAGAACTTTCTATCAGTTGTGAGCCTGAACTCACTACGGTGGATGCCAGAGGTGAGATATTATGTAAGACGGCAATTGATTCCATGATGGCATTGCTTGGCGGAGAGGAGATTGA
>Ga0129309_1001613_pt1 | contig 10572 bp, 5 predicted proteins | sample L1105metagenome_FD_94439 | JGI IMG/M metagenome (GOLD analysis project Ga0129309, IMG submission 94439) | Ring-tailed lemur group fecal microbial communities from Wisconsin, USA - L1105 metagenome | ecosystem: Host-associated > Mammals > Digestive system > Large intestine > Fecal | place: USA...
GCGCCGGCGGATCGACGAGCGGTTCGACGTACTGTCGGAACACTTGGAGCGTCACGCCGCCGAGTGCCCGATACGGAAGGAGCACCTGCTGGCCTCGTGCCTTCCCGCCGATCCGGAGCGAAAAGGGAACGGATCGTTCCACCGATCGTTCCGGGCGTCGTATCCGGGTTTCCTGCCGACGCTTAGGGAGCGGGTGCCGGGGATCACGCCGGCGGAGGAGACGCTTTGCATGCTGATCAAGATGAACCTGAGCAACCGGGAGATCGCCGACAAGATGTCTATCTCCATCGGAAGCTTGCACACCACCCGCTACCGGCTGAAACAGAAGATGCCGCCGGAGGCCGCCAAGGGCATGGACGAATGGGTACGGGCGATCGAATAGGGTCATGGGGAGGCGAACTCCCTACATTATAATATAGAGTATACACCTTTATCTAAGAAGAATCAGTATGAGAAGAGAATCTTTATTTTTCGGTATTTTGACGCTGGTAGCGTCGGTCTTCCTCACGGGATGTTCCGACGACGACACGGAAGTGTACGTCCCCCAGCGTGTGGCGGAGTTCAACCTCTCCGACGAGCCGGATGGCAACCGGCTGTTCATCATCCATCCGTGGGAGGGCGAGATCGCCATCCCGGTGCGCGATGACCGTATCCGCGACTTCGAGTTCAGCGGCAAGTATTTCGACTGGGAGATGAGGCAGGGGGCCGAGAGCCGCTTCCTCGTGCTCAACCTCAAGAAGGAGGTGGAGCCGAAGCCTTTCCTTGAGAAGATCGCCCTGCGGGGGATCGCCAGCAAGTCGGGAGAGGCGGCGCCGGACACGCTCTTCCTCGTGTCGCAGCCCAAGCTGGAAAGCTCTGCGGCGGATAACGCCCCGAGCTATATGCACAACGTAGGCAAGACGGTGAACACGGCGGGCGATATCTTCGCCGCCCCTAGCGAGCCTTTCCTCGATTTCGACCTGATGTACGGCACGGAGGCCTTCGTGAAGACCCCCCACGCCGAGTCGTGGGGACGGGAACGCTCCGGCGTGGACTACGAGGAGCTGGTGGACAACATGTGGCAGGAGCTCGGCATCTCGGTGAGCGGCCTCGGCTTCACGAACCAAGGCGCTCCCACGCCTACGAGGTCAAAGCTCTTCTCCGGCTCCTTCGACCAGCGGTTCCAGCATAACCAGACCTCGTCCAACCGCTTCGAGTATCACGTGGACGTGCATGTCAAGCCGATGGTGGAGCTGCACATGGCCACCGCCATCTATACCACCGACAGCGATCCCGACGTCTTCCTTCCGTTCCTCACCACGACCGCCTCGCGCCTGCTGAACGAAGGCACTAGCGACCTCTACAGGAGATACCCCAACACCAAGGATGGCATCTACGACCTATACGACACCTACGGCACCCACGTGCTGGTGGGCGGTGTCTTCGGCGGGAGCTATACCTATATCTACAGCCGGAAGGAGAACCTCTATTACGACGAGACGGTGTTCGCCGCCGAGGCGGAGCTTTCCGCCAAGTCGTCGTCGCCGGCGGGAGAGAACGAGAACTGGCTCCAGACCTACTACCGCGTGATGGGTACCCACGGCGGCAAGATCGGCGCCGGGGGCGGCTATACGAAGTCGGAGCTGAACGAGCATATGTCCGAGGAGAGCATCATGATCATCACCGGCGGCAACGCCTCCGTGGACTTCGAGAGCTGGGACAAGTCCATCGCCGACGAGAACAGCAACCTCCACCTCGTAAGCTACGGCCCGAGGGGCGACACCACCCGTTGCTTCATGATCCCACTCTATTACCTGTCGAAGAACTACTCGCGGATAAACGCGCTGAAGGAACACCTGAACGCCTACGTGGCGGCGCGTTCGAAGCTGGCCAAGAAATCGCAGCTGATCCTGGCCGACTTCATGATGCGTACCGGCAAGGACGATTACGGGGAACCCGCCGGGCAACGCGTCTTCACCGGGCCCGACGGCAAGGAGCGCATCTACAGCCCGCTGGTGCTGAACACCAAGGGGCCGGATGGCTCGCGGATCGGCAAGATGCTCGACACCTCGGCACACGAGTACCTCGACGTGAGTGATTACGCCGACCAGCTCTGGTGGGTAGCCCTCGACTTCAAGGACGAGTGCCGCCCCATCTACCACATGCGCTTCATGAAGGACGACGACGCCCGGAAGCATGGTTTCGAGCCTAGGGGACAGGATTCCCAGTCGGGAATGAACTGGGACGCGATCGATAACCATTACGTATCCTTGCGGTTCACGTCCGACAATGACCATACGCAGCCCATCACCGGCGTCGGCATCGCCCGCAAGGGGAAGAGCGACGATAAATACTACGTCATCGCCTCCTCGCCCGGTACCGACATGACGCTCCCTTACTCCATCGACACGCAATTCCCGGCCTATTGGGGAAGCAAGGAGTATAAATCGAAGAGCGAGAACCCGCCGTACCGCTTCGGGGTGGACCAAGAGAACGACCTCAACGAGGGCGACAGCTGGTTCGGCCGGAACAAGGCGACCAACCATAAGCAATGGATCTTCCCGGTCTACACCACCAAGGCGTTGGACTGGCCGATCCGCTTCACGAAAGCGACGGACTAGCGAAACGCCTCGGAAACGATCCCTACGCCTGTAGCGATCCCTCCCGAGGCCTCCGGAGTGATGCCGACAGCCGTAGCGGCCCCTCCCGAGGCCTCCGGAGTGATCCCTACGACCGTAGCGGCCTCTCCCGAGGCCTCCGGAATGATCCCGGCGATCGTGGCGGCCCTTTCCGGGGCCTCCGGAGCGATTTCGACGCCCGTAGGCATTATATGATAGAAAAATCGATGATTATCAAAGGAATTATTCTATATTTGTGGAAAGCCTTACGTCTGAGAACAAGAGGAAAGTATTAACGAAAAAACAACAAACAGTATGAGTTTAGCGAAACAAATCGGATCGGTAGCGAAGACCGCGTTGACCAACGCCGGCCACATGAGCATGAACAACGAGATCTACGCCCGTATCTTGGATACGACCGTGGCCGCCCTGCACCTAGAGGCCCTCGCCCCGGGTTACAAGGAATGCCTCGACCGGGAGGCGGAGTGCGTGAACCGCGTCACCAAGAGCGCCTCCACCGAGCAGCTGGAGGCGAAAGACAAGGAGCGCGACAAGACCCTCCAGTTCATCTACTCCATGAACGGCTCCTATAAGGTATGCCCCGACGAGGCCCTGCGAGCCCCCGCCCTGCTGGTAGACAGCGTGCTGCGGGCCTACGACAAGATCTACGCCAAGGCCTACGCCGAGGAGACCGCCCTGATCGACGGCCTGCTGCTCGACCTCGCCAAGGCCGACGTTTCGGAAGCCCTCAAGGCCCTCCACCTCGACACCTACGTGGCCCAGTTGAAAACCTTGAACGATGCCTACAAGGCCCTCGACATCACCCGTACCGACGAGTACTCCTCCCGCGTGAAGACCGATACCACCAAGGCCCGCAAGGCGACCGACGAGACCCTCGACCTCATCATCCAGCGTGTCAACGCCTATGCCGTCCTCGAGCCTACCGAGGCCATCAACGCCTTCATCGACACCGTGAACCAGATCTTCCGCAAGTATAAGAACCTCATCGCCGCCAAGGGAGGCCCCACCAGCCCCTCCAAGCCCGACGACAAGCCTTATCCCACGCCCGATCCTACGCCCGAGCCCGAGAACCCCGGCGGCGATAGCGAGAGCCCGGACGAGATCTGAGCCTAACAAATTGTCAAACACTTAAAATCGAATCCATATGAACAAAACGTATCTTTCTAGAAAGATATTCGCGCGGCTCTCCCTCCGGGCCGCCGCGCGAATATTCTGTTGTATCCTGACGCTGGCCCTCTGGGGGCCGGCACGGGCAGGAGCGCAAGCGCAGACACAGCCGCTTGACGTGGCTAGTACTAGTATTACTGATAAACTAACCCTCACCTATAAACTGAAATCCAACAGCACGACCGATTACGCTTGGTTTTACAAGGTCGGGACTAATGGCACCGACACTGAGTTCTCCGGTACGCTGACGGGCACGAACAATGACTGGAAGCATGGGGCGATCGATATCAAAAGCGAGAAAGCGATAGCCAACGTTGATAAGGATAATCCTGACAGCTACTCGGTCCTAAAACTAGATGGGCTAAACCTGACCTCCTCTACCGACGGCTCATTGTTTTATCTGGGGGGCAGTAAACCGCTCTGTATCCAAGCGACAGGCAGCTCTGCCAGTAACCTGAAAGCGAAAAAGCATGTGATTAATAACTACCAAGGATGCATCCTGCTTCTGGATGGTGGCACCGCCGGATTGAATATCGCCGCGGAAGGAACTGGATCATATGGAATACGTCTGTACTCTACTGGTTCTGATATAACCACCACCCTCAAAGGCAAAATAACTGTCACGGCGGAAGCTATTGCTGTGTATCTAGGCAATTTGAGTGCTTTCTCGGCTACCGAAGACGCGAAAGTGACGGTTTCTTCGGGAGATGAAGACGCAATTTATGAAAGCTCTAATGTGCAATCCCCCTTCCTCCAATGGCAGTTCGCTACCGCCCCGGAGACTGGCAAGACGCTGGAAATAAGAGATGCCGGCGGGATGCCCTTCGCCACCCCTATAACCTTCGCCACCGATGGCCAAAAGAAGGGTTTCGCTATCAATGCCGCGAAGAACACCGGCTACACCCTCTGGCTCGACGGTAAACAACTCATGGATAAGGACAAAAAAAACGTCTTTACGGCGACGGACGATAAATTAGTCTCCTTCTCGGGAATGACCCTTCCTGCCGCTGCCAACTGGCCCGAATACGCCCAATTCGCCAATGTCGGCCCGGAGGGTACCGACATCGCCGTCTCCGGCACAAACTACACCGTCAAGACCTCCCGCGGCCTCGCGTGGATCGCTTGGGTGACGAATAACGGGAAGACAACCGCCGATACCCAAGAGGCATATAGCAGTTACTATCCCGCCTCCGCCGGCTTCAAGGACTGTACGGTTACGCTCGCGGGCGATATCTCGCTGGCGAAACCTGCCCAAGGCGTGGCGAGCGATTTCGAGGCGAATTGGATACCGATAGGGACTTATGAGAGCTTCGATGCACATTACTACTTTCAAGGCACCTTCGATGGTGGCGGCCATACGATTACCGGAATGACGATCTCATCGGCCTCGTTTTACTATATCGGCCTTTTCGGTTATCTGCATGGAGCGACCGTGCGGAATCTGACGATGGCAGAATCTCAGAATATTCATTTGACAACTGCTAATGCTCAAAGCTCCATTTACAATCTTGGCAGCGTGGCAGGTTCTGTAGAGAATGGAAAAATCATCAATTGCCATAATCAATGCGAGGTTAGTTTCTCTGTGACCGGCGGATCTGGGTATGTCGGTGGAATTGCCGGTTACTCTTACGGTTCGGTGATTAGCGCTTGTTCAAACAGGGCGGCTGTCACTATGAACGGAAATAAGAGTTATGCTGGTGGAATCGTAGGGTATAATATTGGCTCTTCTATCGTTTCCTGCTTCAATACGGGGAATATCAGTGCTACTGCTGCTGAAACATCCGATACATCTGCTACACGTAAAGGTGCCGCGTATGCGGGCGGTATCGGAGCCCGTAGTGGTATTTCTGCTTGTAATATATTGCGCTGCTATTCGACAGGGGGGATAACCGCTACATCTGCCGGATTTGCTTGTTCCGGCGGCATTGCCGGAGAAATTGACCATATGACGATTGAATCTTGTTTTGCCACAGGCACTGTTTCTGCTGAAGCAAACGCTGATGTGGATCTGGCTGCCGCGGGTGGTATTATAGGGCATAATTCTGGAAATAATACGATAAAGAATTGCCTCGCCTTAACTACCGGAGGCGTGAAAGCCTCAGGAACTGTACCGAGTAAACATGCCGGTCGGATTCTCGGGTATGATCTATCTAATGTTACCCTTATCGACAACTACGCCAGCACCAATATCCAGCTGACGGTAGGAACTACGGCCGCCGCCCCCACCAATAACATAGGCAGCGATAAGCTAAACGGTGCCGACACCTACCGCGACGATGTCGCCACTAATATCGCCGCTTGGGCAGGCCCCGAAGATACAAAAGCCTTCACCGCCATCGGTACCGATGTGACCGGCAAGCTTCCGCTACTGAAAGCCGTAGCCAACTATGACGCTGACGGCCTGCCTACAGCTTACGAGAGTGCCGTCATCCCCGGCCAACCCACCGATTTGAAGGTTGGCATCTATCTGAGCTACTTGCCCCTACTGTCTTTGCCTTCCGGCGATACGGAGACCATCACCCTCTCTTGCTCCAACAACAAATGGAGCTATAAAAAGGGAGCCGGAGCGGAGACCCGTTTCAACGGCAGTATCAGAAAGCAGCCATCCTCAACAACTTCCACCAACAAGCTCATCGTCGCCACCGCTACCGGCAACCCGACGCTGACGTTGAATGACGTAACGATACGCCCGACCGACGGAGCTGCCTTGACCGTCGGCGAAGGTTGCGATCTGACAATCGCGTCGAGCCTCTTTGCGATCCTCGGCTCGTCCGGTGCCTCTACCTTGATCAATAAAGGCACCTTGAGGCTGTCGGGCAGCGGTCTCCGCATCGAGAACACCAGCTCGTCCGATACGCGTTACTGCCTCGATAACTCCGGCACCTTCAGCGTGACCGATCCGTCAACGACTTCCGTCACCCTCCATTGCGCCAACACCGCTATCCATAACACCGGTACGCTTGCCAACGCTTGGATGGAATGTCGGTTCACGGAAGGGGTGGGAGAATCTGGCACTGAGATAGAGTTTAATGCCCCCCTGTCCAATATCAAAGTAAAACGCTACGACAAGACCTTAGCCACTGTCGTTACGGCGGGCAAGAAGTATAAGCTCTGGGCTAATCCGTCTAAACTGCAGAAAGGCCTCGATAGCGAAGGCACGGCAGTCTTTAGCTTCCCCGCTCCCGAGGCGGATGGCGGGGTAACGACCTTTACGGAGGTGGGTGATAGGAAAGTGGTCGAGATCTCCGGCAATAAGAATCTCTCCGAGGCCGGCCTGTCACAGAGTGTCATCGTTAAATCCGATGGCGTGCTTACCGTCGATACCGAGAATGCCTCCGTCATTGAGCTGGAATTGGAGGAGGGCGCGCAGGTCGTGACAACGAACGCGCTGAAGGTGTCCTTTGACTTCAGAACCACCCGTTCGCTGGACAACAAATGGATGGCCTTCGGCAGTCCGATCGACTTGAGAGCCGGTCTGGATCAATCTGGTAGTAGTATTTACGCCGCCACCGGCTATACCGCTAAGGAGGCCGGTGCCCAAGGCTGGAAAGAGGTCCCTACCGCTGAAGGGATAGTTGTAGGTCTCACCGCCGATAGCCCCTACCTGCTTGCCGCCGAGGCAGCCGGCACGAAGGTAACCTTCAACGCCACCGCTTCCGCCGGCTCGCCGATCAAGATACCGGCTACGGCTACGGTCGCTTTAGGCGATGCCCTCGCGAACGGCGTGTTCCTCTTCCGGACGAACCCGAATCTCGCCAACCTTACGCTCCGTGGTATCTACGTGCTCAACGCCGAGGGTACCCGCTTCGAGCTTCAGGAGGCGGATTACGTGCTGAAGCCTTTCGAGGCATACATCACCGCCAACGCCGTCACCCGCTCGCTGGTTCGTAGCGTGGGCGTGGCCGATGGCTCCGTGGTGACCGCCAACGAGATCGCTACCGCTACCGCCGCCGTCCGTGTCTGGGCCGCCGACGGCGCGCTGCATGTCTGCACCGAAGAGGCCGCCGCGCTTACCGTGGTACGCTCCGACGGACGTACCGTCTACGCCGCCTCTATCGCCCCCGGCGATACCCGCTTGGCCTTGCCTTCTGGTATTTACATGATCCGAATCAATAACATCACTTATAAAATAGCGCTTTGATATGAAACGATATACTAGTTTATGGCTCGTATGCCTGCTGGCGGTCTTCTCAATGACCGCTCGGGCGCAGGAAGGGATCGAGACGAAGGCCCGTCCCGACTACCCCGCCCTTCCTTTCACGCTGAACTATACGGCTCCGGAGCACGCTGCCTCCTTCTCGCTCTCGGCGGACGGCAAGCTGCTCCCCGCTTCCTCGACAACCGTACATGCCGGCACGCAGGTGACGCTCACGACCGCTCCCGCAGCCGGCTACCGAATGGCTTCCGGCTACCCGAAGGCCTATCGCACGGATGCGCCCGCCACTACGGTGGATGTTACGCCCGCCTCCGGCAGCGATAACACCTACACCTTCACCATGCCCGCCTTCCCGGCTACGGTAGAGGCGAAGTACGAGAAGGTCCTGCACCCCATCACCTTCGCCGCCCCTGCGAACGGTACGCTGGCCTTGAGTGCCGCCGGTACCCCACTTGCCTCCGGTACCAAGCTCGCTCCCGGCACGGTGGTGACGATTACCGCCGTTCCCGCCGCAGGCTACCGGATGGCTTCCGGCTACCCGAAGGCTCGCGTCACGGATTCGAACTTCTATGAAGTAGGGGTAAAGCCGGTCTCCGGCAGCGATAACACTTACACCTTCACCGTGCCGGACTTCCAGATCGCGGGGATCACGGTAGAGGTGGAGTACGAGAAGATCCGGTTCGCCGTCACCTTCGCCGCCCCTGCGAACGGTACGCTGGCCTTGAGTGTCTCCGGTACCCCACTTCCCTCCGGTACCCCACTTGCCCCCGGCACGCGGGTGACGATTGCCGCTGCCCCCGCCACGGACTACCAAATGGTGTTCGGCTCCTTGAAGGTCTCCTTGAAGGTCGGGAATGAAACCAAGACCGTTCTGTTGCAGAAAGCGGCCGATGGTACGACCTACTTCTTGATGCCGGCCTATGCGGTGGAGGCTGAGGTGAAATTTGAGCCTATCCCCGTGGTTCCGTCCTCGGAAGCCCGTTTGAGTTCCCTTTCGTATAAGGAAGGAAGTGGGGAGGAGATCCCGATCCCCGGCTTCCTTGCCTCTACGATGAAATATGAGGTACTGCTCCCAAGTTCCACCGTGTTTGATGCAACCCTTACCTTATCCGGCCAGCTGGTCGATGCGAAGGCTAAGCTGCTCGTGAATGGATCGCCTGTTTCCGTACAACCGACAGGATCGTTCACGGCTACCGTATCGCTTGTGAGTGGATCGGCCACGGCTACCTTGGTAGTTACCGCCGGGGATGGACAGACCAAGCGTACGTATGAGGTAAACTTCACGGTACCTCACCTGTCGGTATATTACGTCAAGATCCTGCAGCCGGAAGGCGGCACGATCTCCGTTTCCTATACAACAGAAGAGGGTAAGGAAGTGGGCGTGAAATCCGGCGATGCCGTACGCGATAATACTGTGTTGAACTTGACACATACGGCCTTGCCAAAGTACGACTTCGAGAGTTACAAAGCGAATGATGCCCTGCTAGCATCCGGGACTATTACCGTCTCCGGTCGCGACTTGACGATAACCGCTGCCTTTAAGCTGCGATCTTCCGTAACCCCGGAAGAGATCGCTTCTATCGGTACACCGGCTGTTCCCAAGGAAGCGGATGGGCAGGAGGGAACGATTCTTCCAACGGATGCCCCGATCGTGATCATCCCCGATGCTGTATCCCTGCCATCGGATACGGAACTCTCCAGCCTCCGCTTGGTGAAGGAAGATATAGAAGACCCAGCGAAAAAGGCTGAGATTGAAGAGAAAGCGAAAGCTGCCGCCCAAGATGCGGGTATCGCTCCTGATGCCCCGAAGATCGTGATGGAAGTGACCTTGGTTAAGGTGACGACCACGATTTCCGCTACCGACGCATCCACCACTACTGCCGTAACTCCCGTGCAGCCCTCCGATATCGTGACGGTACGTATCCCGTATCCGGAAGGCGTAAATAGAGACCAACATAATATCGTGATTATCCACCTCCGCTCGGACGGCGTGGTAGACGTGTATTCCGAGGCTAAGGGCAACTTGATATTGAAGGAGGACTATATGGAGATCTCCGTTACCAGCTTCAGCCCGTTCGTGGTAAGCTATACGCCCAAATCTGGGCCGGTGGATCCCGGTTATCCCGACACGCCCGACACCCCGGATACCCCGGATGTCCCGACATCGAATGCCTCGGTAGAGGGAGGCATGGCGGTTTGGACCTCTGCCAACGCCCTCCATATCCGTGCGGATCGTCCGGCTGAGGCATGGGTTGTCGGCCTGTCGGGTGCCAGTCGTGCCCGGTTCGCGGTCGTTCCCGGCGAGACGAGATATGCCCTTCCCGCGGGAGTCTATCTTGTCCGGATAGCCGACCAGACCTATAAGGTACGGATACGGAACTAAATGTTGTTTGTCTAATGTACGAGGGATGCCCTTGTTTCTCCTTGGGGAGAGCGGGGCATCCCTTCTTTTTTGTGGATATGTTTCTTAACATACATACCCGTAATCAATTGGTTAGCCGCAAATGCTTATCTTTGAGCTATCCCGATGTAAACGCTTACAATATGACAGTCATTTAAACTCAATTATAGTATGAAACCGGAAGATTACATTACCAGAGAGGAGAAGTATGGTGCCCACAACTATCATCC
>Ga0129309_1001614_pt1 | contig 10568 bp, 9 predicted proteins | sample L1105metagenome_FD_94439 | JGI IMG/M metagenome (GOLD analysis project Ga0129309, IMG submission 94439) | Ring-tailed lemur group fecal microbial communities from Wisconsin, USA - L1105 metagenome | ecosystem: Host-associated > Mammals > Digestive system > Large intestine > Fecal | place: USA...
ATTATTTGAGAAAATTGCTCAATAAAACGGAAGAACAAGCCGATCATACTTATACTTTTACATCCGGCACTTCGTCCTGACGCTGTATCATCGATCTTAGAATCTCTGAATATGCTCTGATTCATCCGTTGTCTTTTGAATCTCACGGATCTGAACATAATATCCGTACTGATCGTTCACTGCGACATATACGCGTTCTCCTACTTTATGTCCCATAATCGCCTTTCCAATCGGGGATTCAATGCTGATAATATTATTCAGACTGTCTCCCCGTACTGTTGTCACGATCTTAAATACTTCCTCTTCGTCATCCTCCTCGAAGTATACTTTTACCGTATTGTTCATTCCGATCTCATCTTCTGCCGATTCATCGACATATACTTCTGCATTTCGAATCATGCGCTCAAGATATCGAATTCTGCTTTCATTTTGATTTTTAAACTTCTTCGCCGCCTTATATTCAAAATTCTCACTCAGATCTCCCTGTGCACGGGCTTCCTTAACATCCTCTAAAGCCTGCTTGCGGACGATCAGTTTCCGATGCTGTATCTCATCTTTCATCTTTTGAATATCCTGCTGCGTCAATTGATGTCCCATATCCGATTCAACTCCTTGTTCCTTTTGTCATATGGTGACTCACTCGCGAGTCTTCATGCGGGAGTCATCCTGCATCTGATATACAACAATATGGCGATGTTCTCATCATAATGAAAAACATCGCCATATCGACTTTTAGTAAACTAATACTTCACATCCGGTATCGGTTACCACAACCGTAACTTCCCACTGTGCGGATGGCAATCCATCCTCAGTATATACCGTCCATCCGTCTTTTCGGTCCGTATATACATCCGCTGTTCCCATGTTGACCATAGGTTCAATCGTAAATACCATACCCGGTACCATCAGCATCTCTGTTCCCTTTGGTGCAACATAGCAGACAAACGGATCTTCATGAAATTCCAATCCGACGCCATGTCCTCCGATCTCACGGACGATCGTATAGCCGTTCTCCTTTGCATGATTATGGATCTCTTCGCTCATATCTCCTAAAAATGTCCAAGGTTTTACATTCTTAATGCCGATCTCCACGCATTCCTTTGTAACTTCAACCAGTTTTTTCTTCTCTGCGGAAACCTCTCCGATACAGAACATTCTGGACGAATCTGAATAATATCCGTTATAAATCGTGGAAACGTCAATGTTCACAATCTCGCCTTCCTGTAATATCCGGTTCGGATCCGGAATTCCATGGCAGACTACTTCGTCAATCGAAGTACAGACGCTCTTTGGAAATCCACAATAATTCAACGGTGCCGGAATTCCTCCCATCTCGGTTGTCTTCTCATAAACCCATCGATCAATCTCCTCTGTCGAAATTCCGGGTCTTATGCGTTCCGCAACATAATCCAACACGGCAATGTTAATCTTCCCGCTTTCACGAATTCCTTCAATCTGCTCTGCTGTCTTAATAATATCATGAGAAGGAACGATGTGTCCCTGTCTTGCAAAATGTATGATCCTGTCATCAAATGCTGAATGACATTTTTTATATTTTTTTCCGCTGCCACACCAGCAGAGATCGTTACGACCTAACTTAATCATAAATATCCTCCTTATCAGATACTTTATTATCCGATGTTATTTTCACACTAGATTTATTATAGCATGTTTTAACAAAATATCTATGATTATTTTATTTTCATTGTTTTTTTCAAAAATCCCGTTGATGATCGGAACAACTTTTTATATGCCTTCTTTTTCTTTGAAGGTACGTGAATCACTGCACGTTTCTTAATTCCTTTTATTGCATTCTTTCCGACACTCTTTAACTTCGAAGACTTGATCGTGATCTTGGAAAGGCTGCTGCATTTGTAGAACGCTTTTTCACCGATTTTAGTCATATTTGACCCCAATGTCACCGATGTAATATTCGTTCCTTTCAGAGCTTCTTTTGCAACCGATACTACCTTATACTTTTTGCCCTGAATCTTGACCGCAGAAGGAATATTGATTGACTTCACACTCTTCTTTGCTCTGCCGATACACGACACTTCGTATTTTCCTTTTGACTTGGCAGTAACTTTATACTTCAGATTTCCTACGGTTACTTTTGAGCCCTTCTTCACATCCGCTGCAGTAACTTTCACTTTGCATACCGAAAACTGTTCCAGCTCTTCGTCAAATGCAAGTATATTCGCCGTTCCCGGTTTGATTCCGATCACAACACCGGCATCCGTTACTTCTGCAATATCCTCATCCAGGGATATCCAATTGATATATCCTCTGCTGCAAGGCTGCGGAGAATACTTTGGAGTTAATTTTGTATACTTACCTGCCTGGACTTTGGCCGATGACTTATTGAGTTCCATCGTATCCGGATAATAACTCCACATATCGTTCTCATCATCTTCATCATAGATATGCAGTTTATAGGAAGCTTTTACTCCATTTGCACAAGTACCGGTGATCTTAACGGTACCAGGCTTTAACGCTGTTACCATGCCGCTCTCATCAACGGTTGCCATGCTCTTATCCGAAACTGACCACGTTACATCCGTGACCGTTGCATCCATCGGCATCACCGTATAATTGTTCATATAATATTCATCACCGACATAAGTAGCATCTTCATACACTTCAAAATATAAATTCTTTACTTTTTTGACTTTATCTTTCTTGATCCATTTTGCATGTGCTTCGATGGAACCGGATATATAGGATCCCGCTGTCAGCTTATATTTCTCTCCTTCATACGTATAATACCATCCGGCAAATACATAACCTTTCCGCTTCGGCTCTTTTGGCAGTTTTTCAAGTGTACTTCCGGACACTACCGTATCTGTTGCATATTCTTTTCCGCTATTCATATATCGGATCTGACACTCAACGGGAACAAGAGAATCCACATTCTTATCAATCCAGTTCACTCTCTTCGTAATCCAGCTCTTAAGCCGCTCTTCTTCCTGCTTAAAGGACAACGGCGTTTCCTGACCAAAATCAAATGATCCCCACTTTTCATTGTCATAATACTGAGAAACGCGAAGCTGATCATAATACTGATCCAGCTGACCGCCATCCGCACACAAGCTTTCCAGTTTTTCCTTCATTGCCGGCCAGCGATCTGCTACACGCTGTGCAAAGTCTTTCTGTTCAAATAATCGTCCAAACCATACTTCCATCTTATGTACAAATTCTTCACAATCCGGATCGGTACTGTAATCATAGTCTCCCCAGGCCACATAATCAAAGTCCCAGAGCGGTCCCCAGTAAAGCTTTCCATCTCTCTTTTTATACAGATACGTACTCGTTGTGCCGAAAGCATCTCCATTTTGAGAGATTTCCTGAATCCACCAGTAGTCGATCGTGGAATCGATATCCATCAGATCCTCATAAGCGGTACCGTCATCCAGTTGAAAGTTCTTCCCATAAATGGCATCTTCTGTCTTCTGCACATAATCTTTAATATAATTATATTGTGCATCATTTTTATAATCTTCGAAATTCGGACTTTCAATTAAAAATTCATTCTCCCTGGTCGTCATGAAAGACAGCTTCTCTTCATCTCCGTAAGGAAACATGGAAAGCAGATAGCCGCCTGAGATCAGAGGCTCATCCGTTGCTTCTTTTTCATCTTCCAGATCATCGATTTCCACACGTCCGCTGCCGACGCGAACCTGCTCACACAGATAATAACTTCCGCAATACGTTCCGTTCATAACAACATCCACGAAGACGCATTCCGGCGTATATTCCATTCCCAGTTCTTTTCCCAGCCAATAAGTTGCCTTATTGCGCAGAAGACTGTTGTCATATCGATTTGCCAGCAATACCCAGTGTTTGTTCTTGCCCATTCCGAACAGATTCGCTTTTTTCTCCAACTTGATCTTATATGGCTTCTTATCGCAGTCCCAGGTAGAATTGCCCCGTCCGCGAATATATTCCATCGGATAAGTTTCCGACTGAAGTTCCGTACTGATCTCATCGCTGTATTCATATTGATAACCTGCCGGAATCTGAACCGTCATATCTCCATAGCATTCCGTCTCATGTGCCGGATCACTGTTCATCTCAGCAATGGTTCCTTCGCTCTCATCGATGTCCAAATATACAACCGGAAGAGAACTTTCCGCAAACTCAATCGAACGGATCATGATCGTCATTTCTTCTGTCTCTTCTGTCACGATCTGAAACGATACCGTATGACTTCCCTGTATATTTTTTTCAAGAACATCCGCCGTCACATCTCCATCATATGACCATTTGCCTGCTTTTTTCTGCCTTTTTAATTTGACACTGGCAAACGCCTCCGTCTCATCATCCAGATAACAATTAATCCAGACACTTTTGCCTTTTGGTGCAAGTCCGTCAAAAGAAACTCTTCCAACCGGATTTCGATCAAAATCAAAAGTCTCCTCTAACGTAATCTTCTCAGAAGACAATGCAGAACCCGCTCCGGTAAGAAGCAGTCCGCCGTTCTTTTCATCCTCTTCCACCGATACTTCCTGCATGGAATCCCCGAATAGGATCTTCTGTTCCCTGTTCAGATCAATCATCCGCTTCTTCTCATAGGACGCCGAAACAGCCTTCTCTTCCGATTGATCCGTCGTGTCTGATACCTCTTCCGCTTTCACCGTCTTCCATGCATGCGCATCCAACGGACTTCCCATACAGATACACAATAACATTGCCAATAACACACTGCTAAATCTTTTTAACATGTTCTCTTCCCTCCTTTATGCATATGTGCGAAAATAAATATAAATCGTAAAACTGTTATCCTCCTCCTTTACTTCACACGTTCCCCGCATTCGTCCGATCATCCTCACGATATTTGGAATACCGATATGCGTGCTGTTTTCCTTTTTTAACAATCGCTGCTTTTTATTCTTAAAACAAAATCCGGCATAATCTTCCTGATAGATGTCCGAGATTTGAATGCTCTCACTCCGATCGGCGTACTTTATAATATTAGAAAGTATATTGTCAAAGATACGAATTACATAATCCGTATAAATCTGAATCTGACAATCTACCCAGTTAAAATCCGTCTGAATCGAAAATCCATTCTGCTGCAGATATGTACAGGATTCTGACATCAGATCATAAAATGCCATCTGAAATGAAATCGGATTCTCCAGAATAATCTCCTTCTCGCTGTCAATCAGTGCATATTCAAACAGATTATCCGTCAGCCGTTTCATATAATGTGCCTTTTGACTAATCTTTTCGAAATACTTCTCTCTCTGTTCTTCATCTTTATATTTTCCATTTTTCAGAATCTCTGTATAAATCATAATCGAAGTCAATGGCGTTCTCAAATCGTGCGACATCTCTGTGACCAGCTTTTGATTGAGTCTGACCAGCTTCTCCTTATTCTCTTCCTGGCTGCGGAACGACTTTCTCATATTATCAAGTCCGCGAGCCAGAACCGTTAATTCGTCTTTGCCCTGTATCGTAATCGGATATTCCAGATTGCCGCTTTCCAGAATCTCGATCTCATCTGCAAGCTTCTGAATATAACGGATCATTTTCCGAATCCCGAAGATGACTACAAATAAAAAGACCAATACGGTCAATATGACTTCAACGACAAATGCATAAGTGTAAAATTGATAAAAATATCTTCCATAGATCGATACATCCGCATCTCCATCCTCAAAGGTCACTGTAAAATACTTATCCCAATCATAAAAGTTCTTATGAATGCCTTCTTTCCATACTTCTTTTTCATTTGGATAATCCGAATCATAAGTAAGGATATCATCATGAAAAACCTGGATTGCCACAAACTTTTGCTTTTGTGCCCATCGATTCAGCCCGTCCGTATCCTTTGAATCGATATGCCCTTTTGTAACATACATCTGCAGACGTTCGATATATGCCTCATCCTTATTATCAATATAATCCGAATCGGCATAAAACTTGTCCACAAGAAATGTTCCAAAAGAATGGATCACAACAAAATAAACCGCTGATATCACGGCCGCGACCGCCAGCAGTTTCAGCAGACGGATATAGATTGAATTACGCTTTTTCATTTCCACCATCGAACTTATACCCCTTTCCCCAGACGGTCTTAATATAGGTCGGCTGCTGCGGATCAGGTTCGATCTTAACACGGAGTCTTCGGATATGAACCATGACCGTGCTGTTGCTGCTGTACAAATATGGCTCCTTCCAAACGGTCTCATATAAAAGCTGTGCAGAAAAAATCTTATTCGGATGCTTCATCAACACGAGCAGAATCTGATATTCGATGTCAGACAGATTCTTCTCCTCTCCATCGACCAATACCTCGTTAAAAACTTCATGAATCCGAATCTTTCCACCGCGGATATACTTTTCATCATCAATGGTATCTGTCTTTCCCGGCTTTCCTTTATAGACATGATACCTCCGCAGAAGAGCCTTTACTCTGCCAAGAAGTTCTGTATAAGAAAATGGTTTTGCAAGGTAATCATCTCCTCCTGCCATTAATCCGATCAGCTTGTCGGATTCCTGTGTCTTCGCAGTCAGAAAAAGTACCGGCACATACGAAACCTTCCGGATCTCTTCACAAGTTCTGAGTCCGGACATTCCCGGCATCATAATATCCAAAATCACCAGATCAATCTCTTCATTCAAAAGCTGCAGTCCCTTTTCCCCGTTCTCAGCCTCGATCACCTGATAGTCCTCTCCTTCCAGGAGAATCCGGACTCCCTCTCTGATGTCTTCATCATCTTCAATAATTAATATATTCGAACGTTCCATATATCTTCTGTCTTCCTCTCAAATTATTTCCTCAAAAATCCCAAATATCTGCTTCCCTGAAATGATAACTTCCCAAAATCACCTTCCGCCAGAGTTCCGTATTCCCGGCCGGATAACGAAAATTCCATCCGATCACCGCTTTCCACCTCGAAGGTTGCATAATAAGACGTCATTCGACTCGTCTCAGTGCTCCCGGATGTACTCATTCTCTTTGCTCTCACCGTTGCATCCACATCAAGCCGCGGCGACCGGTTGTTGTCATTCCATTCTTTGATGCCGGTAATTACGGCAATGAGAATAATCCCCACGATCAGGAAAAAGAACACCATAAAAAACAGATCAAATAAACCATCGTTAAAGAAAAACCATCCCATACTTTTCCGCTCCTATCCTCATTTTCTATTTATATTCTATCACGAAAATCTTAACATTTTTTTACCATATCATTAACATTTATAACAAACAAAAACAGATAGAAAGGCACAAAAAAAGGAATAGAAAGATTCACTCTCTATTCCTTAACATAATCATGATTGATTCAAAAAATTCTGAATTCTTCTTCTCATCATCTCTTCACCGATGATATGATAGATGGTCCACTGATCCGGTGAATTCGCCTGTCCGACTGTCGCAATTCGTATGATCTCAGCGATATGAGATACATTGCCTTTATATGCATCCGGATTCTTTTTATATTCCTTCATATTGCCTGTAAAGCCAAGTCCCTCGCCAATCTCCTTCACTTTATTGAACCATGTATTGGCATCATCATTGTGATCATAGCGTTCCAGATATGCCTGTAACACGGCTCTGACCGTCTCATCGTCGTATCTCTGCTCATCAATCTGCTGATACGTCTCATCAAAGAAATAATGGATCGAACTCATGATCTGCTTTGCATTGATATAGTCCTTACGGCGGCGTTTCTGATGAACCCCCATGCCGAGTTCCAAAATCTTGATGAACTTCTCCTTATCCGCAAAATAGATATCCACCATCTCCGGATGATAATTCTTCGTCCATGTGTATAAGAATTCATAAACTTCTTCCGGTTCCAGCTTGGAGAATTCATTCTTACAGATATCATTCAGCTTCATAATATCAAACAATGCTCCGGATTTGCTCATCTTCTTCACACTGTACTTGAAGTCCGTGATCGGATGATTCGGATGTTTATCATACCACTGCTCGAAATTGGAATTCAGCAGCGTCATCAGATAAACCTTGACTCCCTGCGGATGATAACCATCCTGTCTGTAATAATCCAAAGACAGTTCCGGATCTTTTCGCTTCGACAGCTTACGCTTGCCGCCATTCTCCATCTTCATCAAATGTGCCGTATGTGCATACTTCGGCAGACGGAAGCCTAATACTTTATGAAGTTCCACATGCGTCGGCACGGAAGAAAGCCACTCTTCTCCGCGGATGACAAGCGTCGTATGCATCAGATGATCATCGATCGCATGTGCAAAATGATACGTCGGGATTCCATCGCGCTTTAATAATACAACATCCATGATATTCTCCGGGAATTTAACACTGCCGCGGATCTGATCGCGGAAGATGATCTCCCTGCCTTCTTCTCCCTGCGAACGGAGACGAAGAACATATGGTGCCCCTGCTTTTACTTTCTCTTCAATCTCTTCATAAGACAGATCCCGGCAGCGTGCCCACTTCGTATGATAACCCGTGATCACATTCTGTGCCTTCTGCTCTTCTTTCATCTCCGCAATCTCTTCTTCCGTACAAAAACATGGATATGCAAGTCCTCTTGCAACCAGATCCTTCGCATATACATGATAGATATCCGCTCTCTGACGCTGATAATACGGACCGTAAGCATCACTTTCCGGTGAACGGATGCCTGCTCCCTGGTCAAATTCAATTCCAAAATACTTCAATACAGAGATAATAATATCTTCGGCACCTTCTACTTTACGCTTATCGTCGGTGTCTTCAATCCGGAGATAAAAAACTCCGCCACTCTGATGGGCAATTCTCTCATCTGCCAATGCTCCATATAAATTGCCAAGGTGAATATAACCGGTCGGGCTCGGACCCAGACGCGTCACCTGTGCTCCTTCCGGAAGATTTCTGTCCGGAAATCTTGCTTCCATCTCATCAATCGTTGCTGTTACATCTGGGAACAGCAAATCTGCCAATCTTTGATTATCCATACTTATTTGTTCTCCTTCAAACGATTATTTTCCTTCATAAACTACGACGGAATCTACGTCGTACTTAGCAAGTCTCTTTCTGCCTTCCAAACCTGCCAGCTCAAGCAAAAATACCATCTTCACGACTTCACCGCCGAGCTTTTCCACCAGCTTTGCAGCCGCTTCTACCGTACCACCCGTTGCGATCAGGTCATCAACGATCACTACCTTCTGTCCCGGTTTGATCGAATCCGTATGCATCTCTACTTCCGCCGTACCGTATTCGAGTTCATACTTCTGTGAAACCGTCTCCCGCGGCAGCTTGCCTTTCTTTCGGACTAATACAAACGGCTTTTTCAGATTATATGCGACCGGAGCACCGAACAGAAATCCTCTGGACTCCGCTCCTACGATCACATCACACTCTACACTTTCCACCAGCTTCTGCAGTTCATTGATCGCAAGCTGAAATCCTTCCGCATCCTGAAATACTGTCGTAATATCTCTAAAAATAATACCCTCTTCCGGAAAATCCGGTATCGCAGTTATATAATCTTCTACCTTTTTCATCTCATCTTCCGCCTTCCTTTGTCATATACATCGCTTCTATTATAGCGTTTTCCCGATATATCGGCAAGATAAAATCAAAACAAAAATAGGAAACCAACGCTCACCAAGCTGTTGATTCCCTGTTACTCTCATGCGGATCATGCTTCCATCCTCCGGATCTTTCCATGATCGATCTTATATACCTGATCACAGAGACAGCGGATGTCTTCCGCATTATGGCTCGCTATGATCATCGTCTTTCCCTGATCCTTCAACTCCAGGAAAAGCTTCCTCATCTTCCTGACACCATCTTCATCCAGACCGTTCATCGGTTCATCAAATATGATAATATCCGGATCTTCCATGATCGCCTGTGCGATTCCGAGCCGCTGTCTCATTCCTAAAGAATACTTCTTTACTCTTTTCTTCTCTACCGGATCCAATCCGACTTTGCGCAATGCTTCGTCCACTTCTGCTTTTCCGATCCGCCCGTTCAGCCTTGCAAGATATAACAGATTGTTCCTTGCGGACTCACCTTCCAGAAATCCCGGAACTTCAATAATAATTCCCATATTCCCGATAACATTGTGCTTTGCATCAAGCGTCTTGCCCCGAAGCCTGATCTGTCCGCTCTCCGGCAGCAGGAATCCGCAGATACACTTCATCAATACCGTCTTCCCCGAACCATTCCGTCCTACCAAACCGCAGATACTCTTTTCCTGTACACAAAAGGATACGTCATCCAGTACTTTTCTTCCTGAAAAATATTTGCTTACATGTTCTACTTCTATCATCAACTTAAAATCTCCTTTGATTTCATTGTTTTCCATACGATCAATATAAAAATACAAAGATTGATGCCGCACAGCATCAAAAACGCATAGCTCAGGGATGGGAGACTTCCGTTATATTCGCGCATCGTCGTATCCAGACAGATCCACGAATACGGAGAAAGCCAGTAAAATGTTGTAAAATTCAGCCAGTCTACTACACCGGGGAGAATCATAAATACAGAAAGAATGCAGACTCCTATCTTTTTCATATGGAACAGGCCGAACAAATACATCACCAGCCCGGTCATGATCGTCAACAATATGCACAGGCCAAATG
>Ga0129309_1001615_pt1 | contig 10558 bp, 7 predicted proteins | sample L1105metagenome_FD_94439 | JGI IMG/M metagenome (GOLD analysis project Ga0129309, IMG submission 94439) | Ring-tailed lemur group fecal microbial communities from Wisconsin, USA - L1105 metagenome | ecosystem: Host-associated > Mammals > Digestive system > Large intestine > Fecal | place: USA...
AGACTTCTGAATGCGGAAAAAGATGAATCTACATATTGAATTAGATACGAGCCATCCGACATACGAATGGCTTGAAAGGCAGACCGACAAGATCGGTGCGAAAGGACATTTCGGCACTCACGGGCAGCATCACATTGAGCGGGATAAGATGTGTGAGGCCGCCGGCAGTTATGTGATAGAGAACATCCGCATCGCTCCCGGAGAAATCGATGAGATACAAACGATACGTGTTAATTTTGACTTGGCCTACCCTTCGACAGGTAAGCCTTGTACGGTTATTCCTTGGACTTGATGGACGACAAGTTCCGATACAGGCTATCCGGGAATCAGAAGATTGAGATAGCTCAAAACCTGATTGATATCATGGAAAAAGACTCGGGGATAACCGAGCGGACCATTACGTTTATTGATAACTGGATTCGTACCGGTCCCGCCGAAAAGGGAAAAGCCTTTTTCGATGTGTGGGACATCGTCTTGAGAAACTATCTGCCGACAACCAGACCTGTTCTATTCCGCACGTGCGCAGAAATCGGTAAGGACGGCAAAATAGTAAGTTTTACCGCACGATTGGAATGCGCAAGAAGATTCGCCAAAGATAATAGTGAATTCCTAATTATATGTGATACAAAAGAAACGCTTATGTGTGAGGAGGAGGTTTATCGGCCGGGGGAGTACGAGCATACGTTCTATCCGCTTGTAGAAGTTTTGAAGAAAGCGGAGTCTTGCGGTGGATGCGGCTTCTCGCAAAGATTGCTGGATGACTATATTGGCGAGGATGAGTATATCATGAGAATCAACTTAACGGATATACATTGTTTCAAGTGGAAATAAGAAAGGGACAATGATATTCCACATTTTAATCGGATTTTTTAAAAGTTGAAAGAGGTAACGCCACAAGAATACAGAAAACATTTCCTATCTTTGCCACCGATCAAGGTGTAACCGCTATCCGTTCCGGTAGTGGCTAGTAAAAGGGAATCCGGTGTGAATCCGGAGCTGTACCCGTAGCTGTAAGTCCTTGTAGCCCCGGCAAATCTTGTTGCCACTGCCTATCGAATAGGCGGGAAGGTAGCCGACAGAGGGTGGACGAGCCAGAAAACCTGCCATGATCTTGTTATGCGACGTTTCGGGTGAAGACGTTGGTAAACCTAAGAATTATTATGCGAGATTTATATCTTATAAGATGTCTGTGCGTTTTTAGCGTATGGTTATTTTCTTTGGGTGTCGCTTTCGGTCAACAGATCGATACGACGACCTATCACGAGCTTTCCGGGGTGGAAGTAGTGGAGAAGGTACGTCCGTCGGTCACCCGTGAAGGTACGCCTTTGCAAATTATGGACCGGGCGGGAATCGATCGCTTGGGAGTACAAGACCTATCCGAGGCCGTGAAACGCTTCTCGGGAGTTACAGTACAGGATTATGGGGGGATCGGAGGATTGAAAACGGTCTCGGTACGTAGCTTGGGAGCGAAGCATACCGCCGTCAGTTACGATGGGGTGACGATTACGGATGCGCAAAGCGGGCAAGTCGATATCAGCCGTTTCTCGTTGGATAACGTGGAGATGGTTTCCTTGTCAATCGGGCAGTCGGATGATATTTTCCAAACGGCAAGGGTGTATGCCTCGGCAGGAGCCTTGAATATACAGACCGCTATGCCGAATTTCAAGAAGAAACCATTTAATTTACGAGGACTGATAAGAACCGGTTCGTTTGGTTTGATAAATCCATCCGTACGATATGAGCAAAAACTAAGTGGTTCAATTGCGGCGATAGCAGATATTGATTGGATGAGAGCGGATGGTATGTATCCATATACATTGGTAAATGGTGATATCGTCTCTCGTGAAAAGAGGAGGAATAGTGATATCAAGACGCTTCATATGGAGTTGAATTTACTAGGAGACTGGAAAGAGAAAGGAAAAATGAGGCTGAAGGGTTATTGGTTTGACTCTGAACGAGGATTACCGGGATCCGTGATTTTATATAATGATTATCATAAAGAAAGACTAGAGAATAAAAATGGATTCCTGCAAGCCTCTTATGAAAACCGTTTCTCAGATCGCTTGTCTTTTAAGGCGCATGGAAAATTTGATTATGCTTGGACACGCTATAAAGATTTCCACAGTAAATATATTGATGGCAAGCAAGTCGATGTTTATACGCAAAGGGAGTTTTACGGGACCGTCGCTTTGCTTTATCAACCCTCTCGTACAATCTCCGTCTCATTAGCTGAAGATGTTTTTGCGAATACCTTGGACGCGACAACACCTAAATGTCCATTTCCCACACGTTATACGTCATTGACGGCTTTGGCTGCGCAATATAAAGATGAGCGATTAACGGTGACGGCAAGTTTGCTGGGTACTTATTTAACCGAAAAGTTAGAGATCGGTGAAGCAGCCGCAGATCGAAAACGTCTATCTCCAGCTCTTAGCGCTTCTTGGCGCATATTGAAAGATTATAATCTGCGCTTGAGAGCATCTTTTAAGGATGCCTTTCGTGTGCCTACCTTTAATGATCTGTATTATGACCGTATCGGGAATAAAGAACTTAAATCAGAGAAAGCGACGCAATATAATTTGGGATTGACGTGGAGCGGTACATGTCAGTCTTTACATTTAGGGTATGTAAGCTTGACTGCGGATGCTTATTATAATAAGGTCTCGGATAAGATTGTGGCGATCCCGACTATGTTTATTTGGAAAATGATGAATATGGGTAAGGTTGAGATAATGGGAGTTGACGTCAATCTTGCGTCTAGTTTTACGTTGCCGAAAGATTGTTCGGTGCGTTTAGAGGCGGCGTATACCTATCAACATTCGGTAGATATAACCGATAAGGATTCTAAGGTCTATAAACATCAACTACCATATACACCAAGGCACTCGGGGAATATCTCCATCTCATTCGAGAATCCTTGGGCTAATTTAAGTTGGATATTGACTGCCGTGAGTGATCGTTATTCCTTACCGCAGAATATTGATTTGAATTTAATGAATGGTTATGTAGAGCAGCAATTATCCATTAATAAGACGTTTGCGATCCAAGATTGTTCACTTCGTTTACAAGTGGATTTAGTGAATCTGGGGAATGTAAACTATGATGTGATTCGATATTATCCAATGCCGGGGCGTTCTTTTCGCGCTAGTGTTCGATTTATTTATTAATAACAGATTAAATTAAAAGAGAGATGAATGTAAGAAAATGTTTTTATGCTTGTGTGGCGAGTGTTATGCTTGCTGGTTCTTTTACTTCTTGCGGCGATGATATTGAGACACCGGATATACCGGTAAATCCGGAGGGACAGCCTAAAGAGATCAGTGGCTTTTATATTTTGAATAGAGGTAGTAATGGGGAAAATAACTCATCGATACATTTTTATGATTATGCGACAAGCCAATTGTCCGCCGATATATATCAAAAAGTCAATAATAGTTCTTTAGGTGAGTCTGCTCAACAAATGTTGATATATGGTTCCAAGATTTATGTAGCGGTAACTTTCTCAAATCGTCTTGCTGTATTAGACATGGATGGAAAGTTGTTGAAAACGATTGAGCCAGAAGAGGGCGGGAACACGATGAACCCTCGTTGCTTGGCCGCTGATGGAGGTAAGGTATATATGACTTATTTTAATGGTCATGCTGTAGCAGCCTTGGATACGGTTTCTCTTGAGATAGAGAACAAGGTGGCGGTAGGACGTTATCCGGAAGAATTGGCTGTCGTGAATGGTAAACTGTACGTGGCGAACTCCGGGGGGAATGATTTTCCGAATTATGGAAAGACTGTTTCTGTAGTGGACCTATCTACGTTTAAAGTAGAGAAAGACATAGAGGTTATTATTAATCCGGTTTCTTTACAAGCAGATAGCAAAGGTGATGTTTATGTGATATCCATGGGTAACTATGATGATGTTAATAATACGTTACAACGTATAGACGCTACAACGGGAGAAGTGAAAACAATAGGTAATGGTTCGCTTATGAAAATAGTGAATGACAAATTATATGTCGTTTACGCACAGTATGGAAAGGACAAACCCTCTTTAACGAGGTATGATGCTTTAACAGGAGCGGTCGAGGTGGAAAGTTTAGCGAATATTGAGATGATGCAGTCGCCATCGGCGATAGGAATTGATCCTATATCTGGTGCTATTTGTATTGCGGACGGCCCTTGGAATAGTACTGCCACCCTCTATTTGTTTGATAAAGAGGGTAAGCAAACAAGTACCTTTGACGCAAAAGGGTATGCTACCATGAGTGTTTGTTATCTGGCAAAATAATATGAAACTGTATCTTTTTATATGGTTCGCTTTCTGGATGGTGGCATGTACGCCATCCGGAAAGCAAACTTCTTCCAAGGAAGCTCTTTCCTCTGATAGTATTCAATATGCCCAAGGTTTCACGGTTCAGCGCTTTGATACCTATACAATGGTGGAAGTTCGTGATCCGTGGGATAGCACCCGTCTGCTTCAACGCTATTTATTGGTAGACCGGGAAAAGTCGGTTCCCGGCGGATTACCCAAAGGGACGATCGTGAAGGTCCCGGTAAAAGATATTGTGGTTTATACTTCTGTTCATGCGGCTATTATTGATCAATTGCACGAAATCAATAAGGTTATAGGTGTTTGTGAGCCTCGTTATATGGATACTCCTGCCATACAAGAGGGTATACAGGCCGGAAGAATCGCTGATTTAGGTGAGGCTACCTCTCCGAATATAGAGAAAATGATAGAGATCGGTGCGGAACTCGTGATAGCTTCCCCGTTCCAGAACAGTAGTTATGGGCCTGTCGAGAAGATAGGGATACCCATTATCGAAGGAGCCGACTATATGGAGGCATTTCCTTTGGGGCGCACGGAGTGGATTCGCTTTTATGGTTTGCTATTCGGAAAGGAAGAGATGGCCGATTCTATATTTAAAGAAACAGAGCAAGCCTATCTGTCCCTAAAGAACTTAACCGTGAATATAGATAAGCGTCCTACTGTTTTGTCGGAGAAAAAGTTCGGTTCCTCATGGTATATACCGGCTGGAGATAGTTATATGGCCCATCTTTTCGAGGATGCAGGAGCCGATTATATGTTTAAGGATTTACCGGGTGCCGGAAGTACCCCCTTAGCGTTTGAGACCGTGTTTGATAAAGCGATCCATGCGGATATTTGGCTTGTTAAATATAATCAGTCTTCCGAGATGACCTATAACGATTTACGCTCCGAATATACTCCCTACGAGAATTTCGACGCTTTTAAAAAACAACGGATTTATTCCTGTAATACAGGGATAGTTCCTTATTACGAGGAATTCCCATTACATCCGGAATATCTATTGAAAGATTTAATCTGGATTTTCCATCCGGAGCTAGTACCCGGATATTCTCCCCGTTATTTTAGTAAAATGCCCTGATTGTCTTAAAGGTTTCATATCTTTGTTGAAATGTCGTTACTAGACAAATAAAGGTATTAGACTATGAAGATAAAAAAGGTATATGTTGATGTTTTAACTGCATTAGCGAAGGGAACAGATGCCGGGATTTACAGGTTGAATCCCAAACGAGTTGAAATCGTGAGTTGTGAGCAGGATGTAAAACGTGTTCTTGCTGAATGTGAGAAGACTGGTAAATCTGTAACCTTTAAAGCTGGGGGGACCTCTTTATCCGGCCAGACTATTACAGATTCTGTATTGATGGAAATCAGTCCTGACTATGGAAAGGTTAAGATTTCAGGAGATGGGAGTTTGGCTAAATTCCCTTGTGGTATAACTGGAGAAGAGGCGAACCGCTGGTTGAAACCTTATGGCCGTAAGCTAGGGCCTAGCCCTGCCTCCATCAAATCCGCACGTATCGGCGGGATCGTAGCGAATAACTCAAGTGGTTCTAGCTATGGTATTATCCATAACTCCTATAATACGGTCCGGGATATGGAGATTATCTTTGCGGATGGAGCCTTTTTGGATACCTCTTCGTTAGCGAGTCGCAGGGATTTCATGCAAACGCATATAGGCTTATTGGAGAAGTTGATGAATTTCCGTTTGGAGATTTTGTTGAATCCAGACATGGAAGACCGGATTCTATCTAAATATGAGTTGAAGAATACCTGCGGTTATGGAATGAACTCTTTCTTGGATTATACCGATCCATACGATATACTCATGCATTTAATGGTTGGCTCGGAAGGAACCTTAGGGTTTATTTCTTCTGTTACTTTCGAGACAGTCCCCGATGAGGCTTTAAAAGTTTCCGCCTTGATTTATTTCCCCTCTTTGATGGAGGCGTGCAGAGCCATAGCCCCGTTACGCCAATGCAAAGTGTCCGCCGCCGAGTTGATGGATAGAAACGCCTTACATGCGGTAGAGGATGAACCGGGGATGCCGGAGATATTACATTCTTTACCCGAGGATGCGGTAGCGTTGCTGATCGACACGTCTTCTAATTCGGAAGAAGAACTTCAAATCCAATTCCGGGATATAGAGGAGCGGCTAGCAGATATACAGACCTTATATCCGGTATCATTTACGACCGATCCGAAGCTTTACGCTACTTATTGGCGGGTACGAAACGGTTTATTTACTTCCGCTGCGGGAAGACGGCCACGGGGGACGGTATCTATTATTGAAGATATTGCTTTCCGGGAAGAGGTTTTAGGAGAGGCTTTGGAACAAGTGCGTGGGGTCTTGTCGGATTATGGATACGGAAATGCGGTGATGTGGGGACATTTATTGGATGGAAACGTTCATTTCACGATTTTTCCGGATATAAACGCACAGGAAGGTATTGATCATTACGCTTCTTTTATGCGTAGCCTTGTAGATGTGGTACTTTACTACGACGGTAGCTTGAAAGCGGAGCATGGCACGGGACGAAATATGGCTCCATTTGTTAAAGATGAATGGGGTGAGGAGATTTATGAGTTGATGTGGAAGGTCAAAAGGCTCTTTGACCCGGAAAATATATTAAATCCGGGTGTCCTTTTAAATCGGGACCCGGATGTGTTTATAAAGAACTTAAAGCAAATACCGTTGGCGAATGAGCTGATCGATAAATGCATCGAGTGTGGTTTTTGTGAGATACAATGTCCGTCAAGGCATGTGACATTGACACCCCGGCAACGTATCGTGATCTATAGGGAATTATCGGCTTTGGCGGAACAGGGGGAAACAAACTCTAAGCGATATAAAGAACTCAAGAAAGCCTTTAACTATAAAGGTAACGCTACCTGCGCTACCGATGGCCTATGTGCTACGGCATGTCCGGTTGGCATTAATACCGGTTTATTGATCAAAGAGTTACGGTGGGAAGAGAATGGTACCTTGGCGAATGCTATCGCTTCGGGCATCGCCGGGAATATGGGAGTCGTAACGGGTATGCTTCGTCCTTTGCTTAAGTTGCCCCATGTGCTTTCAAAGCTGGTGGGGTATAATGCATTCGAGAGATTTGCCTCTTTCTTGTTTAAGGCTTCCGCTCGTAAATTCCCGCTTTGGACTCGGCATACACCTTCTGGCGCGTCAAAGTTCAAGGAACTGACGGGTGTAGAGAATGGGATGGAAATGGTCTATTTCCCCTCTTGTATTACCCGTACGATGGGGACTTCGGCTGATTATGAAGATGTGGATTTCGTGAGTGTAACGGAACAAACAATCGTTTTGTTGACAAGAGCCGGCTTTACGATTCGTTATCCGGAGAATCTAAGCAAGCTTTGTTGCGGTATGGCTTTTAGCAGTAAGGGGTTCCGGAAGCAAGCGGCGCAGAAGGCGGAGGAATTGAATGAGGCTCTTTTGCGGGCGAGCGATAACGGCCGATTGCCTATTTTGTGCGACATGAGCCCTTGCTTGCTGCATATGAGGGAAACCTTGGATAAACGTTTACGATTATATGAACCAGTGGAGTTTATCTATGACTTTATGCGTGATCGTCTGAACTTTACTAAGTTGCCGGTTACGGTAGCGGTACACTCTACTTGTAGTACAACGAAGATGGGAGTACAAGACAAGCTGGTGGAACTGGCAGGCTTATGCGCGAACCGGGTGGTCTCTCCCGCTCAAGTTACTTGTTGCGGTTGGGCGGGCGATCGTGGTTTCTTCTATCCGGAACTAAACGCTTCCGGTCTTCATTACTTGAAACCGAACTTGCATGGGGCGACGGAAGGATATAGCAATAGCCGTACGTGCGAGATTGGTTTGACGATGAATAGTGGGATATCCTATAAGTCGATCGTATATTTAGTGGAAAAGGCTACCCGTTAAAAATCAAAAACCCCGGTTTCGTACAACTGAAACCCGGGGCTTTGTAGTTTGGCATTCGAAATTATAGGGAGTTTTATTTCATAGATTTTTTTATTTATATTATGCGTAACCGTTAAGCATTCCGTTGAAATACATCGGTTTTAAAATATATACCTTTAAGATCCAAGCAAGCCATTGCTCTTTTGATGTATCGATCATCGAGAATGGGAATGAAACGTCGGGTTTCTTTTCGTAGTCAAACTCACAAAGCAACACATGTCCATAATCCGTAACGATCGGGCAAGCGGCATAACCGTTGTATTTCTCGGTCGGCTCTTTACCTTCCATGAGCGCGATCAGGTTCTTGGCGGCAATAGGCACTTGCTTACGGATAGCGGCAGATGTTTTACTGGTCGGGATACCGGCTACATCACCCAGAGAAACGATGTTCTGGTATTTCTTATGTACCAAGGTCTCTTTATCGACCATTACCCATGCGTCTGCGGCCAATTTACCTTCTGTCCAACCTAATCCGGCATCACGAACGAAATCGGGAGCGGACATAGGCGGGGTGAAGTGTAAGAAATCGTAATCCTCTACGAACGGCGTTACGATCTTTTCTTCGCCTTTTGTCTCTATTTTCTCAAAATGCACTTGTTTTGCGGATGTGTCTACACCTTTTACACGTACATTCAAGTTAATAGGTATGTTACGTTCATTATATATTTCTAGCAAGCGAGGTGTGAAATACGGGATATCGTATAGCTCCTTCGATGCGGTAAAATAATTCAATTGCAGTTTGTCGCGAGTCCCTTGTTTCCTTGCGTAATGCTCGGATAATAAACAGATCTTTTTGGGAGCACCACCACATTTATGTTTTGTATAGGTATCGGTATAAATACCTTTGCCTCCTTTTTTAGCGAATTCTTGAAGAGCTTTCCATGTCTTTTGGGCTCCTTCGAAATCGTATATAGAGTTTGCGTTTCCTTGTCCCAAGGTGTCGTGGGTAATGCCTTCTACTTTCTCCCAGTTACATTGTAGTCCCGGGGTCAGAACAAGAAAGTCGTACGGAATCTTTCCGTTGCTTTTGGTCGTTACTTGATTCCATACGGGATCAACTGCGGCGACCGAGTCCTTTATCCATTTTATACCGCTAGGCATACAATCCTCTTGCTTCTTCCAAACATCTTCCGGTTGGTACACACCTGAGGCGATCAGAGTGAATCCCGGTTGATAAAACTGACGATCGCTGGGGTCAATCAGGGTGATATCCGGTTCATCAAGCCAATGTTTTAATCGGGCAGCCATACTGATACCAGCGGCTCCTCCACCGATAATAACGATTTTACCTTTTGCGCTGCTTGAAAAAGCGTTTGCTTTTCCGGTATTAGCTCCCGCGATCAGTCCTGTCGCCGCTAATAACTTAAAGAAATGCCGTCTGTCGACACCTTTCTTTTCTAGCGCATCTAATTGTTTCTCCAGTTCGTGTTTCATCATGTCGAAAGAATTTAAGATTTTATTCGCCGGCAAAGGAAACACAATAAATTACGGTAGCCATGAAAATGACTACTACACGACTTGCACAAATGATTTTTTTATTGGATAAGACTACTACAAGACTTTCTCAAGCTCTTTATATGTGCGTTTAATATACTGTTATGTAGAATGTTATATATTAAGAATATTCTAGAAAATAATTTTAGTAGTTCATTAAGAAATCGACAAGATTCGTATCCCCATCAAGGGCTAATCGCTTTCTTAAGCGGTATCTTCTCAGCTCGATAGCTCGTACGGATACATTCATTAACGACGCGATTTCCTTCGTGGAAAGGTTCATGCGGAGTAAACAACAAATGCGCAAATCGCCTGCCGTTATATCTGCGTATTGCTGGCGTAAACGATCCATGAAATTCTGGTGGGCGCTATTAAAATAGGTCTCGAACTGCACCCAATCCGCTTGATCGTTCAAGGTAGATTCGATCAAGGAACGTAAACGGGTATATAACTTATTGGGATATCGGTCACCCAATGTCTCTTTCTGTTTATCCAGTTCTTCCAACAAAGCTTGGATTGCCTCGTTTCTTTTTACCAAAGCTGTTGTCTGGAGAGTAAGCTCATTGTTTTTGTTTTGCAACTCCGTTTCCAGCATCTCGCTTTTCATTTGTTGAAGCCTTTGCTGTTCGGCTTGTCGTTCAGCCTCCAACATTTCTTGTTCTTTTTTTCGCAAGTTCCTTAAATGATACCGAAGCCCTTCTTGAATGGCGAACCATATCAAAGCGACGTAGATCAAATAGGCCCATACGGTATTATACCAAGGAGGGCGCACCGTGATTTGCATCGTGATC
>Ga0129309_1001616_pt1 | contig 10554 bp, 12 predicted proteins | sample L1105metagenome_FD_94439 | JGI IMG/M metagenome (GOLD analysis project Ga0129309, IMG submission 94439) | Ring-tailed lemur group fecal microbial communities from Wisconsin, USA - L1105 metagenome | ecosystem: Host-associated > Mammals > Digestive system > Large intestine > Fecal | place: USA...
GATTCTGACGGCGCACAGGCGAGAGGATGCAAACCGTCCGGCACAGAGGCATGAAACATATCAGGCTGAAGATGAGGGCGGAGGCGTTTTACGTCCGGAACAGGAAATGCCGTTTCCTGCGGAAAACGGCGGAAGCGCGGCGCCGCTTCTCTCTGTTTCGCTTGAAAACACGGCGGCATTTGAAGAAATCTGCCGGATGGCCGGGGTGGATGCCGTTTATCTGGACTGTAATGCATTTTACGACAGAGAGGATTTTGTCTTAAGAGGCAGTGTACTCGCATCCATGTGCAGGGAGGCAGGAAAAAGGTGTTTTTATATCATGCCGTGGATATTCCGGAGCGAGGCAGTAGCGTATTATTCAAAGGAAGATGTGTGGCGGACGCTTTTGTGTTTTGACGGGGTTTTGCTCCGCAGTCAGGATGAATACCTGTTCCTGCGCGGCAGGGGCTACGGGAAGAGCATGGCGGCAGACTGGAATCTTTACACATGGAATGCATACGCAGAGGATTTCTGGCGGGAAAAGGGACTTTGTTATGATACGCTGCCGCCGGAACTGAACCGCCGGGAGATCATGCGCAGAGGGTGCAAAGGAAGCGAGCTGATCGTGTACGGACACCAGCCGCTTATGGTTTCCGCACAGTGCCAGATAAAAAACAGGCAGGGATGCACGAAAAAACCGCAGCTGTTATCGCTGACCGACAGAAAAAGGAAAAGGTTTTCAGTGAAAAATAACTGTCAGTTTTGTTATAATACCATATATAACGGAATCGTGACGGAACTGGCGGACTGCAGAGAGGATATCGCCCGGCTGAAGCCCCGGGGGATCCGTCTGATGTTTACAACGGAGGATGAAAGAACCGTCCTTTCTGTGATTCGTCGTTACGCAGCCGTCTTTAAAGAAGGGCAGGCGGCCGGAAAACTTTCCGGAGAATTTACAAGGGGTCACTTTGAGCGCAAAGTGGAATAGGGGGAAACGTGGCTGGTTTAATTATTCAGTTTTCAAAATATGCGATCATTATATTGATGGCGATCTATACTTTCCAGAGCTATATTGTGTTCAGCAAACGGGATGAGGAGGATAAAGAGTTCCTCTTTCTGCGCCAGAACCTGATGATGTTCATGATACATTTTATCGCTTATGTAAATATGTACCTTGAGATGGAGCAGACGGAACTGATCTTTTTCTATGGAGCGCAGTTTTTGTATCTGGCTGCAACGCTTGTTTTTTTCAGGAATCTCTATCCGAGAGCCTCAAAGCTCGTGGTGAACCATATGTGTATGCTGATCAGTATCGGATTTATCATGATCACCAGACTTTCTTATGAGCAGTCTATTAAGCAGTTCAAGATTGTTGCCATATCGACAGCCGTTGCGCTGCTTGTGCCGCTTATCATCCGCAAAGTCCGCATACTGACCAGATGGACATGGCTTTACGCGGCCGCAGGCATCGGGCTTCTTGCGCTTGTCGCGGTGGCAGCAAATGAGATAAACGGTGCCAGACTTGGATTTTCCATTGCCGGGGTCAGTGTGCAGCCGTCCGAGTTCGTGAAGATTATTTTTGTATTCTGCGTGGCGGGAATGCTCGGGAAAGCAAAATCCTTTAAGGATATCGTGATCACAACCTGTGTGGCGGCGCTTCATGTGCTGATCCTTGTATATTCAACGGACCTTGGAAGCGCGCTCATTTTCTTTATGACCTATCTGGTCATGCTCTATGTGGCGACGAGAAACAGTCTTTATCTGGCAGCCGGGCTGGGCGCCGGTTCAGCCGCAGCGGTTTTGGCATATAAGCTTTTTTACCATGTAAAGGTGCGTGTGCAGATATGGCAGAATCCGTTTGCCGATTATTCGGGAACCGGATACCAGATCGCGCAGTCCATGTTTGCGATCGCGGCGGGCAGCTGGTTCGGGACCGGGCTTTTTCAGGGAACTCCCGACAACATCCCTTATGTAGAGCAGGATTTTATGTTTGCCGCGATTGCCGAGGAGCTTGGCGGAATATTTGCCATATGCCTGATTCTGATCTGCATGAGCTGTTATATTATGTTTGTAAATATCGCCATGCGGCTTTCAAACAGGTTTTACCGTCTGGTGGCTCTTGGACTGGGCACAATGTATGCCGTTCAGGTTTTCCTCACGGTTGGCGGTGCGATGAAGTTTATCCCCATGACCGGGGTGACGCTTCCGCTTGTGAGCAGCGGAGGAAGCTCTATACTGAGTACAATACTGATGTTTTCAATTATTCAGGGATTATATATCGTTCGGGAAGATGAGGAGGAGCAGTTTGAAAGATTCAAAGAGAGGGAACTGGGAAGCAGGGGATTCTATGAACCGTGACATTGATATTCCGGAATTTGTGTCTTATCAGGAGCATAAACCGCAGCATCATCCTGATCCGGAACTGGAACCTAAGAAGCAGAAGCCTGTTACAAAGAAACAGCGGAACCGGACGTACGGACGGGTAGCTTACCTATTTTCCGCCATGTTTCTGGCGCTGGTAGGATATATGGTTTATTTTAATGTGCGTCTGACGGATGAACTGAGAGCCAATCCGAATAATACAAAAATGGATGAACAGAAACAGTATGTTGTGAGGGGAACCATTTATTCGGCTGACGGGGAGATCCTTGCAGGAACGAATGTGGATACGGACGGCAATGAGGAGAGAGTCTATCCTTTTTCAAATGTCTTCGCACATGTGGTCGGCTATACGACGAACGGCAAAACCGGGCTTGAGGCGACGTATAATACCGACCTGCTTACGTCCAATACGTCGATCATAGAGAGGGTGGACAAGGGCGTTAACAATGAAAAGGTGCGGGGAGACAGCCTGATCCTGACTCTGGACTCAAGGATTCAGCAGGCTGCATGCAATGCGCTTGGCGCATACAGGGGCGCGGTGGTCGTGATGGAACCGTCCACGGGACGTATTCTCGCTATGGTCTCAAAGCCTGATTTTGACCCGAACAGCATGGCGGAAAACTGGGATTATCTGATCGCGGAGGATGCCAACAGCCCGCTGCTCAACCGTGCGATGCAGGGCTTATATCCGCCGGGGTCCACGTTTAAAATACTTCCGGCTCTTGAATATATCAGGGAGCATCCGGATGACTATATGAATTACGCATGGAACTGTGAGGGAAGCCTGACGAACGGAGATGTTACCATAAACTGTTTTGACGGGGAGGTTCACGGCTATGAGGGATTGCTGGAATCGGTCCAGCATTCCTGCAATACGTCTTTTGCAAATATCGGACTGGGACTGGATCTCGACCGTTTTTCAAAACTCTGTGATGATTTCCTGTTCAACAGCAAGCTTCCGGCTTTTCTGCCTTACAGCAGCAGTTCGTTTTCGCTGAATGCAAATTCTTCAAACGGGGAGATTATGACGACGTCGATCGGACAGGGAGACACGCTTGTTTCGCCGTTTCATATGGCGCTGATCACCTGCGCGATCGCAAACGACGGCGTGCTGATGAATCCGTACATGGTTGAGCGCATTGAAAATACGGAGGGAGTGAAGGTCAGCGAATCAAAACCGATAAAATACAGGCAGCTTATGACGGCGCAGGAAGCCTCTGTGCTCAAAAGCTATATGCAGAGCGTTGTGGAAGGCGGAACTGCCTCCAGCCTGTGGGATCTCGGCTATACGGTAGCGGGAAAGACGGGATCTGCGGAGTATGAAGTGGACGGAAATACCGGCGAAGAGAAGAGTATGTCCACGCACTCATGGTTTATCGGATTTTCAAATGTGGAAGATCCGGATATCGTAGTGAGCGTGATCGCGGAAGACGGAGGAACCGGAAGATCGGCGGCCGTGCCGATCGCCCGCGAAATCTTCGAGACATATTATGCATACCGGCAGTATTGATTACAGTACCTGAAGCAATAGTAGAAAAAAGTTGCGGTTTTAGAAAAAAGGCGGTATACTATTACCAGCACATGAACACAACGCAAACAGGAGGCATTGCAATGATTGAGGCAACGAGCTGTGGCGGTGTGGTAATATTTCGAGGTAAGATACTGCTCTTATTTAAAAGCTATAAAAATAAATACGAGGGCTGGGTATTACCGAAAGGAACGGTGGAGGCCGGTGAAGAATATAAAGAAACTGCGCTCAGGGAGGTACAGGAGGAGACAGGCGTGCATGCCAGTATAGTGAAATATATCGGCAAAAGCCAGTATACTTTTAATGTGCCGGAAGATGTGGTTGAGAAGGATGTACACTGGTATCTTATGCGTTCAGAAAGCTACTATAGTAAACCACAACGCGAGGAACATTTTGTAGATTCGGGGTATTACAAATATCACGAAGCCTATCACCTTCTTAAATTTGCCAACGAGAGAATGATGCTCGAGAGAGCTTATGAGGAATATCTTTCACTTAAAAAAGCAAATTTGTGGGGTAACAAGAATCATTTTTAAAGTAGAAAGACTGGTGAAATTTCATCGGTCTTTCTGTGCAATAGATTAAATTTCAAAAAAATGGCAAGGATATAAGTATGAAATGGTATAGCAATCTGTACATCGGCGAGGGTATCAAAAAGAGCAGGAAAGAGCTGATCGGAAAAATGGAAAAAAATGCCGGGCTGCCCGGAATCTACGTGATCACGCTGGCATCGAACGGGCGGGATCTGTTTGATATTTTTTCGGCAAATCAGCTTATGCAGCCTGTCCTGCACGGCCATTGCCCGCTGATCGTCGGACTTGCCTCCAGCCATGAAAGCGCGGTGGAAATGTCGAAGGACATTGCGCTGGCCGCGTATAATAAAAACGGAAATTTTGACATTCCGGCATATTTGAAAGAAATGGCGTCCAGAGAAGACTGGATATACGAGTATCCAATGCAGAAACTTAAGAAACGTACGAGATATTTATTTAGAAAGTAGACAGCAGGTGAGAGAATGCTACATATTCTGTTGACGATCATAAAAATACCGTTTATCCTGCTTGCAGTCGTTTTGCTTCTGCTGCTTCTTATCATGCTTCTTGTTTCTTTTGTTCCCCTGAGGTACAGGGCGGCGGTCAAAAAAGGAGAAGGGCTGTATGCGTCCGGCACGGTTACATGGCTTTTGCACTTTATATCGGTCCGTTTTGAATATGCGGATAAACAGACCGGACTGCAGGTAAAGCTGGCCGGCTTTCCCCTGATCGGCGGCAAAACAAAGAAAAAGCGGCAGAAGAAACTGCCGGAAGAAGAGGAAGCCGTACAGGATGCGGAGTTCCCGGAAACAGACAGTGAAACCGCGCAGGAGCCGGAGATCGTAAAAGGGCTGGAGGAAGTTTCAGAAGAACCGGAAGTGTTGGAAGATGAGGAGGAAGCTTCGGAAGAGCTGGATGTTTCGGAAGATATGGAAAACGCGGACGTGACTCTGACGGAGCAGGAAATGCCGGGAAATATCGCCACACCGGCTGAAGACGGAAGCGGTTCCGCGGCGCAGGATGCGCATTGCCGCATGGAGACAGATGACACAGAAAACAGGTCCGGCCGCTCCGGAAATATTTTCGGAAAAATAATATCTAAATTAAAGGACGTCATACAGAAGATACGGGATATCTTCAGCAATATCTCCAGGACTGCTGCCGACATTAAATCAAAGCTGGATTATTACAGAAGGCTGTGGTACGATGAACATACACAGAGTGCATGGCGGCATCTGAAAAAAGAAGTATGCTGTCTGCTCAGACATTACCGGCCCAGAAAGGCGAACGGACAGCTCAGGTTTGGATTTGAAGATCCGGCGCTTACGGGAGAACTGCTCGGGGTGCTTTGCATATTGCAGGCGCTGAGCGGAAATAATCTGATAGCAGAAGCTGATTTTGAACAGAAGGTATTTGAAGGAGATTTTACATTGAAAGGGCATATAAGAGTATGCCATTTCCTGAGAGCAGCGCTTGCCCTGGTGTTTGATAAGCACTGCCGCATAACATTTAAACGCATAAGAAAACTTTTATAAGGAGGAGATTGGAATGGCATCAGAAAATAACTTTCAGTCTAAGGTAGAGTCACTGTTTAAGGGGATGGATGGGTTCATACATTCAAAAACAGTAGTCGGGGAAGCGGTAACAGTCGGCGATACGATCATTCTTCCGCTTGTGGACGTATCATTCGGTGTTGCAGCCGGAGCGATCGAGGGACAGGAAAATGCGCGCAAAAAAAACAACGGCGGGGGCGGTATGGGATGCAAAATGACGCCGAGCGCCGTGCTCGTTATCCAGAACGGAACCTCAAAGCTGGTCAACATCAAGAATCAGGACGGCCTGACAAAAGTACTTGATATGGTGCCGGATTTTGTGAGTCGTTTTACCTCCGGAGGAACGTCGGAAACAGCGGCTGCAAAGGCGGCTGCGGTACAGGCGGACGTATCAGAGGAGACGGAAGAAGAATAAAAACAGTATATTCGGTGATTTATGCAGCGGTTTTGGCGCAGCCGCCGGATCCTTTGCATCTGACACAAATACGGCGCTTTTCTTGTCCTGCTGCGGCGTCTGTTTATAGACAGAAATCAAAACTCGTCCATAAATGGGCTCAGACAGATGATTTCTGTCTATAACTATCCTCGCAGAACTGCGAAAAGCCTGCCGATTATTTGCTTGCAGATGCAAAGAACACGACGGCCTGCAGGCAAAACACCTGCGCATAAATTTCCGAAAACATTTTTGTTCCTGCGGGCAACAAGCAAGGCAGCTATGCTTGCATGGATTTACGGACAGCCTGAGAAGGGGAAGCATATATCCGAAGCAAACCCTGTGCTGCCGCCGGTACTTATTGATTTCGAGCCGCAGGCGAAGAAAGAAATTAGTACCGCTGCGGGCAGCATAGAGCGCAAGCGTGTTTGCGGAGGAATATGGTTCCCCTTCAGGCGTACGGAAATCATGTGGGATGCATATTTTCTTTGGTATATAGAAACCTGTATCCGGATGAGACGAAATGGCGGCAGATTAAAAAACAAAAGCGAACGGATGGAGATGACTGATTTTGAAAAATATTCTGATTATTGATGATGATGTTTATATTGGTAATATGCTTGAAGAAGCGCTTACAAAAGAGGGGTATCGTGTTTCCCATGCTTATTCCGGAACAGAAGCTCTGTTTGTTTTATCGGGGTCCAAACCGGATCTTGTTCTGCTTGATCTAATGCTGCCGGGACTAAACGGCGAGGAGGTACTTCCGCAGATAAAAGGGATACCTGTCATTATATTGAGCGCAAAAACGGATATTGATAATAAGGTTGATTTATTGCTTGGCGGTGCTGCCGATTATGTAACAAAACCATTCCATACGAAAGAGCTTTTGGCCAGAATTGCCGTACAGCTTCGCAATTCTGTAATCACCCCTGCCGGTTCTATCATGGCCTTTGATGATATAATCCTCAATACGGATACGCATATTGTAACCATCGGAACAAGTAAAGTGAAACTGACCCGAACGGAATACGCCATCCTCAAGCTGCTTATGCAAAACCCCGCACAGATTATTACAAAATCACGTTTGTTAGACCGTATCAGCGAAGATACCCCTGACTGCACAGAAAATTCGTTAAAAACACATATCAGCCATTTGAGGGCAAAGCTCCGTAAGGCAAGGGACAAAGATTATATTGAAGCAGTCTGGGGAATCGGCTTCAAAATGAAAGAAATATAAATCTCAACCATTTCTCAACCGCTTCCTTTACTGTTTCCTCAACTTTTTTGAAGTAGAATGCCAGCATCACATAAAGGAGGTTCATCTTATGGAGTATGTTCTTAAAACCAACGCTTTAAGCAAAAACTACAAAGATTTTAAAGCGTTAAACGGACTGTCCATGAATGTCCCCAAAGGGGCCATCTATGGGTTGGTTGGAAAAAACGGTGCAGGCAAAACAACGCTTATACGGCTGATCTGCGGTCTGCAGGAGCCTTCATCCGGCGACTATGTGCTGTATGGACGGAAAAGCACTGATCAGGAGGCGGTTAAGTCACGCAGACGAATGGGGGCTGTTGTAGAAACGCCGTCTGTTTATCCTGATATGACGGCAGAAGATAACCTGAAACAGCAATACTGCATTCTTGGACTTCCGTCTTACGATGGACTTACCGACATTCTGAAATTAGTGGGGCTTGAAAATACAGGGAAAAAGAAAGCAAAAAATTTCTCTCTTGGTATGCGTCAGAGATTAGGCATCGCCATAGCGCTTGTTGGCGACCCTGATTTTCTGGTACTGGACGAACCTGTAAACGGCCTTGACCCGCAGGGTATTATCGAAATACGGGAACTGATATTAAAACTGAACCATGAACATCAGATCACTGTTCTGATTTCAAGCCATATTCTTGATGAGTTGTCACGTCTTGCCACGCACTATGGCTTTATTGACAGCGGACGAATGGTAAAAGAGATCAGTGCAGAAGAACTGGAAGCTGCCTGCCGGAAATGCGTCCGCATGGAAGTGACGAATGTAAAAGCCCTTGCCTGTATTCTGGACGAAATGAAGATAGAATATAACATCCTTTCTGAGCGGACAGCAGATGTGTTTGCAGAGGTCAATGTTTCCAAACTTGCGTTTGAACTGTCTAAAGAAGGCTGTGAAGTGATGTCCATGCAGCAGCGGAATGAAAGTCTGGAAAGCTATTATGTCAGTCTGGTGGGAGGCGGGGAAAATGAATAAACTGTTATCTGCAAATTTCATGCGATTGAAAAAAGACAGATTCTTTTGGCTTTGTATGGGAGCCATGTTGATTTATGCCGTTGTCTATATGTTGAACGGGTGCAGACAGGCAACGGTTGATTTATCTGAATATAACTACAGTATTGATAAATATTATTTCCAATTTGCAATATCGATCGGTGCCTTCTGCGCATTGTTCAGCAGCATGTTTTTTGGCACGGAATATAGTGATGGAACAATCCGAAATAAAATCATCGTCGGTCATACAAGAATGAACATCTATATTGCCAATTTGATTACCACATTTACAGCGACGCTGTTAATGATGTCTGTATGGCTGATCGGAGCGCTGGTTGCTGTTCCCGCTCTTGGAGTCTGGGAAATGGGTACTCTTAATTTACTGGTATATCTCCTGATCGCGGTTATGTTTGTGGCTGCCTTTTCCTCAATCTTCACATTTGTTAACATGCTGTCTGCCAATAAGGCTGTTACGGTTGCTGTTTGCCTTTTGCTTTTTTTGGGGCTGCTTATTTTTTCAGGCATGCTGTATAACGCGCTTTGTGAACCGGAAATGGCAAGCGGCGTTATCATGACCGCAAATGGGATAAAAATGGCTGACCCGACCCCTAATCCAAAGTATATCAGCGGCATGACACGGGAAATCTATGATTTCATGGTAGATTTTCTGCCTGCAGGACAGGGATTAAAGATGTGGCAACTGGAAATCGCTAATCCGCTCCGTATGCTTGCCTCATCTGTATTTATAACGGTTCTGACAACCGTTGGCGGGATTTTTGCTTTTAAAAGGAAGAATATAAAGTAAGGGGATTGCTATGGAAAAATGGTTATGGGTTTTGATCGGTATTATGGGTATGATCATCATTGCTCTGTCTGTAAAAATTTTCATATTGCAAAAAGCCGCAAAGGAAATCGAAACTGCCTTTACCGACAGGCTTATAACCGATACAAATACGCTGATCGATATTTCAACCGGCGATCAGTATATGAGGGGATTAGCGAATGCCGTCAACATCCAGCTCCGTAAACTTCGCGCGCAGCGGCACCGCTTCATGCAGGGAGATACCGAGCTTAAAAATGCTGTTACAAATATTTCGCACGATTTGCGTACACCTCTTACTGCTATTTGCGGATATCTGGATTTGCTGGAACAGGAAGATAAACCGGAAACGGTGAAACGTTATCTTGAGATAATCAGAAACCGGACGGAAATACTGGCACAGTTGACGGAGGAACTTTTCCGTTACTCCGTCATTGTTTCAAATGAAGAAAAAGCAGTAAAAGAGCCGGTTGCCATCGGCAGTGTACTGGAAGAAAGCATCGCCGCTTTTTATACCGCTCTTAATGAGCGGGGGATTGTCCCTGATATACAAATGCCTCAGGAAAAAGTTATGCGGACGCTTGACCGTTCCACTCTGGCCCGTGTGTTTTCCAATCTTCTGAACAATGCTGTTAAGTACAGTGACGGTGATCTGCACATTACATTATCCGGGACAGGCGAAATTACCTTTGCCAATACGGCATCAACATTGAATGAAGTACAGGTCGGCCGGTTGTTTGACCGGTTTTATACCGTGGAAGCGGCCAGAAAATCAACCGGTTTGGGACTGGCGATTGCCAGAACGCTGATAGAACAGATAAATGGGACGATATCAGCGAAGTATGAAAACAGCAGATTAAGTATCTGTATTGTACTTCCGGATACCTGATCTGAAGGAGCGTACGGAAACCATACGAAGGCATATGCTTCCTCTCAGGCGAAAGGCATATCGTTTTCTTCAGGCATACGGAAAGTATGCGGCTCTCATTCACAAAATGGCGCCATCAGGAATAAACTAAATAAAAGGATTTTCAGGAGAATGCCGATGAAACGAATTGCAGGGTATAC
>Ga0129309_1001617_pt1 | contig 10533 bp, 9 predicted proteins | sample L1105metagenome_FD_94439 | JGI IMG/M metagenome (GOLD analysis project Ga0129309, IMG submission 94439) | Ring-tailed lemur group fecal microbial communities from Wisconsin, USA - L1105 metagenome | ecosystem: Host-associated > Mammals > Digestive system > Large intestine > Fecal | place: USA...
AAAGGAGGAGTAAACATGAAAAAGATCATCAATGACCCTGTCTCCTATGTCGATGATATGCTGAAAGGAATTTATGCCGCACATGCGGATAAGGTGAAGTACGCAGAGGACGATCTGCGCTGCTATTGTATTGCAGAGAAAAAGCCCGGCAAGGTTGCCATTGTTACAGGGGGAGGTACCGGCCATTTGCCGTTGTTCCTTGGCTATGTAGGCGAAGGGCTGATCGACGGCTGCGGCGTCGGCGGGGTATTTCAGTCTCCGTCTCCGGAGCAGATTTACAATATTTCGAAGGAAGTGGAAGCAGGCGCGGGTGTTTTATATTTGTATGGAAATTACACCGGAGATATCATGACATTCGATATGGCGACCGATTTGTGCGAAATGGACGATATCCCCTGCAAGAGCATTGTCGGCGCGGACGATGTAAATTCCCATTCGGACCCGGGTACCCGCCGCGGAGTCGCCGGTATATATTTTATGTACAAAGCAGCCGGTGCGAGAGCGGCTGAAGGCGGAAATCTGGATGAGGTGCTGGCTGCCGCACAGCTGGCGAAGGATAATACGCGCACGGTTGGATTTGCGCTGACGCCTTGTGTGATCCCGGAGGTTGGCCATGCAAACTTTGAGCTTGGCGAAAATGAGATGGCCATGGGTATGGGCATTCACGGTGAGCCGGGGGTTTGGAACGGACCGCTGAAGACGTCTGCAGCTATTGCGGCGGAGTCGATGGAAACGCTGCTGAAGGATATGCCGGTTGCTTCCGGTGAAGAGGTGGCGCTTCTGATCAATGGTTTGGGAGCAACCTCTGTTGAAGAACTGTATATTCTTTCTAATGATGTGACAGAATATTTGACCGCCAGAGGAATCAAGGTTTATAAGACGATTGTTGGGGAATACGCGACGTCTATGGAGATGGCGGGCGCTTCCATTTCAATCTGCAGGCTGAACGATGAACTGAAGGAATACGTAGATTATCCGGTCAATACACCGTTCATCTGCCAGAAATAGCAGGAGGAAACAGATAATGGAAAAACTTCAGTTTGAGCAGATACCGGATCTGTTTGAAAGTATCGGAAATCTGTTTATGGAAAAAAAAGAAGAACTATGTGAAATGGATGCCAGACTTGGGGATGGAGATCTTGGTCTTACCATGAGCAAAGGATTTGCAGAACTGCCGAATCTGCTGAGAGAAGGCGTACAAGACGCCGGCGGCGATGCAGGCCGGCTGCTTATGAAAGCAGGGATGAAGATGTCGTCCGTGGTGCCTTCAACAATGGGCTTTTTGATGGCCAGCGGCATTATGGAGGGCGGAAAAGCGCTGAAAGGCAGAACGGAAATGGACGGAGCGGCTCTGGCGGAATATCTGGCCGGTTTTGCGGCGGGGGTTCAGAAACGCGGCAAATGCAGCATAGGACAGCGCACAATTTATGATTCCGTTAAACCGGCAGCGGATGCGGCAAAGGCTTGTGTGGAGACTAATCCCGAAGCAACTGCAAAAGAGGTTGCGGAGGCAGCACTGGAAGCGGCGGCGAAGGGCGTGGAGGCTACGAAAGATATGGTTCCGGTATTCGGAAAGGCGGCTGTACATGCTGCAAAATGTTCGGGAATTGCAGATCAGGGCGCTGTTGCAGGCTACTATAAGATTCTTGGTATACGAAATTATCTGTCTGCATAAATTTGCATTTTATGCTTGGGACTGTCAGAGAGGCAGTCCCTTTTTATGTCATAAGAAACTGCAGGCAGGGTTCTCTTTTATGTCCATTTTTGTACGGCGCCGGGTTTTTAAATCAGATGCAGAATATGTTAAAACTGCTAAAAAAATGCATAATATCTCAAAAAATATAATTGTTTCGACGAACAAAAACAGAATGACAGGCAAAAATATATGACAAAACTAACAAAAACGCGTCCGGAATTGATATTTTTATGGCTTGAAATGCTATGGTAAGCAATTTGGTTCTAACATATAATAAACACATCAATTCAGAGTTTTCCATTGCGTTTTGCAAGTGCACCGGTGCAGGAACGGCTCTGTAAAAATACCCCGGAGTAAGGGGGATTCACTATCATAAAGGGAGGTAAGTTAACATGAAAAACTACACAAAACGTCTTTTAGCGCTCTTTTTATCGCTGACAATGCTGTTTAGCATCAACTGTGTAACAGCCTTTGCTGAAGAAGAGTATGAACCATTCGACAACTATCCGCATCCGATTGTAAAAACGGAAGGAGATTTGAAGATCGGCTTTATCTCTGATAAACCTGAGTTCGAATCGATTCAGCGTATTCTGCAGCAGCTTCGTCTGGAATGTACGCACAGAAACTGGGAATTGGTTGAGGCTGTTTATGAGAGCGAGCAGGATTTGCGTGACAAAATTTTAAACCTTATTAATCAGGAAGTTGATGTCATACTTACATTCAGCCTTACAAATATGGATTCCAAGCAGGATCTGGTTGCTCAGGCACGTAATGCAGGCATTGGCTGGTACAATATGGATACGCAGATCGTGGACGGCGTTATCAGCAATTCCGCTATGCCGGATGGACTTGCTGCCGCAACACTGATGTATGCAATCGGTGAGAAGAGCAAATGGAATGAAGGTCTCGCTGTTATTACGAAGAAATCCATTCAGGTACATTATGAACGTACAGATGTTATGAGTGCGATCGCAAGCTGTTATTCTACGGCAAATGTTCTTTCTGAACAGGATATCGCAGCAGTGACCTATGATGAACTTCAGGCTGCCAATGATTTTGCTAAGACATGGGTTACTCAGTACGGCGATCAGTTAACCGGTATCATTACCAGCACAGATTACTTCGGCGTTCCGGTTGCTGAGGCGTTAACACAGGCAGGCGTTGATAATGTATGGGTATCCGGTTTTGACGGCGGTTCTGAGACATGGTCATATATCCGCAATAACACACCGCTTCAGTATAGCTACGCTGTACCGGATGAATTGTTCGTACACATGGCTCTGGAAGTTGTGGATGACATTCAGGTTGAGGGAATGAATCCTGGTGATGAAGGCTGTACAATTTCTCATGTAGGTGAGATCATGTACTGCGAAGGCATTGTTATTGACCGTGAGAATTGCCCGGAAGTTGGAACGAATATTCATGCTGTATTTGATTACTACGGCGGAGATCCTGAGGATCAGGATGCATGGTACAACTGGAATGACGGCGATGGCGCTTATGTTGTAACAGATTACGTAGCTGAATAGTCGCAGCCGGCTTTCACAGATACAAATAATCTTCGTAACTGACAAGACAGAGTAAGTTGTCTTTAAAGCCCCATTTGCCATGTTCCGATATGACAAATGGGGCTTTTGGATGAGAAGCTGTTATTGGAATGTTATTGTACACAGGGAGATGAATCCATGGAAAATGAGAAAACAGTGGTTTTAAAGGTAGAAGATTTAACAAAGGAATTTGCAGGTCTTGTTGCCAATGATCACATTAATCTTGAAGTCCGCAAACGTGAGATCCATGCGCTTTGCGGTGAAAATGGGGCGGGCAAGAGCACGTTCTGCAAGATGCTGACGGGTGTCTATCATCCGGACGGCGGGATCATTTATGTTAATGGGAAAAAGGTGAGCTTTCAGTCGCCTGCGGAATCTCTGGCAGCGGGAATCAGTATGGTTTATCAGGAACGAAATCTGGTGGGACATCTGACAGGCGCACAGAATATCTGTCTTGGCCGTGAACCGAGAAAAGGTCTGCTTATTGATGAAAAAGAAATCTGCAGAAAAGCGGAGGAAATCCGCTCCAGATTAGGTATCGACGTTCCGCTGGATGTTCCGGTAGATGAACTGGGAGCAGGCATGCAGCAGATTATAGAGATCATTCGTGCATTTTATGACAATCCCTCTGTGCTGATTCTGGATGAACCTACGGCATCATTAGGAGAGGGAGAGGTGGCGCCCTTTCTGAAATTTGTCAGAAATCTGCGGGATGAACTGGGCATGGCTATTTTCTTTATTTCCCATAAGATTGAAGAAGTTTATGAGATATCAGATATGATCACGGTGTTTGCGGACGGGAAAAAGGTTTTGACTGCTCCGACAAAGGAACTTTCACGCGACGACTGCGTGAAGGCTATGATCCGTGCAGGCCGGCAGAAAACGGTTACCGTCAAGGAAAAAGATTTCAGCAATGCCGAGACCATTCTTGAAGCCAGAGAAGTTACTTATGACAATAAGAAACATCAGGTTCCGTTTACAGTTAAGAGAGGGCAGGCAGTGGGCTTTTACGGTCTGGTTGGTTCGGGACGAACGGAGACTATGGAGGCAATCGGAGGCATCCGGCTTTCAGAGGGAATGGATGTAAGCTTTATGGGAGAGAAGATTGCAAAGACGGAGCCGGTGCAGATGATTAACCGCGGCTTCATCCTTACGCCTGAGAAGCGTATTAACGGGGCTTTCCCGGGACTTTCCCTTGAGGACAATATTTGTGAACTCTATCTGGATAAGCTTTCAAATAAGGCCGGATTTATGATGTTTGACAAGATGCGGGAATTTGCACTTAAGGTATTGGAGAAAAATGAGGTCAAATACACAAATGTTGAACAGAATATTATTGAGCTGAGCGGCGGTAATATTCAGAAGATTATTATAGGCCGGTCTGTGGCGCTTGATAATCTGCAGCTTTTGGTTTTGGATGAACCTACTGCCGGTATGGACCTTGGCGCGAAGAGCGAGGTGTATGTTGAGATCCGTCATCTTGTCGATGAGGAAAACAAAAGTGTGATCTTTATTTCATCTGAACTGGAAGAACTGCTTACTACATGTGATAAACTGTATGTCTTCCATGATGGCGATGTTGTTGCTGGATATAAGCGGGCTGAATTCAGCAAGGAACGGATCCTGTCGGATGCAATCGGAAGAAAGGAGTGACGTGATATGCAACAGAATGCGTCAAAGAAGGGCTTTAGCCTAAATGAAATGACAAAATATCTCCTGCTGGTTGTTGCTGCGGTTATTTTTGTGTTTTTCAGTATTCTTCAGCCGAAATTTTGTACGGTGAACAACATCATGAATATTGTTAATTCTGCTACGATCACTGCTTTAATGGCCATCGGGATGACGATCGTTATGGAGACCGGTGAAATGAATCTGGCAGTCGGCGCGGAGGCTACGATTGCAGCGGCAGTGGTTGGCAAGCTGCTGGAAGGTCCGTCCTTCAACAACTATTTTATCGCTGTGCTGATCGGGCTGGCTGCCGCGATGCTGGTAGGCGCTTTAAATGCGTTTTTCGTAGTGAAAGTTGGCATTCCGTCGTTTATCGGCACGATCGCAATGACAACGTTTGTCAATGGATTTATTAAAATTGCGACTGGGAACAGATACATGTATTCTCAGTATTGGCCGGATTCTTTTTCGTTTCTCGGTCAGGGTAAGGTGTTCGGCATAATTCCGATGCCGGTTATTATACTGGTCATTGTTGCAGCGGTCACGATCATTATACAGGACTGTACACGTTTGGGGCGTTATATCAATTCGGTGGGCGTAAGTCCTGCTGCCTGCAAGAATGTGGGAATTGACGCGAAACGCACGGTTGTTCTTGCCTATCTGCTGTGTTCCCTTATCACAGGATTTTGCGGTATCGTTTTGTCCTCTGAAGTAAAAACGGTTTCCCCTACACTGGGCAGTGACCTTTTGATGTCTGTGTTTGCCGCTGTTATGATGGGGGCGACGTTCCTGAGACCCGGACGCTACAATATACAGGGAACGATCGCTGCATCGCTGCTGCTTGCTATCATAAGCAATGGCACGGTCAGCATCGGGGCTGCTGATTTCGTGGATGATCTGATCCAAGGATGTATTATTCTTCTGGCAGTAGGGTTTATTTCTCTGACACACAAGGGCGGTCTTCCAAGTGTGAAGTTCAATAAATAAGGAGGTACGAAATATGGCAACGCAAAAAACACAAGCCAACGGCAGGCAGATTTCAAAATTTGTCACGAAATATTGGCTGGGCCTGTTTACGGTTCTTGTTTTTCTGTTTTTTTCGATTATGCAGCCTCGCTACTGTACAGTCAGCAATATCATGTCTATGTTAAGCTCTACCTGTATTCTTGCACTGGTGGGTATGGGAGAAACACTCATTATGTGCGTGGGTGAGACGGATTATTCCGTCGGCATGGAATTGACAGCGGCTGCAGTTGTTCTGGCCAAGGTCCTTGATCATGATGGGATGACAAATGCGTACATTCCGGTATTGATTCTTACGCTTCTGATTGTTGTAGGATATGGAATTATCAATGTGTATCTGCATGTGAAAATCAAAATTCCATCCTTTGTTGCCACATTGGGTACGTCGCTGGTAGCAACGGGTATCTGTAAGTGGCTGACAAACAGCGGAAGTATTTCCTCCAGACGCTGGCCCAAATGTTATACATTCCTTGGACAGTCCTATGTGCTGGGAGTTATTCCGGTTTCCGTGGTTGTAACGGTGCTTATCATTGCGGTTATGTGGGTTTATTCTGAGCGTACGAAGAGCGGCAAGCTGCTTTATGCAGTTGGCTCCAACGCTACCACCTGTGAATATGTAGGCGTGAGCGTCAGCAAACAAAAGATCAAAGCGTTTTTGATCTGTGCGCTGCTTTGCGGGATTGCCGGTGTTATCCAGACTTCTATGCTCAACAGCGCGACTCCTTATATGGGGACAGATTCACTGATGAATGCGCTGACGGTACTGATGCTTGGAGCTACCTTCATTAAGCCGGGCGTGTATAATATTCCCGGAACAATTGTGGCGTCGTTCCTGCTGCGTGTAATAAGCTTTGGCATGACCATGATGAGCGCGCCGAGCTTTGCATTTGACCTTGTACAGGGCGGTCTTCTGCTTTTCTCGGTTTCACTGGTAACGGTCATTCATACCCGCCAGAGCAAAAGCATTGGGTAAGAAGGCAGCATTCCGGCGGTTTAGAACAGATGCAATGGTTTTGAGATATTATGAATATGATTTGTAGAGGAGAAAAAAATGGTAAAATTATATGGAACAGTAGTGCCGATCGTAACTCCTTTGACGGAGGAAGATACGATAGATGTGGAATCTCTCGAACGTCTGGTTGATCACGTGATCGACGGCGGGCTTCAGTGCCTGTATCCATGCGGTACTACCGGAGAAATGATGTATCTCACGGTGGAAGAAAGAAAACAGGTAGCGGAGGTGACGGTGCGGCATGCGGCAGGAAGAGTGCCTGTGTTTGTTCATGTCGGCGCATGGAACCAGAAGGATACGATAGAGCTGGCGCAGCATGCTGAAAAAATCGGCGCCGATGGGATTGGCGTAGTGACGCCTGCATTTTATAAGCTGAGTGACCGGGGGCTTGTTGATTTCTACAAGGCAGTGGCCAACAGCGTATCAAAGGATTTCCCGGTATATATGTATGGCATTCCGCAGAATGCAGTGAATGACATTAACGTATCGGTGTGCGAAGCAGTTGCGGCGGAGTGCCCGAATGTGGTCGGCATTAAATACAGCTATCCGGATTTCACAAAACTGCAGCAGTTTATGACGGTCAGAGACCAGAGCTTCAGCGTTCTCGTAGGTCCGGATCATCTGTTTCAGGCGCTGTGCGCTGCCGGCGGAGAAGGAACGGTATCCGGCAACGCCATGATCATCCCTGAGCACTATGCGAAGCTGTGGGATGCGATTTGCAAAAAAGATTATGATCTTGCAGTCAAATATCAGCGCCGCACAAATGTTCTGAATGCGGTTATGTGTGAGATTAATAATATTGCGGCATACAAAGTGATCCTGAAAGAGGAAGGCGTAATTAAGACAGCAAAGGTGAGACGTCCTATGGAAAATCTGACGCCGGAGCAGGAAAAAGCTCTGCTGGCAGAGATGAAACGTCTGGATTATAAAAAGGTTTTGATAAAAGAATAATTTTAAAAAAAAAACCGGACAAATTGAATCTGTAAATTGTTATAGTAGTAGATGGGAAATGTTTTCCTATCTACTGCTTTTTTGTTGCCATGCATACAAAAAAGCACTGCGTGCGAAGATGCGCAGCTCGCGGATGGGAATTTGCTGCCTGGCAGCCCGCTCGCGCGCGAGAATCCTGCGAGCAGGATTCTTTTTACGGAAAACACCATCCGGAGGATGAGGAAATGACTTGGGAGAAAAAAGAAATCCGGGAGATTTATGACAGAAATTTTGACAGCGTCTACCGGGTCTGTCTGCTCCATATGAAAAACAGGGAAGAAGCTCTGGATATGGTTCAGGAGACTTTTTTGAAACTGATGCAGAAGAGGGCTTCGGATTTTGCCGACGGGCATCATCTGGATGCATGGCTGCGGGTGGTGGCAGGCAATCTGTGCCGGAATGAGCTGCGTCACTGGTGGAAACGAAAACGTGCAAATGTGTGTGAACCGGAAGCGCTTCTGGAGGAACAGACAGCAAAGGAGGACACTGCGAAGAGGGAGGAGAAAAAGGCGTTTCTGGCGGCGCTGCTGGAACTCCCTGAAAAATACCGAGTACTTATTTATTTTCACTATTATGAGGAATATACCATTGAAGAACTTGGAAGGTGGATGAAAACGAATCCCTCCACGCTCCGTTCCAGACTGGCGAAGGGGAAGGAGCTTTTAAGAGAAAGACTAAAGGAGGCCGGTGTTTATGAAGGATAAACTGAAAGAAGCTATCGACATGCTCGCGGTTCCCGGAGAGGAGAAAGAAGAGATATTCTGCCGTGTGACAGACCACAAAAGCAGGAAAAAATATAAGACGCTGCAGAAAAAATCTGTGGCAGTGGCGGCCGGACTTATCCTGATCCTGCTGATGACGAACTGGAACCGTATTTATTCCATGGCGCAGAGCACATGGGTAGCAATCAGGATATGTGTGGGAAACAGGCCGAAAAATGATATATGGGGATGGAACGGCGTGGATATTCTGGGCTCGGCAGTGCTGGCAGGCAAAGAATATCAGATACCGGAGAATATGGAGAAAAAAACCTGCCTGATAAAGCATATATGGGTGAAAATTCCCGACTGTGTGCGGTCAGAAGACGAAGAGGGAGAATATCATTATCTGCAGAAACGCTATGACACGCTTAATCAGGCACGGCAGGAACTGAAACTTCCGGTGCTGGAATTATTTCCGGGAGAAAAAAGGGAAAAAGAAACAACGCTGGTTATTTGTGAGGAACTGGAAGAAAAGCCTGCCGTCCTTCTGACGAAATATCTGCCGCAGGAAGGACAGAAGAATCTTTTTACATTGAGGATAACCGCATTCGGAGGAAATATAGAGGGCTATAAAAGCGAAGGAAGAACCAACGCAGGAGAATACTTTATCGAAAACTATGTGACAGAAAGCGGCATAGAAGCCTATATTTTTTCAAACCGTTTTACAAGAAGCGAAATAGAGTGTTTCAACTTTTATGAGTATCGTTCCGGGGACGGACGGTATCGTGAGAGAAAGGAATGGGAAATGCCGACAAGGCTTCTGGTTCCGGTAAACTGTTATCAGGCGCTGATCTTCCATGACGGCATAAAATATGAGATTACCGGGGCTGACAGCTTAAAAGAGATGGAAGAGGTTCTGGAAACATTGCAATAACGAAGATATAAGACACAGGAAAGCGTGAAATAAGGAGAGGACCGGGCTATGGGAGCAGTAAAAAGAGCATTTATAAGTCTTGCGTTTTATAAAAAGAAGAATTTTCTGCTGACCGTCCTGACAGGGGCGCTGTTTGCGCTGCTTTTTCTCGTGCTGGCGATCAGTATAGCGGCGCGTCATCAGGTGGTTCAGATGAAAAAGACGGTGGGAAGTTCCGTGGTGGTACAAAAAAAGGTGGTGGGATCTTTTTTCGGAGATATCGGGACGTTCTATACAAATGAAAAAGACGCATTGACCAGTCATCCTCTGGTGAGGGACTACAATCTGGTCACCACGGTGGGGCGGGGAAGCTGGAAAGGGCTTACGCCATATTACATAAATGAAGAAGAATACCGCGAATACGTAAAGGAAATGGAAGAATCCGGAGGGGCAAAGCTTTATTATGGAGGCATTTATGATCAGAGCTCTTTTTTCGGTGTGACGAACAGCAATGACCATGCGCTTTTTGCAGGGGGCGGCTATCATCTGGTGAAAGGGAAACCCATCCGCAAAGAGGATGAGGACAGGCATGTGATCCTGATATCTGACGTAATGGCGGAAAGAAACGGTCTGGATGTGGGAGATAAAATGATCATTGCCAATTCGGGTCACCCATATGCGCTTCAGTTTGAGGAGGAGGTGACCGTGCAGGGAATCTTTACCTATCCGGCGAATGACGAACAGGAAAAGCTGAGCGCCAGACAGCTTTGGCAGCATCCGGCAAACTATTCTTTTTTACCGGAGCAGCTTTTGACAGACCTGGACCGCAGCACATATCCGATTGAACAGGTTTTTATCTATCTGGACGATATCAGTCAGTTGGATGCGTACAAAAAAGATATGGAGCAGGAGCTGGGAGAAACATTTATAGAGGCCGGGAAACAGTATTACTACGATTATTACTGGGATGAAAGCTGGTATGC
>Ga0129309_1001618_pt1 | contig 10528 bp, 10 predicted proteins | sample L1105metagenome_FD_94439 | JGI IMG/M metagenome (GOLD analysis project Ga0129309, IMG submission 94439) | Ring-tailed lemur group fecal microbial communities from Wisconsin, USA - L1105 metagenome | ecosystem: Host-associated > Mammals > Digestive system > Large intestine > Fecal | place: USA...
CCGGACTCCCGGCGGGAGCGACACCGAGTACGCTGATCGACTTTTTTGGCGATGACTTTTTGATATTAATTGATGAATCCCATATTACCGTTCCGCAGATACGGGGAATGTATGCCGGGGACAGATCGAGAAAGAAAACTCTGGTAGACTATGGTTTCCGGCTTCCGTCTGCATTGGACAACCGTCCTTTGAATTTTGAGGAATTTGAATCTAAGATTGACCAGATGCTTTTTGTATCTGCAACACCGAATATATATGAGCAGGAACACGAACTGCTGCGGGCAGAACAGATCATCCGTCCGACCGGTCTTTTGGATCCGGAGATCTCTGTTCGACCTGTAGAAGGTCAGGTGGATGATTTGCTTGCAGAGATTCATAAAGAGATCGAAGATGGGAATAAGATTCTTGTAACAACCTTAACGAAGCGGATGGCAGAAGATCTGACGGACTATATCCGTGATGTTGGCATAAAAGTGAAGTATCTTCATTCTGATATTGATACATTGGAGCGTACCGAGATCGTTCGAGATCTTCGCATGGGGATTTTCGATGTATTAGTCGGAATTAATCTTTTAAGAGAGGGATTGGATATTCCGGAGATTACGCTTGTTGCAATTCTGGATGCGGATAAAGAAGGATTTTTGCGGTCAGAGACATCGCTTGTCCAGACGATTGGACGTGCTGCGCGTAATGCAAAGGGACGGGTCATCATGTATGCGGATCGTATGACAGACTCTATGAAAGCAGCGATTGGAGAGACGGAACGCCGAAGACAGATTCAGGATCAGTATAATCAGGAACACGGCATTATCCCGCAGACGATCAAAAAGGAGATTCGGGATCTTATTAAGATCTCCGATGAGGTAGAACCGCAGAAAGAAGATAAGAAGGATGCGGAATCCATGAGCAAAAAGGAGCTTCAGGCAGAGATCCGCAAGTTGACGAAGAAGATGAACCAGGCGGCAGCAGAACTTAATTTTGAACATGCGGCTGTGCTTCGGGATGAACTAAAGGAATATAAGATCGCATTGCGGGATTACGATCTTTGATCGATATAATAAATGAAGAACGAATGGCATCAGATGATTTCGGCTGCACGTACAGGCAGTATTGTAATAACAGATGGCAGAAAGTGATGGAGAAAAGATAAGATGATGGATGATATGATACGAATTCGAGGTGCAAAAGAGCATAACCTGAAGAATATAGATATTAATATTCCACGCAATAAGTTTGTGGTATTGACGGGATTAAGCGGTTCAGGGAAATCTTCACTGGCATTTGATACGATCTATGCAGAAGGACAGAGAAGATATATGGAATCTCTTTCCTCTTATGCACGACAGTTCCTGGGTCAGATGGAAAAACCGAACGTTGAGAATATTCAGGGGTTATCTCCGGCTATTTCGATTGACCAGAAGACGACGAATCGAAATCCGCGTTCTACGGTCGGAACGGTAACGGAGATTTATGATTATCTGAGACTGCTTTATGCAAGAATCGGAGTACCGCATTGTCCAAAATGCGGAAAAGTGATCAGCAGGCAGACGGTAGACCAGATGACAGATGCGATTATGAAGCTGCCGGAGAGAACGCGATTTCAACTTCTGGCACCGGTAGTAAGAGGAAGAAAGGGACAGCATGTAAAGCTGTTAGAAAAGATAAAAAAGAACGGATTTGTCCGCGTTCGTATTGACGGGAATCTATACGAACTGTCGGAACAGATATCACTTGATAAGAATAAAAAGCATAATATAGAGATTGTAGTCGATCGTCTGATCGTAAGGGAAGGAATTGAAAAGCGTTTGACGGATTCGATTGAGACAGTGTTGAATCTGTCTGATGGACTGTTGATCGTGGATATTATTGGCGGTGAAGAATTGAATTTCAGCCAGAGTTTCTCCTGCTCGGACTGCGGGATCAGCATGGAAGAGATTGAACCACGCAGCTTTTCTTTTAATAATCCATTTGGAGCTTGTCCGGATTGTTCGGGATTAGGATATAAGATGGAATTTGATGTGGATCTGATGATTCCGGATCCTTCTCTCAGTATTGCAGAGGGAGCCATTCAGGTAACCGGATGGCAGTCTTCAAAAGATAAAAAGAGTTTTACAAGAGCGATTTTAGAGGCATTGGCATACGAATATGATTTTGATCTGAATACACCATTTGAAGAATATCGTCAGGAAGTTCAGGATATCATTATCCATGGAACGAATGGACATACCGTTAAAGTCCATTATAAAGGACAGAGAGGAGAAGGCGTTTATGATGTTGCATTTGAAGGCGTGATCCGGAATGTCGAACGCCGTTACCGAGAAGCTTCCGAGAGGATGAAAGGGGAATATGAATCCTATATGACGGTCACACCGTGTAAAACCTGTCATGGACATCGATTGAAAGCAACGTCGCTTGCAGTTACCGTTGGTGGAATGAATATCTCTGAATTGTGTGACATGAACATCGGCAAGATTGCAAAGTTCTTTCGGGAAATTGAATTGACGGAACGCCAGAAGCTGATCGGAGCGGAAATCCTAAAGGAAATTGATTCCAGAATTGGATTTTTAGTGGACGTCGGACTGGAATATTTATCGCTGTCAAGGGCAACCGGAACTTTATCGGGTGGAGAAGCACAGAGAATTCGTCTGGCAACGCAGATCGGAAGCGGACTTGTCGGGGTTGCATATATTTTGGATGAACCGAGTATCGGTCTTCATCAAAGAGATAATGACAAGCTTATCAAGAGCTTGAAAAATCTCGCAGATATGGGCAATTCGCTTCTGGTTGTCGAACATGATGAAGATACGATGCTTGCTGCTGATCATATCGTAGACATTGGACCGGGAGCGGGAGAACACGGTGGTGAAGTTGTTGCACAGGGTACACCGGAAGAAATTATGAATACAGAAGGTTCAATTACCGGCGCATATCTGAGCGGCAGGATCAAAATCCCGGTTCCGGAGATTCGAAGAAAACCGACAGGATGGCTGAAAGTGATCGGTGCCAGGGAAAATAATCTGAAAAATATAAACGTAGAGATCCCTTTAGGGATTATGACCTGTGTAACCGGTGTGTCCGGTTCAGGCAAAAGTTCCCTGGTTAATAATATTCTATACAGGCAGTTGGCGAGAGACTTGAATCGCTCAAAGATAAAAGCCGGGAAGCACAAAAAGATTCAGGGAGAAGAACAGCTGGACAAGATTATTGCGATCGATCAGTCGCCGATCGGACGGACGCCGCGTTCCAATCCGGCAACCTATACGGGAGTGTTTGATCAGATCCGCGATCTGTTTGCAATGACAAAAGATGCCAAAGCGCGGGGTTATAAGAAGGGACGGTTCAGTTTCAATGTAAAGGGAGGAAGATGCGAAGCCTGTTCCGGAGATGGAATTATCAAAATTGAGATGCATTTTCTTCCGGACGTCTATGTGCCTTGTGAAGTATGCGGAGGCAAGCGTTATAATCGGGAGACTTTAGAAGTAAAATATAAAGGAAAGAACATCTATGATGTACTGGATATGACGGTGGAGGAAGCGTGTGAATTCTTTCAATCGGTTCCAAGTGTTTATAATAAGGTGAAAACACTGTATGATGTCGGCCTTTCTTATATTAAACTGGGGCAGCCGTCGACAACCTTATCTGGCGGAGAAGCACAGAGAATCAAGCTTGCTACTGAGTTATGCAAAAGAAGCACGGGAAAGACCATCTATATATTGGATGAACCGACAACCGGACTTCATTTTGCGGATGTCCATAAACTAATTGATATTTTAAGAAAGCTCAGCGAAGGCGGGAATACCATTGTAGTGATCGAACATAATCTGGAGGTCATTAAAACAGCGGATTATATTATCGATATGGGACCGGAAGGCGGTGACGGCGGCGGCACGGTAATCGCGGCCGGTACGCCGGAAGAAATCTGTCAGACGGAACACTCTTATACCGGACAATTTTTGAAAAAATATTTAGAGTAAAAGACAAAAAGAAGGAGGCTGATTTTTCAGCCCCTTTTTCATGTCTCCATTTGTATGCTCAGAAGTGCTGCGCCGGTTCGTGCAAGAATCATCGAATGGTCATCATCGCAATAGGGGATAACGACACTTCCAACCGCATCTCCCTGACAGATAATCGTAACTGCGACTTGGTGTTCATTTTGGAAATGAACAGAATCCAGGAGTTCCGGAAAAGAATCCGGTTCCATTCTTGTCGAAGATGTCTTTCGCTTATCAATAAATTGTTCCAGTTCGTGATGGATCATCCTGCCTATAAACATTTTTTTCTCTTTGCCTGCGGCAGCGATAAAGGTATCATGGTCGCTGACGCATACGGTTGTATTTAGAATCTGTGATGCTGCATCACAAAATTGCTGTGCAAATTCTCCGAGTTCTTCAATTGGAGAATATTTCTTTAAGATAATTTCTCCATCCCGATCGGTAAAGATCTCCAGTGGATCACCTTCTCTGATTCTCAATGTACGACGAATTTCCTTTGGAACAACAACTCTTCCCAAATCATCTATTCTTCGTACGATGCCAGTTGCCTTCATAAAAAATCCTCCATCTGTTATTATCATTGTAGTGAATAATAGTAGTATTCTCTAATAGAGGAATTTTATCCCTGTTTATAGAAAAAGTTCGAAATTCATTGCGTTTTTCTTTTCTTTCGCTTATGCTATAATATGGTTAGAAATTAAAATAGCAGGAGATGACATACATGAAATTTAAAACAAAGATTACGACAAAGGAATTATTTCAGTTTCTGATGAAGCATTCGTATGCAGGATTTAGTGGGAAAGCCGGATTGATCATCAGTTTTGCAGCAGCAATTTTATTTATAAAGAATGTAACGGATTTTGCAGGAAATGAGACAAAAGTGATCATCCTCGGGATCATTGCCCTGTTGTTTACTGTGATTAACCCGGTTTTATTATGGATGAAAGCGAAGCAGCAGCAATTGACGAATCCCGCCTATAAGAATGAGATGGAATACACTTTGACAGAAGAAGGAATCGATCTTCAGGTTGCAGATCAGACAGGAGGTATCCCATGGGATATGATTATGAAGATTGTGGAGACAAACTCGCTTTATATTTTGTATACAACGCGAATCAATGCATTTTTATGGCCGAAAAAGGATATGGGCAGCCAGGAGAATGCAATCATACATTTTTTGCTCGATCATATTGACCGGAGTTCCGTAAAACTTCCAAAGAAAATGAGGGATGGACAATGATAATAGAAAGTTTTGAGACAAAAGATACGTATGAGCTTGGAAAAAGACTTGGGAAGGAAGCAAAACCGGGTCAGGTTCTCTGCCTGTATGGAAATCTCGGCGTGGGTAAGACCGTGTTTACGCAGGGATTTGCCTGCGGTCTGGAGATTGAGGAGCCGATCAGCAGCCCGACTTTTACGATTGTGCAGATTTACGAAGGGGGAAGACTGCCATTTTACCATTTTGATGTATATCGTATCGGCTATCTTGATGAAATGGACGAGATCGGATATGACGATTATATATATGGTCGGGGAGTCAGCCTGATTGAATGGGCGAATCGGATTGAAGAAATTCTTCCCGAACATTATATGTCTGTTACGATCGAAAAGGATCTGGAAAAAGGATTCGACTATAGAAAAATCTTGTTGGAGGAATATTAGATGAAGTTATTAGTATTGGACAGTTCAGGCATGGTTGCTTCTGCTGCTGTTATAAAAGAAGATACGCTGATCGGGGAATACACGATAAATCACAAAAAGACACATTCGCAGACTTTGCTGCCGATGGTAGATGAAGTAGTGAAGATGACGGAGACAGACTTGAATGAGATTGATGCGATCGCACTTGCCAAAGGTCCGGGATCTTTTACCGGCCTGCGGATTGGTTCTGCCACGGCAAAAGGATTAGGACTCGCTCTCGGCAAACCGATTGTTGCTGTTCCGACGCTTGATGCAATTGCCTATAATCTGTATCATGCATCGGGTTATATCTGTCCGATCATGGATGCACGCCGTGGCTATGTCTATACCGGGGTTTATGCATGGAACGAAAATCAATTCGAAGTAATTCTGGAGCAATGTTCAAAACATATAGACGAGATCATCGATGTGGTGAATGCTTTTGAAAGTCCGGTTATCTTTCTGGGTGATGGTGTCAATGTCCACAGAGAAAGAATTATAGAAAAATCCACGGTACCGGTTTCTTTTGCACCGGCTCATTTGAATCAGCAGCGTGCGGGAGCGGTTGGAAGTCTTGCCATGGAGTATTACAGGCAGGGCAGGATTGAGTCAGCAGCGGAACATCGACCGGAATATCTGAAAAAGTCTCAGGCGGAAAGAGAACGGGAAGAAAAGAACAATGTGGATTAAGCAGGCAGAGCCGGAAGATGCAGGATTGCTTGCAAGATTAGATCGATGCTGTTTTTCAGATGATTGGGATCAAAAAGACTGGAAGGACTTTCTTTTGATGGATCAGTATCATTGTTACATAATAGAAGATGATACGGCGTCCAAGGGGTTTCTTCTTATATCAACGGCAGCGGATGAAGGAGAAGTTCTGAAAATCGGTGTTTTGCCGGATTCCCGCGGACATGATCTGGGAATGCTCTTATTAAAGAAAGCATTTGCAGAATGGAAAATATCCGGTGTCAAGCACATTTTTCTCGAGGTAAGAGAATCGAATCAATCCGCGCAGAGATTATATAAAAAGCTGGGCTTTGAAAAAGCGGGTATTCGAAGAAATTATTATAAAAATCCGAAAGAGCATGCAATCATATATATCAGGAACATTTGAAAGCACATTAGCATCATTTCCCACTAGCATTTCAATCAGAAGATGCCTATAATGAAACTGTGAAAAACATCAAAAAATGTCAACTTTCCGCTGAATGATGCAGAATCTGCACGATGGAAAGACAATGACAGAATGTTTTCTGCAAAAAAGTTTCATAAACAATATGGGGAGGAACGATGGTATGTGCCAAACAGTAATTTGCAATGGATGTGGAAAAGAAATCCATACGGATATACAGGATTTTCTGAAAATTCAAAAGGAATGGGGATATTTTAGCAGTAAGGATTTGGAATTGCACGAATTTTGTTTGTGTGAAGAATGCTATGACCGGATTCTTTCGGATTTGAAAATACCCGCATCTATTATAGAAAAAACAGAAGTATTGTAAAATAATAAAGAGGGAATAATATGTTAGATATCTGTTTGCTCGGAACGGGAGGAATGATGCCCCTCCCTTACCGGCATTTAACTTCGCTAATGGCGAGATTTAATGGAAGCAATATATTGATCGACTGTGGAGAAGGAACACAAGTTGCGATAAAAGAAAAGGGATGGAGTGTAAAACCGCTGGATGTCATCTGTTTTACACATTATCATGCAGATCATATCAGCGGACTTCCGGGGCTGTTGCTGACGCTTGGAAATGCAGAAAGAACAGAACCGGTTTTGATGATCGGTCCGAAGGGATTGCAAAGAGTCGTAAATTCTCTTCGTGTCATTGCACCGGATCTTCCGTTTGAAATACAATTTCTCGAACTGACAGAAAATGACAGGACAATACGGATGAATGGCTATGAGATAGAAGCTTTTCGCGTACAACACAATATTACCTGCTACGGATACAGCATTAAAATACCGCGTGCCGGAAAGTTTGATGTCGAGAAAGCAAAATCAAATCAGGTGCCGATGCCTTGCTGGAGCAGGCTGCAGAAAGGCGAGAACGTTCTGCTGGACGGAATCACATATACGCCGGATCAGGTGCTTGGAGAACCGCGAAAAGGGCTGAAGCTCACCTATTGTACGGACAGCCGGCCTGTCAGACAGATAGCGGAATATGCCCGTAATGCAGATCTGTTCATCTGTGAAGGGATGTACGGGGAAAAGGAAAAAGAAAAAAAGGCAAGAGAATATAAGCATATGACATTTTATGAAGCAGCCGGGCTCGCGAAGGATGCAGATGTTAAAGAAATGTGGCTGACACATTACAGTCCGTCCCTTGTGAAGCCGGATCCTTATATGAATGCGGTAAAAGAAATATTTCCACATGCGAAAGCAGGAAAGGACAGAATGTCCTGCACGTTATTGTTTGAAGAAGAGTAGGAGAAAACAGATGGAAGAACAGACAAAAATACTGGCAATCGAATCTTCCTGCGATGAAACGGCAGCAGCGGTTGTTGTGAATGGAAGGGATGTCAGATCCAATATTATTTTTTCGCAGATAGATTTACACAAATTATATGGGGGAGTCGTACCGGAGATTGCCTCCCGTAAGCATATTGAAAAAATCAATCAGGTGATCGAAGAAGCACTTGAAACGGCCGGCGAGACACTGGATACGATAGATGCAATATGTGTTACTTATGGTCCGGGACTTGTCGGAGCACTGCTTGTAGGTGTTGCAGAAGCAAAAGCGATCGCTTATGCAAAAAACAAGCCATTAGTCGGAGTGCATCATATAGAAGGACATATCTGTGCAAATTACATTGAACATCAGGATTTGGAACCGCCGTTTATGTGCCTTGTTGCGTCAGGAGGACATTCTCATCTTGTAAAAGTTTTGGATTACGGAGTATATGAGATCGTTGGCCGTACAAGAGATGATGCAGCAGGAGAGGCATTTGATAAAGTGGCACGGGCCATTGGATTGGGTTATCCGGGAGGACCTAAGATTGATCAGCTTTCACGTGAAGGTGATCCGAAAGCAATCAGATTTCCGCGTGCAAAAGTAGAAGGAGCACCGAATGACTTTAGTTTCAGTGGATTAAAGTCAGCGGTTTTAAATTATTTGAATCATTGTCAGATGAAAGGGATTGCTGTTAACCGTGCAGATATTGCAGCTTCTTTTCAGGAAGCAGTTGTTGATGTTTTGTCAGAACATGCGGTAAATGCGGCTTTGGAACATGGCATGAAAAAGCTGGCAATTGCAGGGGGTGTTGCATCCAATCGTGCACTCCGTAATATGATGAAAGAAAAATGTGCCAAGAATGATCTTGAATTTTATTATCCATCACCGATTCTTTGTACAGATAATGCGGCAATGATAGGTGCGGCCGGTTATTACGAGTATAAAAAGGGGATTCGGGATGGATTGGATTTAAATGCGGTACCGAATTTAAAAATTGGACAGCGATAAAGGGGAAATACGAATGAGAAAGAAAATAGTTGCAATTGTGCTTGCTGCCGGTGAAGGAAAGAGGATGGGCAGCGGAATACCAAAACAATATATGATCATCAAATCCCGGCCAATGGTATATCATTCATTGAAAACATTTCAGGAAAGTGAAGTAGATGAGATTGTACTTGTGACCGGCATTGATGAAATTGAATATTGCCAAAAGTATATCGTAGATAAATACAAATTTTCAAAAGTGAAAAAGATAGTACCCGGAGGATGTGAACGGTATGAGTCGGTATATATGGGTCTTCAGGCCATTGAAGAAGCAGATTATGTACTGATCCATGACGGAGCCAGACCGATGATCAATCAAAAAATCGTATTTGATTCAATTCGGGGTGCCATAAAATACGGAGCGTGTGTGGTTGGTGTGCCGGCAAAGGATACGATCAAAGTAGTCGATGAAGGAGAATATGCGAAAGAAACTCCTTCCAGAAAAACATTATGGATCGTCCAAACACCTCAGAGTTTTGAGTTCCAGCTTGTTAAGAGCGCATATGAGAAATTAATAGAATCCGGAGATACCACTGCAACAGACGATGCAATGGCAGTTGAACAGTATAGCGGCCATAAAGTGAAATTAATCATGGGATCCTATGATAACATCAAGATAACAACACCGGAAGACGTTCGTATCTCAAAGGCATTTTTCAGAACAAGAAAGTTATTTCGGATTCTTCATGAAATACATGATCGTATCATATGGTTTCAGATGAAATTATACTTGTTAAAAAAGAGATAAAAAAATGAAAAAAGGTGTTGACATATGCGCGTAAATTTGATAATATACCAACTGTTGCTGATGAAACGCAGGAACAACGGAAGATAGACAAAAAAGAGTGATTTTTTTAAAAAATAAAAAAGTATAAAAAAGCTCTTGACAAATAGAAACGAATATGATAACATTTAAAAGTCGCTGACGATGATAAACGTAAGCGTCTGGAGAGGTGTCCGAGTGGTTTAAGGAGCTAGTCTTGAAAACTAGTGATTCCGAAAGGGACCGTGGGTTCGAATCCCACCTTCTCCGTTGTTGCAATTTCATAATGCGACATTTTCATTCGCTTGGAGAAGTACCCAAGTGGCTGAAGGGGCTCCCCTGGAAAGGGAGTAGGTCGTTAATAGCGGCGCGAGGGTTCAAATCCCTCCTTCTCCGTTGGATTTTTTCCAATTGCGAATTCGAACTTTGAAAACTGAACAATCACAGATCCTTGAAAATTCAGATGAGATTTTCAGTATCTTTTGAAAAAAGATACACGGACGTTGAGAGATCAACAACCCAAACAGTAAATAAAGGATAAGATAGCCAATGGTTATCTTGGACTTAGGATAAAAACTTTAACATGAGAG
>Ga0129309_1001621_pt1 | contig 10508 bp, 9 predicted proteins | sample L1105metagenome_FD_94439 | JGI IMG/M metagenome (GOLD analysis project Ga0129309, IMG submission 94439) | Ring-tailed lemur group fecal microbial communities from Wisconsin, USA - L1105 metagenome | ecosystem: Host-associated > Mammals > Digestive system > Large intestine > Fecal | place: USA...
AGGGGTTCATGCAGAAGGTGCGCACCTGGTCACCGTACTGCTTGGTGCGGTAGACCAGCTTGGACTCGTAGACCGCGTCGGTGATGTGCTCAAAGACGGCGGCGGGCAGCTCCACCCGGACGCCGATGTCCACCTGGTTGTTCAGCAGCTCCAGCCCCAGCTTCTTGCACTGGTTGGCGAACCACTCGGCGCCGGAGCGGCCGGGGGCGGCGATGAGCCACTTGCAGGACACCGAGCCCCCCTTGGCCAGGTTCAGACGGTAGCCGCCGTCCGCCTGCTCGATGGAGGCCACCTCGGTGTTGAAGCGGAACTCCAGCTTGTCTTGGAGGTCCTCGTAGATGTTGGTGAGGATGCGCAGATTATTCTCGGTGCCCAGATGCTTGCACCGGGCCTGGAGCAGGTGCAGGTCATAGGCCAGGGCACGGCGCTCCAGAGCCTTCGCCTCGGGGGTGGAGGTGGAGAAGCACTGGGTGGTAGCCCCGTGGGCCACGTTGATGGAATCCACATAGTCGATGAGCTCCATCACCTGGGCGGGCTCCATAAAGTCGGTGAGCCAGCCGCCGAACTGGGTGGTGAAGTTAAACTTGCCGTCGGAGAAGGCCCCGGCGCCGCCGAAGCCGCACATGGTGTGGCAGACGGGACAGTGGATGCACTCCTTTACCTTGCCGGCCACGATGGGACAGCTGCGGTGGTAGATGTCCTGACCCTGATCCAGGGCCAGCACCTTCAGCTCGGGTTTTCGTTTGGACAACTCGTAGGCGGCGAAAATGCCCGCTTCGCCGCAGCCCAGGATGACGACGTCGTAATTGAGGTTCATATGGCAGCTCCTCTCATTCGTAAGTGATGTGGTCACAACAATACATTATATAGTATAGCACAGAAAAAGGAAAAAAGAAAGGGAGCCTCCTCTGTTCTGCCACCCAATGTGGAAAAAATGAAAAAAGCCCCCCGCGGTTCCGTGTCCGCGGGGAGGCCAATGGCGGTGGATTCAAAAATTCTCGGGCAGCCAGCCCAGCCTGGACAGTTGGTCCAAGGTGTTCTGAGGCAGGTCGTCAGAGCTACCGCCGCCCAGCCGCAGACACCAATAGGCCCCGGAACGGGCGGGATAGGACTCGGCGATCCCGTCGTGGAGCACCAGCACCCGGTCGCCGCGCTCCAGACCGTCGAAGAGGGTCCCGGCCTCGGACAGGTCCCGCATGACGATGGGGCCGCCGTCCTGGTCGATGACGATGTGGCGGCTGCCGTCGGAGTACAGATACTGGCACACGGTCACGCTCCGACCGCTGGCGGTCAGGCCCATCAGCAGGGCGCCGCCCAGGCAGACCAGAGCCAGGGCCAGGCCGATCAGGCGTTTCGCGGGTGTATTCACGGCGGGTTCCTCCAAGCAAAAAGTTTATTCCTATTTATAGACGGGCAAAAAAGGAAAATGTTTCATGTCGGAGGCATATTTTTTCAAAAAATACGGTCCGCCGTTTGGATCGGCGGACCGTGTGGAAGATCGGGATTCAGCTCTTCTCCTGGAAGGTGGCGTGACAGCCGCGGCAGGTGACGGTGATTTTGCCCTTGCCACGGGGGACCCGAAGCTGCTGACCGCAGTTGGGGCACTTGAAATAGCGGTGCTCCTTGTCCCGGCGGATGGTGCGCTGGAGCCGGAACCACTGGATGGAGGGGCCGGCCAGCTTCATAAACTTGGCGTTCTCCTCCCGGCGGCGGGGCAGATTGCGGGAGAGCATCCGAAATAGAGTAAAAAAGATCAGGACCAGGGAAATATAATAAAAGAGACTCAGGCGAGTCAAAACGTAAAGCAAATAAAGTACCAAGTAGAGGACAATCGAAAATTGGTTCAGCTGGTCGTTTCCGTAACGGCCGTACATGAACCGTTGGATTGCGTTGCGGATCATAGGGATGCCTCCTTGGAGCAAACGAGAAAGTCGGGGTTAGGGATTCCGGCAGGCCTGAGCCTGCCGGACGTTCCTCAATTCATTGCAATAATGATAGCTCTTCCGGGGAAAATCGTCAAGAAGGCATTCGTAAACAAAATGTAAATTCAGACGGGAGAAGCTGGAAATCAGGGGCTGGAGGGCTCTGTTCCGGTCGAAAAAGGGCTGGAATCCGGCCCTGTGCTCTTGCGCGGCGGTCCAAAATGCGATATACTGTCACCGTTCCAAAACGACGGATCACAGGGAGGAAGGCACCATGAAGCGCATCGACAAAGAAAACTACTATCTGGACATTGCCGAGACCGTGCTGGAGCGGTCCACCTGTCTGCGCCGGTGCTACGGCGCCATCATTGTCAAGAACGACGAGATCGTGTCTACCGGCTATAACGGCGCCCCACGGGGCCGGAAAAACTGTATGGACCTGGGTTACTGCGCCCGGGAGGCCCTGAATGTCCCCAGCGGCGAGCGGTACGAGCTGTGCCGCTCCGTCCACGCGGAAATGAACGCCATTATCTCCGCTGCCCGCCGGGACACCCTGGGGGCCACTCTGTACCTGGCCGGGCGGGAGGCCAAGAACGGCGAACTCCTCCACGACGCCACCTCCTGCGCCATGTGCCGCCGGGTGGTCATCAACGCCGGTATCGACCGGGTGGTCATCCGCAACACGGACAAGGACTACTCCGTGGTCCATGTGGAGGACTGGATCCGGGAGGACGACTCCCTGCCCAAGCAGGTTTGATTGGAATCCAATGAAGCGGCCCGTGCTCAGCATGGACCGCTTCTTTCGATTCCGACAGGCGTTCGGCTGAAAAACCCGGAAAAGCCTTTGTCCTAAATGTGAATAAATCTTGACAGAAAAGACGGTTGCCTTTACAATGTGTACAGGACAAAAATGAAAAACCTGGGGGATGTTTTTCAGTTGTCGCAAGGGACAGAGCGGGGTTGTTCCGCGGTCACTTGCGGCTCATTTTATGTACAAGTCCCGTGAAATATCAACCGGACACGGGCGCTGGAGCGGTCCGCCCCAGCTGAAACAAATCAATTTGGAGGTGTAAACGACCCAATGGTACCCTATATCATCGGAGCGATCATCGGAATTGTGATCGGTCTGGCGGTAGGTATTCCCGTCGGCATCCAGCAGCGCAAGAAGTCTGCGGAGCGAGAGATCGGCTCCGCCGAGGACGAGGCCAAGCGCATCGTCAACGAGGCTTATAAGAGCGCTGAGAGCAAGAAGCGCGAAGCCCTGGTAGAGGCCAAGGAGGAGATTCTGAAGGCCCGCAACGAGCACGAGCGAGAGGTCAAGGAGCGCCGTGCCGATTTGCAGCGCCAGGAGCACCGGCTCCAGCAGAAAGAGGAGAACCTGGACCGCAAGACCGAAAATATCGAGCGAAAAGACGAACAACTGACCGCCAAGCTGAACAAGCTGGAGGCCACCCAGGCCGAGGCGGAACAGATCAAGAAGAGCCAGATGGAGGCTCTGGAGCGCATCTCCGGCTTCACCGCCGAGGAGGCCAAGAATTACCTGCTCCAGCAGCTGGAGGACGACGTGACCCACGAGTCCGCCATGAAGATCAAGGAAATCGAGGCCCGCTTCAAGGACGAGGCCGACACCAAGGCACGGGAGATCATCTCCCTGGCCATCCAGCGCTGCGCCGCCGACCACGTGGCCGAGGCCACCGTCTCCGTGGTGCCCCTGCCCAACGACGAGATGAAGGGCCGTATCATCGGCCGCGAGGGCCGCAACATCCGTACCCTGGAGACCCTGACCGGGGTGGACCTCATCATCGACGACACCCCGGAGGCCATCACCGTCTCCTGCTTTGACCCCGTCCGCCGGGAGATCGCCCGGCTGGCCCTGGAGAAGCTGATCCTGGACGGCCGCATCCACCCCGCCCGCATTGAGGAGATGGTGGAGAAGGCCAAGCGTGAGGTGGACGCCGTCATCAAGGCCGAGGGCGAGCGCGCCATCTTCGAGACCAACGTCCACGGTCTGCACCCCGAGCTGGTCAAGCTGCTGGGCCGCATGCGCTACCGCACCAGCTACGGCCAGAACGTGCTGAACCACTCCATCGAGGTTTCCCACGTGGCCGGTCTGCTGGCCGCCGAGATCGGCGCCAATGTGGCCGAGGCCAAGCGCGCCGGTCTGCTCCACGACCTGGGCAAGTCCATCGACCACGAGGTCGAGGGTTCCCACGTCACCATCGGCGTGGAGCTGGCCCGGAAGTACCGGGAGAGCGAGAACGTCATCCACGCCATCCACGCCCACCACAACGATGTGGAGCCCCATACCGTGGTCGCCTGCCTGGTTCAGGCCGCCGACGCTATCTCCGCCGCCCGCCCCGGCGCCCGGCGCGAGAATCTGGAGAACTACATCAAGCGTCTGGAGATGCTGGAGGAGATCACCTCTTCCTTCAACGGGGTGGAGAAGTCCTTCGCCATTCAGGCCGGCCGCGAGGTCCGCATCATGGTCAAGCCCGAGGTCATCAGCGAGGATCAGATGGTCCTGCTGGCCCGGGATATCGCCAAGAAGATCGAGGACGAGCTGGAGTACCCCGGCCAGATCAAGGTCCACCTGCTGCGTGAGACCAAGGCTATTGAGTACGCTAAGTAATTTTTCGAAAATTTATAACGAAACGAAATCGGGACGCCCCCCAGCGTCCCGATTTTTTATGTCCTTTTTTGAGTTGGCCCTCCTAGGGGCGAGTTGTCGGCGCAGCCGACTGAGGGGGGCGTCGCCTGCGGGCGGGACGGGGGTTGGGATATTTCGTCCCCGGGCGAGTGACTTTCTGGACGGCCAGAAAGTCACCAAAGAGCCGTCAAAGGGGAGAGGGGTTTCGATTCCCCTCTCCCCTTTGAAATCCCCTCACCCTAAAACGACCAATCAGGGGGGCCTCGGCCCCCCTATTGGATGTACCCCCCGGGGGACGAGGGGTTTGGGGCCGCGGCCCCTTGCCCCCGGAGACGGGAGAGCGGGCCGGTCCCCAGAAGCCGCCCGCCAGGTCACTGCCCCGCCCGTTTTTTCTGAGTCAAAGGCGCGTTTTTATCCTGTAGAACGGCACGTTAATTTTACTGAGGAGAGCGGACGAGCGATTAAGATTCGGCACCGTTCCTGAGGTTTCCCGCGCCGTCCGCAAGTTCCAGCGTTATTCTAAGCGCCCCCGTAAACAGGGGGTCCGGGGGCGGGCAAGGGAAAACACAAGAAATTTCCCCCGTGAGAAATTTCTTGTGTTTTCGCGGCGCAGCCCGCCCACGGCGATTTTTTGGTTCCTTTTGCATCGCTGCAAAAGGAACCCGCCCGCAGGCGGAACCATCGCGGGCCCCCTCAGTCAGCTTTGCTGACAGCTCTCCCGCAAGGGGGAAGCCATTTTAGCCTCCACCTTGATGGAGGAGGTGGCCGCGAAGCGGCCGGAGGGGGTGTCAAGCAGCAGAAAGAATATTTCTTACTGCATTTTGTTGTATGTTCCGGAATTGCACAAAGAGCGTGGTAATATGTTCAAGGGACATTCCCTTAAAATACAGCGCAACAAAATTTTTGAGATATAATGGGGGCGAGGTGACTACTATGATAAAAGGCCCAAAGAAAACCGTCAGCATCGCTATGCCCATGGACCTCTATTTGGAGATACAAAAACTTGCCCAGGAGACCAGCCGAACGACACCGGCCTACATCCGGCAAGTGCTGAAACGCTACCTCCAACATTACGCGGAACATCAGGACGATCCAAAAGACAAGTGGATCATCGACACATAAAAAATCCCGGACGAATCTCGTCCGGGATTTTCGATTATTCCTCGTCCAATTTAAGAACGGCCATAAATGCCTCGGTGGGCAGCTGAACGGAGCCGAGGGAGCGCATTTTCTTCTTGCCTTCCTTCTGCTTCTCCAGCAGCTTCTTCTTTCGGGTGATATCGCCGCCGTAGCACTTGGCCAGCACGTCCTTGCGCATGGCCTTGACCGTCTCCCGGGCGATGATCTTGCCGCCGATGGCGGCCTGAACGGGCACCTCGAAGAGCTGGCGGGGGATGTTCTCCTTCAGCTTCTCGCAGATGCGGCGGGCCCGGCCGTAGGCCTTGTCCTTGTGGGCGATGAAGCTGAGGGCGTCCACCTGGTCGCCGTTGAGCAGCATGTCCACCTTGACCAGCTCGCTGGGCTGGTAGTTCTCCAGCTCGTAGTCCAGAGAGGCGTAGCCCCGGGTCTTGGCCTTCAGGGCGTCGAAGAAGTCGTAGATGATCTCGCCGATGGGCATGGAGTAGTGCAGCTCCACCAGATTGGTGTCCAGGTACTGCATGTCCTTAAAAATGCCCCGGCGGTCCTGACACATGGGCATGATGTTGCCCACGTAGTCGGGGGGAGAGATGATGGACACCTTGGCGTAGGGCTCCTTGGCCTCTGCAATGGAGCCGGGGTCGGGGTAGTTGTGGGGGTTGTCTACCCGAACCACGGTGCCGTCGGTCTTGGTGACCTCGTAGATGACGGAGGGCAGGGTGGTGACCAGGTCCAGGTCGAATTCCCGCTCCAGGCGCTCCTGGATGATCTCCATGTGGAGCATGCCCAGGAAACCGCAGCGGAAGCCGAAGCCCAGGGCCACGGAGGACTCGGGCTCAAAGGACAGGGAGGCATCGTTGAGCTGGAGCTTCTCCAGGGCGTCCCGGAGGTCGGGGTACTTGCTGCCGTCCTCGGTGTAGATGCCGCAGTAGACCATGGCCTGGGCGGGGCGGTAGCCGGGCAGGGGCTCCTGGGCGGGGGCCTCCACGCCGGTGATGGTGTCGCCCACCCGGGTGTCCTTCACATTCTTGATGGAGGCGGTGAACCAGCCAACCTCGCCGGCGGACAGCTGGGGGCAGGGGTCCATGCCCAGGGGCCGCAGATAGCCGCAGTCCAGCACCTGATAGACGGCGCCGGAGGCCATCATCTTGACGCTCATGCCCTTCTTCAGGGTGCCCTCCATGACGCGGAAGTAGACCACCACGCCCTGGTAGGGGTCGTACTGGCTGTCGAAAATCAGGGCCTTCAGGGGGGCGCTGGAGTCGCCGGTAGGGGCGGGGACGTTCCGGACCACGTCCTCCAGAACGGCGGGGATGTTGATGCCCATTTTGGCGGAAATCTCCGGGGCGTCCAGGGCGGGCAGGCCGATGATGTCCTCCACCTCATGCTTGGCCTTCTGGGGGTCGGCGGCGGGCAGGTCGATTTTGTTGAAGACGGGCAGAATCTCCAGGTCGTGCTCCAGGGCCAGGTAGGTGTTGGCCAGGGTCTGGGCCTCCACGCCCTGGGTGGAGTCCACCACCAGCACCGCACCCTCGCAGGCGGCCAGGGACCGGGACACCTCATAGTTGAAGTCCACGTGGCCCGGGGTGTCGATGAGATTCAGGGCGTAGGTCTCGCCGTCCTGGGCCTTGTAGTCCAGACGGACCGCCCGGGCCTTGATGGTGATGCCGCGCTCCTTCTCCAGGTCCATGTTGTCCAGCAACTGGGAGGACATCTGACGCTGCTCCACCGCGTGGCACTGCTCGATCAGCCGGTCAGACAGGGTGGATTTTCCATGATCGATGTGAGCGATAATGGAAAAGTTACGAATTTTAGATTGGTCAGTCATAAGCAAAACCTCCAAAGGAAAATCCACCCGGGGCCCCATCGCAGATGAGGCGCGCCGAATGGTGCGTATTTAAAATAGAAAGAAGAGGGCCCGGAAAGCCGCGGAGCGGCTTTTTGGGGAGACGAAAATATAGGATAGGGCCGGGACTTGCCCCGGCCGCCGATGCGGGGCCGCTCGTAAGGGCGTACCGCGATGCACCCACCCCCCCTCAGTCAGCTTCCCCAGAGGGGGAGCCGGGTTTTGCCTCCCCCTCTGGGGGAGGCGGCCCCGGAGGGATCGGAGGGGGTGTCCTGGGCTTATTTCCCCGACCGTCCACCCATAAGGCCGTTGACCCGCTCACCGGTATTGTGGACGATCTGGAGCAGGGACTGGTACAGGACGGGATAGTTTTTCGCCAGGGCATCGTTGGACAGGTCGGGCAGCTCACCCTTGGCCTTGACGTGGGCGGCCAAGGCGTCGGCCAGCTCGGCCTCTGAGCACTTCATATCAGCGTCGGGGAGACCGGCCTGGAAATACCGGTCGGGGACGGAGAAAAAGTCCGGGTTATTGGCGGGGTTGGCTTGGTACAGTCGGCGGTACAGCTGGTACACGGCGGTGGACAGGTAGTTGGCGGCGGCCTTGATGGCCTCGCGGCTGCCCGTCTTGGCCAGCAGGTCGAAGAGGACGCCGATGGAGTTGACCAGCAGCTTTTTGGACAGCAGGGCCAGCACGCCGCCCCGCATGGAGTTGTCCTTCTCGTCGCTGAGGTCGTAGAGCTCCTCGGGGGCGATGGTGGTGCCGTCCCGGCTCAGGGTCCGGCCCAGCAGAAAATCGGCGGATACGCCGTAGTAGTCGCAGGCTTTGACCACGAAGGGGAGGCCGGGCTCCCGGATGCCGTTTTCATAGTGGCTGAGCAGAGCCTGGGAGATGCCCAGGGCGCCGGCGGCGGTGCGCTGGCTGACCCCCTTTTCCTGCCGCAGCAGGGAGAGAGTGCGGGAAAATTCTTCGTTCACAAGCGTTCACCTCAAAAGTTTACCCAAGGTCGACGGCAGGCGGTCGGCCTCGGGGACGATACAATACACTTGGTATAGTATACATGAAAGATATACTTGCGGTAAAGAGAAAATCAGAAAAAATCTTTGCATGATCTGCATAGATTTTTCACACGATAAGTCAAGTAAAACAGGGGACAGGCCCTTGCATTTTTACGGGGAAAATGCTACCATATGACCAGAAATGCGTGTGCCCCCGAAGCTGAGGAAAACGGAGACTTTCCTTGGGACCTGAGAGCGGACCCACGCCAATTTTTTTTGAGATCTGGAGGAACATTTATGTTTAAGAAGCTCATCGACATTCTGAAGGCCCACCCCCGCAAGATCGTGTTTACCGAGGGCAGCGACCCCCGTATCCTGGAGGCCTCCGCCCGGCTGCTGTCCGGTACCTTCCTGACCCCCATCCTGATCGGCAACGAGGCTGAGATCCAGGCCGCCGCCGAGGACGCCGGCTTCAATATCCGCGGCGCCATCATCATCGACCCCGAGAACTATGAGAACATGGAGGCCATGGTGGCCCGCATGGTCGAGCTGCGCAAGGGCAAGATGACCGCCGACGACTGCCGCGCCATGCTGAAGAAGGGCAACTACTTCGGCACCATGCTGGTGGCCATGGGTGAGGCCGACGCTCTGCTGGGCGGCGCTACCTACTCCACCGCCGACACCGTCCGTCCCGCCCTGCAGCTGGTCAAGACCAAGCCCGGCAACTCCATCGTGTCCTCCTGCTTCATTCTGGTCCGTCCTTCCGCCACCGGCGACAACGACGTGCTGGCCATGGCCGACTGCGCCATCAATATCAAGCCCTCCGAGGACGAGCTGGTTGAGATCGCCTCCGAGACTGTGGACTGCGCCAAGATCTTCGGCATCGACCCCAAGGTCGCTTTCCTGAGCTACTCCACCTTCGGCTCCGGCAAGGGCGAGGACGTGGACAAGATGCGCAACGCCGCCGAGAAGGCCAAGGTTGCCATGCCCAACGTGCCCATCGAGGGCGAGTTGCAGTTCGACGCCGCCGTCTCCCCCCGTGTTGCTCAGACCAAGTGCAAGGGCTCCAAGGTGGCCGGCTACGCCAACACCTTTATCTTCCCCGACATCAACGCCGGCAACATCGGCTACAAGATCGCTCAGCGCCTGGGCTCCTTCGAGGCCTATGGCCCCATCCTGCTGGGCCTGAACGCCCCCATCAACGACCTGTCCCGCGGCTGCAACGCCCAGGAGGTCTACTCCATGGCCATCATCACGGCCGCTCTGGCCTGAGCCTCCAAGTCTCCGCCTACATCCAAGCCGCGCCGCCCTATGGGGCGGCGCGGCTTTCCTCTTGACCGGCGGTCCCGGCTCTGCTATACTGTCCACAGATCGTCCGGGAAAGGAGTGTGCGCCATGGGCTGGGCATTTGGCCTTGTAATGGAATCTTTTGGAAACAAATGTGCCGTCGATGGGATAAGTGCGCCCTTTTTGCGGACTTTACGGCGGTAAAGACTTTTGTGTTCTTTCCGGCCGCGGCGTTCGCCGCGGCCTTTTTTGTTCCTTGGGCGGCTTATCTCTTTCCCCGCACCACATCTATATTTATATAAGAGGTAAGCGATATGAACCTGAAGCAACAGATCCGCCGGCTCCTGGCGCTGGAGCTGGTTGGCAATTTCCGGGTGGCAGGCGGCGTATGGGTCCTGCTGCTGGTGGGCCGGGGCTTTTCCCTGGTCCAGGTGGGGCTGGCCGAGGCCTTCTTTCACGCGGTCAGCCTGTGCGGCGAGATCCCCTCCGGCATGGCAGCCGACGTACTGGGCCGGAAAAAGGCCATGATGGCCAGCCAGGCCATGTTTATCCTGTCCTCTCTGGCCATGCTCCTGTCCCGCACTATGGCCGGCGTCTGCGCCGCCATGGCCCTGAGCGCCCTGGCCTACAATCTGGCCTCCGGTACCCGGGAGGCCCTCACCTACGACTCCCTG
>Ga0129309_1001623_pt1 | contig 10501 bp, 11 predicted proteins | sample L1105metagenome_FD_94439 | JGI IMG/M metagenome (GOLD analysis project Ga0129309, IMG submission 94439) | Ring-tailed lemur group fecal microbial communities from Wisconsin, USA - L1105 metagenome | ecosystem: Host-associated > Mammals > Digestive system > Large intestine > Fecal | place: USA...
GGTATTTAAGCGGCTTCATCTTTGTCCTTCCCTCACCGCCGTGATAGCCTCTGGCCTCCATGGCCATCGCCAGATCGCTCGCCCTGCGGAAAGCCGAGATGAACAGCGGGACCAGAAGCGGAACCATGTTCTTCGCTTTCTGAAGCAGTCCGCCGCTCTCAAAATCCGCTCCCCTTGCCATCTGCGCTTTCATGATCTTATCTGTCTCCTCAAGCAGGATGGGGATAAACCGGAGCGCGATCGACATCATCATCGCCACCTCATGCACCGGCACATGAATCCTGTTCAGCGGGCGCAGTCCCTTTTCCATGCCGTCCGTAAGCTGGTTCGGCGTGGTCGTCAGCGTCATCACCGAGGCGCCGATGATCAGAAATGAAAGACGCACCGCCATAAACGCAGCCTGCATAATCCCTTCGCGCGTGACCGTCAGCTTCCATATGCACAGAACAGGTGTGCCCGGCGTCAGGAACATATTGAACACCACGGTGATCATCAGCAGGATAAATACAGCTTTCAGTCCCTTTACCATAAATTTGAACGGCACTTTTGACGCCGCGATCACCCCGGCGAGAAACAGGGCCGCCACAATATAGGCCGCAAACGATTTAAACAGAAACAGTGACACCAGATACAGCAGCGTACCCACCAGTTTCGTCCTCGGATCAAGACGGTGTATCACCGAATCCGCAGGGTAATATTGTCCGATTGTAATATCTCTGATCATTTTCCGCCCTGCCTTTTTTCATAAGCCATGATCGATGCGGCCGCCTCTTCCACTGTCGTGGCCTGCACATCCACATCCATGCCTCTGTTTTTTAACTCCTGCATCACGTACGTCACCTGCGGGGCCGCAAGCCCGATGCTTTCCAGTTCCCTGTAGTGCGCGAATACCTTTTTCGGCACGTCGTCGAAACGCACCCTTCCTTTTTCCATCACGATAATACGGTCCACATATTTTGCGATATCCTCCATGCTGTGGGATACCAGAATGACCGTGATCCCGCGCTCCTTTTGCAGCTTCGCGATCTGGTCAAGGATATCGTCCCGTCCTTTCGGGTCAAGCCCCGCCGTCGGTTCATCCAGGATCAGTACCTCCGGCTGCATGGCAAGTATGCCTGCGATCGCCGCACGGCGCTTCTGTCCTCCCGACAGCTCAAAAGGTGATTTTTTGTAATATTTTTCTTTCAGGCCGACCTGCCTCAGCGCCTCATACGCCCTTTTTTCAATCTCTTCTTTTTCAAGCCCGAGATTTTTCGGTCCGAAACATACATCCGTAAACACATCGACTTCAAACAACTGGTATTCCGGATACTGGAAGACCAGTCCGACTTTGCTGCGCAGCGCCTTCATCGAATAGCCGTCGGCATAAATATTTTCACCGTTAAAATAAACCGCACCGTCCGTCGCCTTTATCAGTCCGTTCAGGTGCTGTACCAGCGTCGATTTTCCGGAACCCGTATGGCCGATCACGCCCACAAACTGCCCCGAGGGGATCTCCATGCAGATATCATCCAGCGCCTTTTTCTCGTAGGCCGTCCCCTCGCTGTATATATAATTCAGATGTTCGATCTTTATTGACATCGCTCCATCCCCATTCCGCGTTATTTCTCTAATGCCTCAAGGGCATCCGCCAGCTCCTTTACCGTAAGGATCCCCTCCGGCACATCCAGTCCCTGCTTTCTCAGTTCATGCGCCAGCATCGTCACCTGCGGCACATCCAGACGGTGTTCCTTCAGTTTATCTACCTGCGAAAAAACCTCCCGCGGCGTCCCCTGCATCAGGATCTCCCCCTGATCCATCACGATCACATGATCGGCGTCCGTAACCTCTTCCATATAATGTGTGATCAGAATGATCGTAACGCCCTTTTCCCTGTTCAGCTTTCTTGCCGCCTTTATGACTTCTTTGCGCCCCACAGGGTCCAGCATCGCCGTCGGCTCATCCAGCACAATGCACTTCGGCTCCATGGCAACCACGCCGGCAATGGCAACGCGCTGCTTCTGTCCGCCGGAAAGACGGTTCGGTGAGCGGTCTTTGTATTCCCACATTCCCACCGTTTTCAGGCTCTCCTCCACTCTGGCAATGATCTCCTCCGTGGGGACTCCCATGTTTTCCGGTCCGAACGCCACATCCTCATCCACTACCGTCGCAATGATCTGGTTATCGGGATTCTGAAAGACCATCCCCGCCGTCTGCCGTATCCGGTCGAGCTTTCCCTCATCCCTCGTATCCATGCCGTCCACCCATACGGTTCCTTCCGTTGGCAGCAAAATCGCGTTCAGATGTTTTGCCAGCGTCGATTTTCCGGAACCGTTATGTCCCAGTACCGCAATAAACTGCCCCGGCTGCACGTCAAGATCCACGCCGTTCACCGCCCGGTAAACAGCTTCCACCTGTCCGTCTTCACCGATCTTCTCATAATCATGTATCAGCTTTTTTGCTTTTATGATTCCCATTTTCCTTTTCCTTTTTCTGCGCCTCTTCCTTCGCCACGCGCTCCAGATACATCAAATGCGCCTTGCGCCCGGAAATACGGCTGCTGATCACGCCCAGTTTTATAAGCCTGTCGCGAAGCTTTTCGGTCAGCATATCCGCCGACATTCTCCATTTCCAGTTGTTTCCGAGCGTGGACGGGAAGTTCATCCTCGCTTCCTGACCCAGTCCCAGATAATCCTGAAGCGGAACAATGCATGTATGCGCGCTGCTCATCATCGCCAGCCGGATCAGCGCCCAGTTGACCTCGCTTCTTTCAAGCTCCGGTTTATCCAGATATTCTTTTACGAAATCTATCGTCTTTTTATCCTGATGGTCATACCACTGCATCAGAGTCTCATTATCATGCGTACCCGTGTAGACCACGCAGTTCTGCCCGTAATGATGCGGAAGATATTCATTGTATGCATCATCTTCAAAAGCAAACCCGAGAACCTTCATGTTCGGATATCCGCTGTCTTTTACAAGCTGGCGCACCGTCTCGGTCATATAGCCAAGGTCCTCCGCGATCACATCCTTATGCCCAAGCTTTCTCTCCAGTGTGTGGAACAGATCCATGCCTGGTCCTTTCTCCCAGTGGCCTCCGGTAGCGTCCTTATCGCCGTAAGGAATGGAGAAATACTCGTCAAAGCCCCGGAAATGGTCTATACGCACCACATCATAGAGCTTATAGCAGTTTTCCATGCGGCGCACCCACCAGTCATACTGTTGGTTGCGGTGAACGTCCCAGCGGTACAGCGGATTTCCCCAAAGCTGCCCCGTTTCCGAAAACGCATCGGGCGGACAGCCCGCAACCGCTTTCGGCCTGCGGTTTTCGTCCATCTGGAACAGGTCGGGATGCGCCCACACATCCGCGCTGTCAAGCGCCACATAGATCGGAATATCCCCGATGATGCGGATATCTTTTTCGTTTGCGTATTTCTTGAGTTTTGTCCACTGCTGCATGAATTTATACTGCAGATATTCATAAAACTCTATTTCCTGCGCATATTCCCTGTAGTAATACTCCATGGCGTTTCCCCATCTCAGGCGGATATCATCCGCCCACTCGAGCCATGAAGCGCCGTTAAAACATTTTTTTACCGCCATGAAAAGGGCATAATCCTTGAGCCATGACTGGTTTTCATCCACAAATTTCAGGAAATCCCTGTCCTTTGCCGCCTCGCTTCTCTCATAAGCCTTGCGCAGAAGGGCAAACCGTTTTTCATAAAGTTCGCCGTATTCCACATAATTCGGATGATGCGTACAGTCGGCTTCCTGACATTCTTCTTTTGTCAGAACGCCTTCTTCCACCAGCGCATCCGGGTCAATAAAATACGGGTTGCCTGCAAAAGTTGAAAATGACTGGTACGGCGAATCCCCGTAGCTGGTGGGCCCGAGCGGCAGGATCTGCCAGTAGGTCTGCCCTGCGTCCGCCAGAAAATCTATAAAATCATATGCCTCCTTAGAAAATGTTCCGATTCCGTATGGTGAAGGTAAACTGCTGACCGGCAGCAGTATCCCGCTTGCTCTGTTCACGATGTTCTCTCTCCTTATGTCCAAAAAATCTGTAAGAAACGACAACCGAATCTGCCGTTTGCCATATTTACGATCAGCCCACCCTGCGGCGGTCGATCTTTCTTGAAATAAACATTCCGATCATCTGTATCAGCTGTGCCAGAATGACCAGCAGCACAACAGTCACGATCAGCATGTTCGGCTGCCATCTCTGATAGCCGTAGCGGATGGCGATATCGCCCAAACCGCCGCCGCCGCAGGCGCCGGACATAGCCGAATACCCGAGGATCGTTGTCGTCGCGATCGTCGCATTTACTGCCAGCGACGTCCTCGCTTCCGGAAGAAGCACTTTCCAGATGATCTCCCATGCGCTCGCTCCCATGCTCAGCGCCGCCTCGATCACGCCGTAATCCACTTCTTTTAAGGATGATTCCACAATACGCGCAATATACGGCGCTGCCGCGATCGTCAGCGGTACGACTGCCGCCCTGGCGCCGATGCTAGTGCCGACGATCTGCCTTGTCAGCGGAATAACGAGGATCATCAGGATCAGGAACGGCACGCTTCGGAAAATATTTACGACCACGTCAATGATCTTGTAGACCGCTGAATTTTCACGGATCCCGCCCTTTCCCGTCACGGTCAGGACGATCCCCAGCGGAAGTCCGATAATATAACCAAACACGGTGGAAAGCAGCGTCATCTGCAGTGTCTCGAAAATGCCGCTGATAATCATTGCAATTTCTCTTTCATTAAACATAATCCTTCAACTCCTCCACCGATAATTTTGCATTTTTCAGATATGCAGTCATCTTCTGCGCCAGCAGCCTGTCCTCGGGAAGCTGCAGCACCATCTCGCCTTTTGCCACGCCGTCCAGATTCCTTGTATTCGCGTACAGGATATTCACCGGCGATTTGAATGTCATGACCATATTGCTGATGACCGGTTCAAACGAAGAGTTCTCGGAAAATACAATACGCACGCAGCGGTTTCCCTGCATCTCGGCCACTTTTTCATAGCCCTGGTAGATCAGTTTTCTTCCTTCTTTTGATTTTGGTGAGAGGAAGATTTCTTCCACAAGCCCGAACTCAGCCAGATGACCATGGTCTATGATCGCCACATGGCTGCATATTTCCTGCACGACCGCCATCTCATGCGTGATGATCACGATCGTGATGCCGTATTTCCGGTTTATCTCTTTTAAAAGCTGAAGGATGGATTTTGTCGTCTGCGGGTCAAGCGCACTCGTCGCCTCGTCGCACAGAAGGATCTTCGGATCGGAAGCAAGCACCCTTGCGATCGCCACACGCTGTTTCTGTCCGCCCGAAAGCTGCGCCGGATAAGCCTTCGCTTTTTCTTCCAGCCCGACCACCTTCAGATATTCCATTGCCTTCTCTCTCGCCTGCTTTTTTTTCATGCCGGCGATTTCCATCGGAAAACATACGTTATCGATCACGCTTCTCTGCATCAGCAGGTTGAAATGCTGGAAGATCATTCCGATATCCTTGCGTGCCGCACGCAGTTCTTTTTCCGACAGCTTCGACAGATCCCTGCCGTCCACGACCACCCGTCCCCCGGTTGGTTTTTCAAGAAAATTCAGGCACCGCACCAGCGTGCTCTTTCCCGCGCCGGACATGCCGATAATTCCGTATATATCGCCCTTATGTATATCAAGGCTGATATCCTTCAATGCCTGGACATCCATATCTTTTACCTTGAAAAGCTTGTCCAGATGCTCGATCTTAATGATAGGCTCTCCCATAATTCCCTCCCTGCATCTTATGCTGTTAAAACGAACCTCGCTTTATCTTACACTAAAAACGGGGCTGTTGCAAGATACAATTCCTGTAACACCCCCGTCTGTTTTCTTCCGGTTACTCCCGGATTATTTTACCTTATTCAGCAGCTTCCGCTGTCTCGCTCTCTGCCGCCTCTGTCTCAGCCTCAGCAGCTTCTGTCTCAGCTTCAGCCGGTTCTTCTGCAGAATCCTCAAACGGAATTACGGCGCCGTCATAAGTCTCGTTGATATATGCCCTGATCTCGTCTGATTTCAGCACATCCACAAGCGCTTTGATTCCTTCGTTTTCCTCGTTGCCTTCTTTTACGGCTACTACGTTCACATAGGTCTTTGCAGCCTCAGAATCAGACGCTTCATATGCGATGGAATCTTTTGCAACAGAGAAACCTGCCTGGAGCGCATAGTTTCCGTTCAGTACTACAAGCGCCACGTCCTTGAGATAATTCGGGATCGATGCAGCTTCCAGCTCTACGATGTCCAGATTCAGCGGATTTTCTTCGATATCATTTACGGTTGCTGTCAGGCCTGCGCCTTCCTTCAGTGTCAGGAGTCCGTTATCCTGAAGAAGCAGAAGGGCTCTCGCCTCGTTTGTCGTATCGTTCGGAACCGCGATGGAGTCTCCGTCTTCCAGCTCATCCAGTGTGCTCTTTGTTCCCGGATAGATACCGAACGGCTCATAGTGGATGCCGCCTGCATTTACAAGATGCGTTCCTTTTTCTTCGTTGAAGCTTTCCAGATACGGAATATGCTGGAAATAGTTAGCGTCAAGTTCGCCGCTCTCTACTGCCTCATTCGGCATAATATAGTCTGTAAATTCTGTAATCTCCAGTTCCCATCCCTGTTCTTTCAGGATCTCCGCTGCCTTTGCAAGGATTTCTGCATGAGGCGTCGGGCTTGCCCCTACCGTGATCGTGCCCTCTGCCGCTGCCGGTACTGCGAGTGCGAATGCAAGGATTGCCGCTGCTGCTGTTGCCAATGCTTTTCTCATAATGTTACCCTCCTCTTCCAATTTCCTACCGTTTAAGTAGGTTTTATAGTTATACATGATACTCCTGCTCATAAAGCTTGTCAAGCTTTATTTCAAATGTATTTCCAAAAATACCCTGTTCTCCGTCTCTGCGGTACAGAGCCTGTGAAATCCAAGTTTCCGTGCCAGATGAAGAGAGGCCCCGTTTGTCTTTGACGTCCGCATGACCGCCCGCCCAAAGCCGTACCTCTCACGGATATAGCCGAGCGCCGCCTGCGCCGCTTCAAACGCATAGCCTTTGCCGCGCTCCTCCCTGCGGATCATATACTGAAGCTCCGGCACTGCGGCGTCTCTCCCGCTGCATTCTTCAAACCCGATGCGCCCGATCACCCGTTTGCTTTTCTTTTCTGTCACCGTCCAGAGACCGTAGCCATGCAGCCGGTAGCGGCTGCGGATATAGCTTTCCAGTTCTCTTTCCGGTTCCTGCGAAAAAGGCTTTACATCCGCGTTTTCCGTCTCCTGCGCATAGATTTCCAGAAGTACGGGCAGATCCTCCGCCGTTGTCTCCCGTATAAGGAGTCTCGGCGTCTCTGCAATGATCCATGGCAGGTGATAATGGCGTCTCCAGACTTCTTCCAGAAATGCATGATCGCTTTTCCAGTCCCACGCTTCGTCCTGCAAAATGACCATATCCGCCCCGAAAATATCCGCGGCTTCTTTCTCCAGAAAAATACACGGCAGCTTCCGGGCAATCAGGGTTCCGGCAATATCCGGCTGTCCCGTCACATACAGCGTATGGTCCTCCATTGAAACCGGCCGTTCCAGCACTTTGGCAAGGCGGCCGAAATCTTCCACTTCAGCCAGACTGATCAGCATTTCTCCGGTTCCGGATAATCAACTCCAAATGTCTCCACCGTCACCTGTTTCATCTTCTGCTCAGTCAGCGGTCTGTCGCTGTAGTCTGTCGGCTCCTGCGCGATCCGGTTTACAACCTCCATGCCTTCCGTCACCTTGCCGAACGCTGCATAAGAGCCGTCCAGATGCGGCGCCGCTTTGTGCATGATAAAAAACTGTGAGCCTGCGGAATTGGGGTTCATGGCTCTTGCCATGGAAAGCACGCCTTCCGTGTGTTTTAAATCGTTCGGAACATGATTTCCGGCAAACTCTCCCTTAATGCTGTAGCCCGGACCGCCCATTCCGGTTCCCTGCGGGCATCCGCCCTGGATCATAAACCCGCTGATCACGCGGTGAAAGATCAGTCCGTTATAAAATCCCTTTTTTACCAGACTGATGAAATTGTTGACGCTGTTCGGCGCCGCTTCCGGGTAAAGCTCCGCTTTGATGATATCCCCGTTTTCCATTTCAAATGTTACGATTGGATTCTGTGCCATTTTTCTTCTCCTCTATTTACATATTCTTTCCGGAACCGTGTCCGGCTGTTACTGTCCCCGAAGGGGTAACTATACGTTTCATTATGTTTCCTGCCGGTAAAAATGTCAAGACCCTCAGCACAGGCGCTTCAGAGCATGTACACCATCACGCCCGCGATGATGATCAGGTTGCCGATCAGCTTCTTTTTCGTAAACTTTTCTTTCAGCAAAAAGAACGACATCAGCATTACGAATGTGTAGGTACAGCCGTCGATCACGGCCCCGTACCTTAAGTCTACTTTTGTAAAGGCATATGTATTCAGCATCAGCACGCCGAAAAAGATCGCATAGGCAAGGATCACCCGCCAATTCAGATATTCGTATATCCAGCTTTTGTACGTCCGGTTGGCGCTCGTCTTTAACAATATCTGCGAGATCGCGGAAAAAAACGTTGCACCGAACAGGATCATTATATATTTATTCATTAAACACCACCACCAATACTCCAATAAATACCATAACCAGTCCGATCATATTTGTCACCGACAGATTCTCGTGAAAGATCGTCACCGACCAGATCTGCGACCAGATCATATACACCGTCCGGTTGGCGTAAGCGACATTCAGGTCAAATTTTTTGATCACCTTCTGCCAAACCAGAGCATAGATCCCGCAGTTTAAAAGCATCACCAGAATAAACGCATACAACATAGCGTTCTTCAGTCCGCCCTCGTTGTAGCAGATAGAAGCCGCCTTGGAAAATACGCTGGTTAGGGAAAACATCATGACCGTCAGATGCAGCAGAATATATTTTTTTACCCGTTCCATATTTCCTCCAATGTCCTGTGATCAATAGCAATGTATTTTCTCACTTTTCTTATGATCCGATCCAGCTCCTCTTCCTTTTCCGCCTCCATGATGACGTGGCCTATACGGTCCGTTCCGTCCGTCATCGCGTATACATGGTGTCCGACCGGATAATCCAGAGCAACCTGCGCTTCCTCGCGGCAGATTGTCTCAATGCCTTCAAAATTTACCCCCGTGAGCGTTCCCTCCAACGGGCTCATCAGCAGCTTGGCCATGCACGGCGTTTTTCCTTCACAGGAGAAATCAACTTTTTCTCCAAGAGCACTGCGGATCATCTTTTCATAAAAATCAAATCCGTAACAGATAGAGATAAGTTCCGGAATACACGTTGCCCCGGTACGGCCGCCGATTTCTATGATATAAACGTTTCCCCCGTCAACAAACACATCCGCATTGACGGAGCAGCAGTTTATCTCTGTCGCCGTCACCGCTCTTTGCATCTGCCGCGCAATCTCTTCTTCCACGGCTTTGCTGCAGCGGTACGGAAACGCATGGCCGACGGGCACAGTAATATTGTCTCCCTGATAAATAAACTTGTCATGCGCCGCCAGAAAGACAAGCTTTCCATCCTGCACAAAACCGTCCACGCCTATTTCCACGCCTTTTAAATATTCTTCCACCAGCACGTAATCTCTGGAAGAACGGTCCTTTGCATGAAGAAAAGCTTCTTCGATCTTTGAAGGCTTCCTTACGACGCTGATCCCGCGGCTTCCCGAGCTATCCACTCTTTTTACCACCACCGGATATCCGATTCTTTCAGCCGCCCGGCGCGCTTCCTCCAGTGTGTACGCCCTGACGCCTTTTGCCGCAGCCACGCCGCCTGCCAGAAACGCTTCCTTCATCAGCGCCTTATCAGTCACAGTCTCCGCCGCTTTCAGGGGAATACCGGTCAGTCCCATCTGCTCACACACGTAACCGATTGAGCTCACAGCCACATCCGTTCCTGAAGTACATATCCCGTCAATCTTTTCTTCCCTTGCCGCTTTGAGAATCCCTTCCCTGTCGCGAGTATCCAGATAATACACCTTATCCGCCAGCGAAAATCCGAGGTAATCTCCCGGTATGCTCACAACAATCGTATATAATCCCATCCTGCGGGCTGTCTTGATCAGCGGCACCTGATAGGTTCCCGCTCCCAGAATCATTATCCTCTTCAACTCATTTATCCTCTTCATCAATGTTTATCGTCTCCCGCACTATAAACTGCGGCGTTTTATTCAAAATCAAGATGATCTTTCCGAGATATTCCCCGATAATCCCCAGCACCATGAGGATCAATCCGGCAAATACTACCGTGACGCAAATCGTGGAAGACCAGCCCACCCTCACTGTCGGATCAAGCAGCTTATAAATTACAACAATGAGCGCCGCGAGAAATCCGCCTACCGCAGACAATCCGCCCAGAACGGACGAAATACGCAGCGGTATGACCGAATAATTCCAATACGCCAGCCACAGGCGAATCAGTTTTTTCAGAGTGTAGTTAGAGGTCCCGACTTCACGTTTAA
>Ga0129309_1001624_pt1 | contig 10490 bp, 8 predicted proteins | sample L1105metagenome_FD_94439 | JGI IMG/M metagenome (GOLD analysis project Ga0129309, IMG submission 94439) | Ring-tailed lemur group fecal microbial communities from Wisconsin, USA - L1105 metagenome | ecosystem: Host-associated > Mammals > Digestive system > Large intestine > Fecal | place: USA...
CGAAGATTTCGAAAGTAATCTACCTGCTGGAACAAATAATGCAGAAGTAACGATTGTTGATGGTTATGTACAAGGAACGGGGAACAATGTTGCTTCATTAAACGTGACTAATGGAGGAGCACCTACGTTAACAGAAAGAAGTATTATTGTTTCTAAGGAGACATCTATGGATGTTTCAAATTATAAGTATTTAACTTTTTGGATCAAAGATTCTGGAAATAATACAGTTTTTGTTGGTTTAACTGATGAAGCTGGTAAAAATGCTAGTACTTGGACTACAAGTGGAAGTGTAGCTGGCGAATGGACACAAATTTATATAGGATTAAGTAAATTTGAAAATGTTGATATAACAAAAATTAAAGGTATTAATATTGGTGAATGGAATGCTGGGACTTATTTAATAGATAATGTTCAATTTACTGATGTTTTAGATAGTGATTTAAAATTAAGTGCTAGTAAATCTTCTGGAACTTATAATGATGAATTTGATGTAACATTAAGTGCGAAAGATGATCAAAATATTTACTATACAACTGATGGTAGTATACCAACAGTCAATAGCCAAAAATATACAAAAGCTATTAATGTTGATAAAGATATGACAATTAAAGCAATTGTTGAAGAAAGTGGCAACGTAAGTAAAGTTTATGAGTTTGTTTATGCAATTAATCATGAAGATAATTCTAATTATACTCCTGTTGTTGTACAAACATTTGAAGAAGGAACACCTTTTGAAGCTGCAAATAACGCAGAAGCTAGTATTTCTAAAGATGACAAACATAGTGGGTCACAAAGTTTAAAATATCAAAGAAAAGGAACTAGTAGTGAGCCTCAAACAACAGATGGAAGTATTAAAATTGATTTTAATCATGCTGTGAATGTATCTGATTTAAAATATCTTGTTTTCTATATCAAAGATACGCAAGGTAGCAATAATATGAAACTTTCGTTAATTGATGCTGATGGTAAAGAATCTTCTTTTAATTGGACTCCAGATTCACGAAAATCAACAAAAAATAAATGGATTCCATACTATATTAAACTATCAAGTATTAGTGGTATCGATAAAACAAAAGTAGCAGGAATGCGTATTGGAGAATGGAATACAGGAACATATTATATAGATGATGTTTATTTTGCTAACGATTTAACTAATATGCCTGATATTGTTCCATTAAAACCAGTTGCTAGTGTGGATTCTGGTTATCGTTTTAAAGATACATTAACTGTTTCGTTGAAAAATAATCAAAATTCGCCAATATATTATACAACTGATGGTAGTGAACCAACAGTTAATAGCCAAAAATATACAGATAAATTAACTATTAAAGATACAACGACTTTAAAAGTTGTAAGTTATGATAATGGTGAATATAGTGATGTTGTTACTTATAAATACACTAAAGATGCAAATGTGATAACTGATGTTGTAGCATCAAAATCTTCAGGAAAATATTTAAAACCTATCAGTGTTGAATTAAATGCTGGTAATTATGAAATTTATTATACAACTGATGGTAGTACACCAACAAAAGACAGTCATAAATATGAAGATGCAATTGAAATCAAAGAAACAACAACTATTAAAGCTGTTGCGTATGATGGAGATAAGGCTGGAAATGTGATGACTTTTGAATATAAATATCCAACTGCACCAGCTGATGTTACTGTTAGTACAGATCAACGTATATTCCAATCAGCAACTTCAGTTGAATTATTAAGTGATGCAGATGCAACTATTTACTATACAACAGATGGAAGTGAACCAACAGTTAACTCAAATGTTGCAGATGGTAAAATTGCAATCAGTAAAACAATGACAATTAAAGCAATGGCAGTACGTGATGAAAAAGCAAGTGGAATTACAACATTTGACTTTGTTATTGCACCTGAAAAAGTAGCTGCAGATAAATCTGCAGGAACTTATGATGGATCTGTTGTGGTAGAATTTAGAGTACCAAGTACAGATCAGGTTGAAATTTACTATACTACAGATGGTAGTAATCCAACTGTAAGTGATGAAAATCATTATACACAACCAATTTTGGTTACAAAAAATACAACATTTAAAGTTGCTGCTACATTTAAAAACAGTGATAGTTTGGGGGAAATAACAACACATGAATTTATTATTAATCCAATTACAAAAGTTGTTAAACCTGTCATTACACCATGTAGTGGAACTTATGGACAAAGACAATTAGTTTCTATGTCTACAGATACAGTTGATGGAAAAATTTACTATACAATTGATGGTTCTACACCAACAAAAGATAGTAAAGAATTTACAGAAGATTTCTATGTAAGTAAAGATACAACTATTAAAGCTGTTACTGTAAAAGGAAATCAAACGAGTGATGTAACTGAAAACAATATTGTTATTACAAGTGAAAAATCTCATTTCTTAAAAACAGATGGTAATGTTATTAGAAATAATTATGGTGCAGGTGAAGTTGTGCAATTAAAAGGAACAAATATTGGTGGATGGTTAGTTATGGAAAACTGGCAATGTCCAGTAGACTCACCAGATCAAAAAACAACTTTAAAAGTTTTAACAGAACGTTTTGGTGAAGAAAAAGCATGGGAATTGATTAATATTTATCAAGATAATTGGTTTAATGAAAAAGATTTTGATATATTAAAAGAAGAAGGTGTTAATGTATTAAGATTACCTGTCACTTATTTTGAAATGGCAAATGATGATGGTACTCTTAAAGATACTGCATTTGATCGTTTAGATTGGTTTGTTGAACAAGCTGCTAAGCGTGGTATTTATACATTAATTGATATGCATGGAGCATTTGGTTCACAAAATGGTAAAGATCATTCAGGTGATACTTCTAATGCTGATGTAGGACATTTCTTTGATACTGAAGAAAATATTCAAAAAACAATCAAATTATGGGAAGCTATCGCTACTAGATATAAAGGAAACGAATGGGTAGCTGGATATGATTTATTAAATGAACCGGGTGGAGCATTAGGTACAGAACAATTTGAAGCTTATGATCGTTTATATAAAGCAATTAGAGCTATTGACCAAGATCATATTATCCAAATGCAAGCTATTTGGGAACCAACTCATTTACCAAATCCAAAATTATATGGATGGGAAAATGTTGTTTATCAATATCATTTCTATGGATGGAATGTAGAAACTGATGCACAAGGACAATTGGATTTCATTAATAGTAAAGTTAAATTCTTAGAAGAAACAAACTTCAATGTTCCTACATTTGTTGGTGAATTTACATTCTTCTCTAATGAAAAAAGCTGGGAAGCTTTAAACATTTTTGATGAACAAGGTTGGTCATATACAAGCTGGACATATAAAGTTTCAGGTTCAGGCAGCAGTTGGGGTATGTATACTATGCCAAATAATCAAGTTAAAATTTACGAAGACAGCTATGAAACAATCAAAGAAAAATGGTCTTCATTTAATTTCACAAGAAATAATAAATTTGCTGATCCATTGAAAGAACATTTTACAGCAGCTACTGAAGATACTGCTGGGCAAGCTCCAGTTATTTCTGGAAATAATGCAACTGTAACTGTAGGAACAGAATTATCTATTGCTGAAATACTTGATTTATTTGTAAAAGATGATTTTGATGGTGTAATTGCTGTAGAAGATTTAGAAATCACAACAGATTTCGATGCATCAAAAGTAGGAACATATACTGTTACTGTTAAAGCTACTGATAAAGCAGGAAACGAAAGTGAAGAATCAACATTTACAATTGAAGTCATTGCTAAAGATGATGATGAAGAAGATAACACTAAAGATCCTGAAGGAAATAAACCAACAGTAATACCTGAAAAAGATAAGGAAAATCAAACAGAAAGTCACACTCATAACACAAATACAAATAATGATAGAACAGTTACAACTGGAGATAACACAAATATTTTATCTTGGGCTGTATTAGGTTTATCTTCTCTAGTTGTTATAGGTGTACTGATAATAAAAAAAAGAAAAGCTAGAGTATAGAAGTAAAGTATAAAAATATAATTTATTGGTAACAGGAATCAGTGATTTACTGATTCCTTTTGTTATTAATAAATATTTAAGAAATATAAAATATAAAATGGAATGAATGACTACTGATATATGTTATACTATAAATGATGGAATAAGATATTGTTATAGAGAATATAACTATTAAAAATGAATATAAGGAGAAATGTATGAAAATTGCAATAACGTGTGTAAATGGTGAAGTATTTCAACATTTTGGACATTGTCCAAGTTTTTTAATATGTGACATAAAGGATAAAAAAATAATTTCAACAGAAATGGTTGATACGTTAGATTCTGGTTGTGGAGCATTGGCAGGCTTTTTAGCTGATTTGGGTGTTGAGATTGTTATTTGTGGTGGTATTGGTGCAGGAGCTAAAAATCATTTAGCAGCATTAGGATTACAGGTATTACCGGGAGCAAGTGGAAATGCTTTGATGCAGGTCAAAAATTATATTGAAGGTTCTTTAAATTATGATCCAGATAGTGAATGTCAGCATCACAATCATGATAACAGCCATCAATGTCATGAGATGCATAAATGTCATTAAGACCATTGAGGTCTTTTCTTTTAAAAAAATTATTTTCATTGTAAAATAAATAAGAGGTGAAATTTATGAATACAACAATTACAAAATTAAGTGAGAATATTTATGCAATTGATCAAAAAATGGTAAGATGCTTTATAGTTATTGGAGAAAAAGAAGCACTTATTATTGACACAGGAGCAATACAAATTGATTTTTTATCATATGTGAAAAAAGTGACTAATAAACCAATCAAATTATGTTTAACTCATAGTGATATTGATCATATTACTAATTTAAAACAGTTTGATCAGGTTTATTTACATAAAAATGAATTGCCAATTTTAAAGGTAAAAAAGAACATGGAAATAATAACTATTGATAATGGATTTACTTTTGATTTAGGAAATATATTATTAGAAGTTATTCACAGTGCGGGACATACACCGGGTTCAATATGTTTATTGGATAGAAAAAATAAAATATTATTTTCTGGTGATACGGTTTCTTATGGACCTGTATATATGTTTGGAAAAAATAGAGATTTAAATCTTTATTTAGAAACATTAAAGATGCTAGAAAAGATGGCTAAAAACCATGAATTTAATGTGATTTATCCTTGTCATAACAGTTGTCCAATCAAAATAGATGTCATTGCTAAGCTTATCAAATGTGTTGAAGGTGTTTTAAATAATACTATAACTGGTACAATAGCTAATCTTCCTTTTGATATGCCTGTTAAACCATTGCTATATAAATATGATGAATGTGGTATATTATATATAAAGAAATAGGTGAGCAAATGACATATAATGAAATGGATTCTTATAGTGGAAAAACATTTAATCCTATGGAAATAACGGAAGATGATGTTTGTTTAGAGGATATTGCTCATTCGCTTTCTTTGATGTGTAGAGGAAGTGGACAAATATTGTATTTTTATTCAGTAGCTCAGCATAGTTTAAATTGTGCATATGAAGCAATTGCCAGAGGATATGATAATAAGCATATTTTGGCTTGTTTATTGCATGATGCAAGTGAAGGATATATTGCAGATATTATTAGACCTGTTAAACAGCACTTAAAAGATTATGATGTAATTGAAAATACAATAATGAAAGTTATTTTTAAGAAATTTCATTTGAATGATATTGATGAAAAATTGTGGAAAGTTATTGATAATGAAATGTTAGAAAACGAATTAAAAGTCATGTTAAAAAATCATCAAAATGATAATGTTCCTTCATTAAAATCAATACCTCATTTTCAAGAGAAAAACTATCGTGAAGTAGAACAAGAGTTTTTATTTTTAGCAAATCAATTAATAAAGGGGGTTAGATAATATGATAGAGCTTATGATGGAAAAAATGATAATTAAAAGCTATGGAAGTAAAAAGAAAACTGATATTGCTCATTTTGTGAAAGTACATAGTTATGCAAGAACCATAGGTAAATTAGAAAATTTAGATCAACAGACATTGGATATTTTAGAAATAAGTGCGATAGTTCATGATATTGCCTGTCCGCTATGCAGAGAAAAATATGGAAATAGCTATGGTCAATACCAAGAACAAGAAGGACCATCTTTAGTCAAAGAATTTTTAAAAGAATTTGATTTAGAAAACCATATTGTTGAAAGAGTCGCATATCTTGTTGGTCATCATCACACTTATATTGATGTAGATGGATTAGATTATCAGATATTATTAGAAGCTGATTTTTTAGTCAATGCTGATGAAATGAATTTAAGCCAAGATAGTATTTTAAAAATGAAAAACAATGTATTTAAAACAAATTCTGGAAAAAAATTATTAGATGCTATTTATGATTTATAAATAATGGGATATTTTATATATAAGGAGGGTTGAATGTGACAAGTGTTGTTGATTTTAATATGATCGTAGAAATCAATAAGCTTTTAAAAGATAATAATATTGATTACTCTCTCCACTCAATTGGTTCATGTGCAAGTTGTGGCATGGAATTAAAACAGAATGGAGAAGTTGAACCAATTGAAAATATTATAGATATTATTAATAATTACCTTAGTTCCAAATGGTTAAAAGTTATACAAAGTGAAGAAAATCAATATATATTATATGCTGTTTCTAAGTTTGATTTTAAAGAATAAAAAATATTATAATGGGTTATTTAAAAAGATATACTTTCATTATAGTATATTGATTATCAAGATGATAAGTATGTATTGAAAATATGAGAAGATCAATATCTTCTCAATTTTTGTATTAGTGAAAATGATATAAAAAATTAATGAAATTGAAAGTTTCAATAAAAAGTTAGGATCTTGAAAAATAGCATATGTATTTTTTATGTAAAAAAGAAAAATAGATACTTTTAAAGGTTATGAATCAACTTTTTATGATTTTTAATTCCTCTACAGTTATTAGATTTCATCTATTATAACTAATCATAATAAATATCATGTTTTTTAAATCAAGTTATTACAAATATTTTTATTTATTTAATCATCTTCTGTATTTTCAATCTTTAGGTGCTGTTATCATGATAAATGATTAGTTAGAATTAAAAGTTAAATATTTTTCTTTTCCTATGTTGAAAATATTGTTTGATTCACTTAGGGGTTTGTTATAATAAATAAAGAAAGAGAGGATAATATGTATAAATTAATTGCTTTAGATTTAGATGGAACTTTGACAGACAAAAATAAAAATATTTTGGAAGAAACAAAACAAGAATTGATTAAATTAGCAAATAAGGGAATTGTAATTGTACTTGCTTCAGGAAGACCAACTGCAGGAATATTTAAAGAAGCTAATGAATTGACATTGGATAAAGTAGGTGGTTATTTATTATCATTTAATGGAGCAAGAGTATTAAACTATATGACAAATGAAGTTGTTTATGAACAAACATTAACCCCTGAAGTAGCTCATGAAATGTATGATAGAGCAAAATATTTTGGACTATCACCACTTACATATAATGCAACAGAAATCATTACAGAAGATATTGGAGATCATTGGATTCAATTAGAAAGTTTTACAACAAAAATGCCTATCAGACATATTCATCATTTTAAAGAAGAAGTTAATTTTGCTGTTAATAAAGTTTTAATAACAGGTGAACCAGCTTATGTTGCTCAAATCGTTGATGAATTTAAAGCTCCTTATGAGGAAAAAATGTCAATCTATAGATCTGATCCATATTTTATTGAATGTATGGCAAATGGTATAGATAAAGCGGCATCTTTAGCTGTATTATGTAAAAAACTAGGAATTCGACAAGAAGAAACAATTGCTTTTGGTGATGGCTATAACGATTTATCTTTGATTGAGTATTGTGGATATGGTGTTGCTATGGAAAATGCTGTAGAAGAAGTAAAAGAAAGAGCAGATTATATAACTTTGTCTAATAATGATAATGGAATTGCATATTGTTTGAAACAATTAGAAGAAAAAGGCTTAATATAATGAGATAACTTTGGATTTTTATAGAAATTTAAAAGTTGATTTTCATATAAAAAATATAAACTGTTAAAATGTATTTCAATGGTTATTTGATAAAATGGAAAAAAAGCAGTTTTAGAAAAACGTTAAAAAAGACATGATATAGATTCTCATGTCTTTTTTAAAGGGTTAAAATATGGAGTAATAGAGAAAAAATTATTGTATCATTCTCTTTCTATTTGTATTTTTAATAATATAGATAGGTCTTTGCTTTGTTTCAAAATAACATGAAGAACAGTACTGACCTAATATAGAAACAAAAATCATTTGTAAGCCACTTAAAAATAGGATAAGACACGTTAAGTCTAAATAACCACTTATTCCCTGATTTAAAATAAATGTTTTGATAATAATATAAATACCAAATAATATAGATATAATCATCAAAATTCCACCAATAATACCAGCAATAGTAATTGGTGTTGACGAAAATGAGAAAATACCTTCAAACGCATAAGAAAATAAACTCTTTAAATTCCATTTGGTTTTTCCAGCAGCTCTTTCAACATTATGAAATTCAATCCATTTTGTATCAAAACCTACAAATGAAAATAAACCTTTCATATAACGATTATATTCTTTAAGTTCTAATATAGCATTAACCATTTGACGTGACATCATACGGAAATCGCCAGCACCATCCGACATATCCATCTTTGTCATTTTTTGAATAACTTTATAAAATGAACGAGAAAGAAAATTTCTCAATTGTCCTTCACCAGCACGGTCTATACGTTTACCAGCACAGCAATCATAACCTTCATATTTGATTGCTTCATACATAGGTTTAAGAAGTTGAGGAGGATGTTGCAAATCGGCATCCATAATGACTACATAGTTTCCTGTTGCATTCTCTAATCCAGCATACATAGCAGCTTCCTTGCCAAAATTACGAGAAAATGAATAATAGAAACAATGTTCATTTTTTGCAGCTAAAACTTTTAAAATATCTTCACTATGATCATAACTGCCATCATTGATGAACAAAAGTTCATAGTCAACTTGGTCGATTTGTTCTAATGTATGGCTGACTTCTTGAAAAAATAAAGGTAAAACATCTTCTTCGTTATAACATGGAACGATAACACTGATTTTATCCACAATAAGCACCCTCTTTCTTAAAAATTTTAAATTTACATAAAATATAGTTTAAAACAACAGTCACTACGCTTACTAAGATTTTTGATAGCATTTGTTGATAACCTAATAATTCAATGAACAAGAAAAGTGAAATGTTTTCAATAATCAAAGTAGCAAATCTCATGATAAAAAATGAAACAATTTCATCTTTAACACTTTTCGTACTTTTAAAAACATATTTTTTATTTGTATAAAATGCAAATATCACAGCTACAAACCATGAAACAGAATTAGCTATTATCCAATGACAATGAACAGCTAATAAAATATAATAAGCAAGATAGTTGACGAGAGTGGTAAGTCCTCCAACGATAATATAACTCATCATTTCTTTAGTATCATTTTTCATATGTCTTTTTCCTTTCATAAATAAAATGAATGATTGTAAGTACTAAACCCAAAGCTGATATTTTTAATGCAAAATCATATCCTCTAGGTTCGAAAGTAATTTTAATTTGATGATGTCCAGATTGAATAGGGCATCCCAAAAAAGCTGTATTAACAATTTCTGAATCAATTTTTTTATTATCTATATAAATCGTGTAGCCTTTATCAAAGGGAATATTTGTTATAAAATAACCATCATGACTAACATCTATATCACCATTTAAAATATCATTTCCTTTTTTTATATTCATAGCTTCCACTTCATGAGCTCTATTTTTGATGACATCATAATTAAGTGATGAACATTTTATATGGCTGATTTGATAATTTCCCTTTGATAAGGTTAAGTGTAATTGGTCAATGACTTTTTCATCAGATAATACATAAGTAAAATGGGTGTTATTATTAAAATATGGAGTATTAATATCTGATAGTTTATTTTTCATGCCATTAATTGTTATTTCAACAGCTTGGCTTGGATTATTATTTTGTACATCAAATTCAATAACAAGGATTTGATTTTGTGTTGTACGCTTTATAGTTTGTGTCATTGTTTTTTTACTATCATTTTGAATATGATATGTATCTTTAAAATGAAATTCTTCTTTAACAAATTGACTTTGATATAAACTATGACCATTGGCTACTACAGCATTGTTATATAATGTATCTAAATTTTGAGGAAAACTTAATTTTTTAAAATCTTCTTCATTATAAGTCTGACTTGTAGCATAAGCGATAGGCATAACATCTTGATTTTGATATAAGCAATGGTTCTTTTGCCAGTCAACAAGTGAATAACCTATAGCTTTTTTATCTTGAGTCAGCAAAGTATTAATTGACATCATTCCTAAATAAAAGATATGTGCATCATCTTGATTAGCCACACGATTATTAATACTGATAGGAAGTTTAAGTGTGTCATATAAA
>Ga0129309_1001632_pt1 | contig 10425 bp, 10 predicted proteins | sample L1105metagenome_FD_94439 | JGI IMG/M metagenome (GOLD analysis project Ga0129309, IMG submission 94439) | Ring-tailed lemur group fecal microbial communities from Wisconsin, USA - L1105 metagenome | ecosystem: Host-associated > Mammals > Digestive system > Large intestine > Fecal | place: USA...
AAAAGATAATCGGTACAAGTGATATTTCTCTAATTTTTTGACATAAAACAATACCATTATTATCCGGTAACTGAATATCGATAATAATTAAATCAACATCTATATCTTTCATAGCCTCTTTATAAGAATATGCTTGTTTAACTGTATATCCTTTTAATTCTAAAATTTGTTTCATTGTTTCTTGTATTTCTAAATCATCTTCTACTACTAATATTTCCATATCATCACCTGCTTTTTATTATCTTAACATAATTTCGTGTCTTATTTGTGACTATTAAAAAAATGAATTATATAACTCTATATTTATTGATATAAACCTTTTATAACAAAAAAATCTATAATTCTACTAAACACATTTATAGTAAAATCATAGATTCAATTTGTCATTTTTTATGACATATATCATTTAAAAATCATTATAACTGTTTAATCATCAATTTGTATACGACGAATAACCGCTCCTAATGAAATCAATTTTTGATCAATATTAGCATATCCCCTATCTATATGATAGACATTGCTGATCTTTGTTATTCCATCAGCAATCAATCCTGCAATCAATAACGCTGCTCCACAGCGTAAATCTGTCGCTTCAACATCAGCACCTTTTAATGGTGTCTTTCCATTAATAAAGCACATTGATTCATCTACTTCTATATTAGCTCCCATTTTATTAAGCTGTGCACAATGTCTAAATCTTTCAGGATAAATCGTTTCTACTATTTGTGATTGCCCTACTGCCTGAGTTAACAGTGCCGTTAAAGGCTGTTGTAAATCTGTCGCAAATCCCGGATATACCTGTGTTCTGACATCTACTGACTTAAAATGCTTTTGATCGCCATAAACAATAATACTATCTCCTACCATTTCCATTTTGACACCTATTTCTTTTAGTTTTGAAATCAATGACTCTAAATGTTGAGGAATAATATTTTGAATAATGACTCTTTCACCAGCCGCTGCTGCCATAATCAAGAAAGTTCCTGCTTCTATTCGGTCAGGAATAATTTCATGATAACACCCTTTTAAATGTTCAACACCTTCTACAGTAATTGTATCTGTACCTGCTCCACGAATTTTTGCTCCCATTTTCGTAAGCAGATTCACCACATCAATAATTTCTGGTTCTTTTGCAGCATTCTCTATTATTGTTTTTCCTTCTGCCTTAACTGCCGCAAGCAAAATATTAATTGTCGCTCCAACAGAAGCAAAATCTAAATATATTTTTGTTCCAATCAATCTATCAGCAGTGATAATATGCGTTCCGTCTTTAAATTCTACTTTAGCACCTAACGCTTCAAAGCCTTTGATATGCAAATCTATAGGTCTAGGACCTAAAAAACAGCCTCCCGGTGCTTTCATTACTACTTTTTTGCATTTTCCAAGCAATGCTCCCATCAAATAATATGATGCACGAAGCTTATCTACAGCATCAGATACCAATGGTACATTTTTCATATAAGTAGGATCAACAATCAAACTATCATTACTTCTAAGAACTGTACAATTCAATTCTTTTAATAAAACAGCTAGTGCATCCACATCACTAATTTCTGGAACACCATATATAGTGACAGGACTATCCGATAAAATAATCGCCGGTATTAAAGCAACTGTTGCATTCTTTGCTCCAGAAATTTCAACTGTTCCATTTAATTTATGTCCACCTTCAATAGCTATTATTTCACTCATTATTGTATCCTCATTTCTATATTATCTTATCCCTTATACTATATTATAAATCTTTCAAAAAAACAACTTGTTAAATTATCTTTATCAAAAGAAACATAATCAACATTATATTTGAAACTTCCAAAAAATAATGGCTGATATTTGTAAATACCTACCCTTATTGGTATTCAATACTTTATACCTAAATTCATCTAATTTCAAGAAAGATTTATATTTTATCAGTTTTCAATATTATTTTGATAATTACTAGAATGTACTATTTTATCTCATTTTTCATGAAAAATAAAATCTAATACTAAAATCATTTTTATAAATATCCTGTTTATCTTGAACCATTCTTAACAACTGCACACTGATTTAAAATATGCAAAATGTCTTTAACTCTCCTATTCTTTTATTATTTAGCGTGATATATAATCATTGTCATTTGGCTTGTTTTTTGTATTGTCTTTTCACTTTGATAAATGTTTTTATAACATGACATAAAATTCATGAAAATAAAAAGCCCAAAAGGGCTTTTCAATATTATTTAATTAAGCTTTTCCGATGCATCCAAAGATTTCCATTTTTTCTTTAACACATTGTTTAATTGCTTCAGCACCCGGTGCTAATAATTTACGTGGATCGAATCCTTTACCTTCTAAGTCTTTTCCAGCTTCAATATATTTTCTTGTAGCTTCTTGGAAGTATAATTGACATTCAGTATTTACGTTAATTTTTGAAACACCTAAGCTAATAGCTTTTTTGATCATATCTTCTGGAATACCAGTTCCACCATGTAATACTAATGGTAAAATTCCTGTTTCTTCTTGAATAGCTGCTAAAGCATCAAAATCTAAACCTTTCCAGTTTGCTGGATATTTACCATGAATATTTCCAATACCTGCTGCTAAGAAATCAACACCTAAATCTGCAATCATTTTACATTCTTTAGGATCTGCAACTTCTCCAGCTCCTACAACACCGTCTTCTTCTCCACCGATTGATCCAACTTCAGCTTCTACTGAAACACCTTTTGAGTGGCATAAAGCAACGATTTCTTTTGTTTTTTCAATATTTTCTTCAATTCCATAATGAGAACCATCAAACATGATTGATGAGAATCCTGCTTCTAATGCAGCTTTAGCTCCATCATATGATCCATGGTCTAAGTGTAATGCTACTGGTACAGTAATTCCTAAAGAATCTACCATTGCACTAACCATTGCAGATACAGTTTTGAATCCTGTCATGTATTTACCAGCTCCTTCAGATACTCCTAAGATAACTGGTGCTTTTAATTCTTCTGCAGTTAATAAAATTGATTTAGTCCATTCTAAGTTGTTGATATTAAATTGTCCAACAGCATAGTGACCTGCTTTTGCTTTGTTTAACATTTCTGTTGCTGATACTAATCCCATAAAAAAATCTCCTTTTCTTTCTTCTTTCTTAATTTTACTATTTTTTATATATAATTTCCACTCTTTTTATATAAAAAGCATACTAAATTATGGAAATTCTTTTACGAATTATACGTAAAAATGTAGCTTAGTTTTATATATCGCATCAATTTCATGTATATACAAACAAAGCTACATTCTTTTTATTTTAAGGTTACATTTGGAGAACAATAGTTTAGAAGTAATCCTTAAAAATTCTTGTAGTATGTCTACTACACGTGCATTATAATATATTGTTTTATTTTTATCAATACTTATTTATCATAATGATAATATTTTATCGATTACTTATTCTCTTTTTTTGTTATAATAATAAATATGGAGGTACTCGTATGACAATAAATAAAGTAGGCTTAATTGGCTTAGGTGCTATTGGTGCTCCTTTAGCCATTGCTTTAAATAACAGTATTAAGGAAAATTTTTATATAATCGCTAACGGTAAAAGAAAAGAAAGATTAGAAAAAGGTGTACTTATTAACAATCAACTCTATTATTTTAATATTTTAGAACCAAACATTCCTTTCAAATTAGATTTAATCATTATTTGCACAAAATTTAATCAATTAGATAAAGCCATTGAAGATATTTATGAATTTGTTGATAAAAATACAAAAATCATTCCCTTTTTAAATGGGGTATCTGCTGAAGAAAAATTAGCTCAAAGCTTTGGAAAAGACAAAATTATTTATGGTTTTACAAGAATAGCAGCAATGAATGAAAATAATCATATCACATATGCTCATAGTGGCTGTTATTATATTGGACATCCAAAGAACAATCCTATTTTAGACGATATTAAAGAAATTAGTGAACTTTTCAATAAAGCTGGTATTAGACATTCTATTCCAGAAGATATGCTGGCAGATAAATGGTTCAAATTTATGTGTAATGTTGGAGAAAATCAAGTAAGTGCAGTATTGGATATACCATTTGGAGCATGGAATGCCAGTGATCATGCGAATACATTAAGAGAAGCTGCTGGTAATGAAGTCTTGATGATTGCCAGAGCTAAAGGTATTGACATCAAACAAGAATGGATCAATAACCAACGTGCATTATTAAATAAAGTTCCTTATCATAATAATTGTTCAATGGTCCAAGATATACACGCTAAAAGAAAAACAGAGGTTGATATGTTTGCTTTAGAAGTCATTCGTTTAGGTAAAGAATTGAATATTCCTACACCAATTAATGATATTTTATATCATATGATTAAAGTTTTAGAAGAAAAAAATGATGGAAAGATTTGATCCATCATTTTTTATTGAAATGCTTTTAATAATCTTTGGCAGGCATCTTCTAAAACACTTCGAGGAATTGCTAAATTAAATCTTTCAAAGCCTTCTCCACCCGTTCCAAAGATATATCCTTCATCTAACCAAAGTTTTGCTTTTTCCAGCATCACTTTTTCTAATTCATCTTTATTTAAACCACATTTTCTAAAATCAACCCAAGCAAGATATAAACCTTCAGGCTGTACTAATTGAATTTGTGGTAAATTTGTTTTTAAGAAATTATCAAAATACATAAAATTATCATACACATATTCTAACATTTCATCTACCCATAATTCACATTCATTATAAGCTGTCATACAGGCAATAACACCTATAAAATTAGGAGCACTAATTCCATATCTGTCCATTGTCTTTTGATATGTCGTTTTTAATTTTTCATCAGCAATAATAATATTAGATGTTTGTAATCCTGCTAAATTAAAGGTTTTACTTGGTGCAGTTAAAATAATAGAAAATTCTTTAAAAGATTCATCTACATTATAAAATGGAATATGTACATTATCTGTATAAACAAAATCTTGATGTATTTCATCACAAACGACCAAAACATGATGTTTTTTACAAATGTCTCCTATTCTCTTTAGTTCTTCTTCTTTCCAAACCTTACCAATTGGATTATATGGATTGCATAGAATAAACATTTTAACATCATTTTCAATAATAGACTGTTCAAAAGCATCATAATCCATTATATATTTTCCTTTATCAAAGATCATTGGATTTTCAACAATTTTTCTATGATTCAATTCAATAGAAAAATCAAATGGATAATAAACTGGTTTATTAATAATAATGGCATCGTTTTCTTTTGTGAAAGCATTGACACAGACTTTAATTGCACAGACAACTCCCGGAGTAGGAACTATCCAATCTTTTTTTACATCAAAATCATGTCGTCTTGCCATCCAGCTTATCACTGCATCATAATATTCATCAGGAATAATTGAATATCCATAAATGCCTTGACTTATTCTTTTTTGTATTGCTTCTTCAATAGCTTGAGGTGATTGAAAATCCATATCTGCTACCCACATAGGTAAGACATCCTGTGGTTTATTTTGTTGGGTAATAGTATCCCATTTTGCACAGTTTGTTCCTACTCTATTAATAACTTTATCAAAATCAAACATCATCTTTCCTCCTTTATTAACTATAATACTGTTTTATTTTTAAATTCATCTTTAGAAAAATGAGCTAATGTTATACCTAAAGCCATTGATAAATTCAATGAATCTATATGATGACTATGAGGAATAAAAATACTCTGTCCATAATTTAAATAATCATCTGGCAGTCCACTACTTTCATTTCCAAACACCAAAGAATGATTATTTTGTTTGCATTTTACTTGATAAATATTTTGAGCACCTTTCAACATCAATGGATAAATCTGATGATTGTTAAATCTTTTTAAATAATCATCAAAACTATCAAAATATTCAATATTCAAATGAAAAATAGCACCCATAGACGCACGTAAAACTCGTGGATCAAAAACATCTACACCGGGTCTAATAATTGCTAGATTATAATAATTAAAACCTAGCATCGTTCTCATAATCGTTCCCATATTTCCCATATCTCCGGGATTAACCAAAACAACATGACGACCTTCCTGTAATGACATTTGGTATTTTTTTATAATCGCTATCGCAAAACAATTATCTTTTTTTGATAATTTCTGTATAGTATTATCACTTTCAATTAACTCAATATGCTTTTCTTTACATATTTCATCAATAATTTTTATACCTGCATTTTTATAAGAATTACTTTTCACATAAACTCTCAAAACAAGTTCAGGTTTATTTTTTAATAACTCTATAGTTTCAAAAACTCCCAAAGTATACGTATAATCAAAATCCTTTTTATATGCTTTAATCTTCATCAATAAATCCTTTTACACGTTTTGTTTCTTTTTCTACACTTTCTTTAAGTGAAGCAAAATGTTCCTTATCAAAATTTGCTCCTTTATCAATTAATTTCAACAATTGATCATATTTATTACAAGCTAACTGCAATTGTGAATATTTGATAACATAATCTAATTCATTTCCTGCATCAGCTGTAATCTTATTGATTTCTTTATATAATTCTTTAAATTGTGTATCTAAATCTACTTTAGGTTTTCTTTTAAAAAACATAAAACATTCTCCTCCTTTATCGTCTATTATACTAACACATTTTATTTTTGTTTTAAATCAATTTCAAGTATTTCACAGTTTCCCTGACTCTTTATCGCAAATCCCCAAGCACCCATTCCTGAAGAAACAATAATATCCATTCCATCAATATTGATATGTCCATATTCAACTTCATTAATATGTAAAATCTTGCATAATGTTCCCGCTGGCCATATTTGTCCATTATGGGTATGTCCACTCAACTGTAAATCAACACCCAATGAAGCATTTTCTTTTGTTTGACGTGGCTGATGATCCAATAATATAATAGGTTCACTTTGATTAATTCCTTTTATTAATGATTGAACCTCTTTTCTTTGATATGTTCTATCTAGTCTGCCAATAATATTGATTCCCTGAACATTAATGACATCATCTTTTAAAAAAACGATACGACTTTCATCTATTTGTTTTAACAGACCTTCATCAATCGGTATTTGTCCTTGATTACCATCATGATTACCTACAATATAATAAACAGGACACAATGCTGTAAGTTCATCAAAAAATTGAATGGCTTTTTTGGCTTCATTTTCATGCGTACTTTCATCAAAAAAATCACCTAAAATAAAAATCATATCAATATCTCTTTCTTTTACTTTTTCTTTTATTTGCATCAAATCATCATATCTAACAGCAGTAGAAAGATGTATATCACTTATCGCTAATATTCTTTTATCTTCAAATTGCTTATCAATTTCAATATCATAATGCACATATTGTATATGATTAACATTATATACACCATAAACCGTTAAAAGACTTGCTATCACAATGGCGATTATTTCTACTTGAAAATATTTTTTGAAATTTGTTTTCTTTATCATCAAATAGACAATATCACTAAGTAAAAGAGCTATCAGCAAATGAATAATTATGCCTAAAAACAAACGTGATAAAACTACACAAAGTAAAAATCCTATTAAAATGCCTGCAGATATTATTTTTCGATATTTTCCAATTTTTAAAACTTTATATATATGATAATACAAATAGCTTCCCGCTATGATTGATGCAAACAACATCATTATTACAAATCTCATCATCACTATCACCGTTAGATATTATAACACAAAATAAAAATTATGATATAATAAGCCTATGAGGTGAAACCATGAAAGAATTAGCGTGTCCTAAATGTCATTTTGCATTACATTTAGATAACAGAACATTAAAATGTCAACAAAACCATTGTTATGATATATCAAAAAGAGGTTATATTAATTTATTATTGAATCCTGATAAGGCAACAAATAATCCGGGTGATAGTAAAGAATCTTTAATTGCTAGAAAAGCTTATTTAAATAAAGGATATTATGATGTTATTTTAAATGAAGTGATTAAAATGATTGAAAAGTATAAAAATACTCATGTTTTAAATATTTTAGATTTAGGCTGTGGTGAAGGTTATTATACAAAAGGAATAAAGGAACATTTTTTAGATAGCGATATATATGGTCTGGATATTTCCAAAGTCGCTATTGATATGGCAACAAGGTATCGTAAAGATATAACATGGATCGTTGGTAATTCAAAAAATATACCTATTTTAGATCATCGTTTAGATTTTGTCTGTGCTTTATTTACGGTTGTCAATAAAGATGAGTTGAAAAGAATTTTAAAAGAACATGGATATATTATTCATGTCACTGCTAATCCTCATCATTTAATTGAAATTAAAGAATTGATTTATGATGAAATAAGGATAAAAAGCGACAAATATTTGCGTCTTGGTTTTCAAGAAGTGGAAAGTTATGATTTCATTAGAAAAGTAAGTATTTCTAACCGAGAAGATGCTTTGAATCTATTAAAAATGACACCTCATTATTATCATATCAAGAAGGAAAAACGTGGTGTTTTAGATACAATACAGGGATTAGATATTACGATTGATATAAAAATAACTGTTTATGAAGTATAAAAAAAGAGATGAATTTCTTGTTTTGTCTATCGATGAAAAACATCAAAATATAAGTATTCTTGATTTGTTTCAGCAATTTCATTTATCAAAGAAAACAATTCATCTATTAAAACAAAACAAAGCATATTATTTAAATGAACAATTTGTTCCTGTGACAACGATTCTTCATTTAAATGATCAACTGTCAATCAAAGCATATGATTTAGGCATAGATTACCTTCCACAATACTATAATTTACAAATTATTTATGAAGATGATATTTTGTGTATTGTCAATAAACCAGCCGCTACGATTATTCATCCTGAAAACAAGCAGGGAAAAAATACATTATGCAATTATGTCGCTTACTACTACAAACACACTCAACAAAATTATCCTGTTCGCTTTTTACATCGGTTAGACAAAGATACAACGGGCTTAGTTATGTTTTGTAAATGCAGTTTACTGCAACCTTGTTTTGATACGATGATAAGTGAAAAACGCATTAAAAAAACTTATTTGGCATGGATAAAAGGTCATATGAATCAAAAAAATTTAACGATCAATCAGCCTATTGGCAATGATCGCCATCATCAACAAAAAATGATTATTTCTCGTTCTGGTAAATATGCAATGACACACATTCAGCAACTCAAAGTGAAAAAAGATTATTCATTAGTAGAATGTCAAATTGAAACAGGCAGAAAGCATCAAATAAGAGTTCATTTAAACTCTATAAATCATCCTATTATTGGTGATGAATTGTATGGAAATAAAAGTTCTTATATAAATCGTATGGCTTTACACGCCTATCGTTTACAATTTATCCATCCGCTTACAAATAAAAAAATGGATATTATTTGTGATATTCCTGATGATATGAAGAAAATGTTTTAACATTTTCTTCTTTCTTTTTGTTTTCCTGACATTTCAAAACAAACAGTATCATCAACTTTAAATTCTATTTTAAAATCCTTATTTTCTTGTCCATAATATAATTCAACGAATGTTAAAGGAGCAATTTCTTTTCTATAATGCATACTTAATTGTTCAATATAACTATTTTGATGATCTTGATAAGGGAGCAAATCTAGTGCCCATTCTATATATTTACTATTATTCATATGTTGATTGACATCAACATCATTATATAAAACCTGTCTTTCCATTATCTTTTTCGTTTCTATATTTCTTAAAACTGGTTCAAATTTATCAACATAACAATCATATTCTTCAATTTCTGGCAACTCTAGACCTGCTTGGTGAGGCTTGACGATTCGCCTGTTTTTTATGTCTATCAAAGTCCAAACAGAATAAGCACCTCCTATTTTTTCATCATGATTTTCTATATCATATGTTCTCATAAATTGTACTCTGCTGCCACCTTTAGCTCTTGTTGAAATTTTAATATTTTCTTCTAATTGAATAGGTCTACTTAATTTCAATATTTGCTTAGACAAAACCCAGCCATATTGTCCATTTAGTTTTTCGTTCCACATACCGATTTCAATAGCATTATCTGTCGCTAAATCAGCCATAACCGATAATAAATTAGCCAACTTATATTCTGATAAATAATCTGTTTCCTGATATACTACTTTTTTTATTAAATTTGTTTCAATATTTTTCATTTTATTCCTCTAATGTAGTTATTTTTTATAAAATTAACTATAATATATTTATCATAAAAAATAAAGGATGAAATAAATGTCAAAATTAAAAAAAATAAACAAAAGAAAACTTACTTTTGTAACTATAGTATTCATTATCATTGTATGTCTTTGTACATATATAACAAAATCTGTTATTTTCTTATTTTCATCTTCTGAATCATCAATAACAACTAAAAAAACATCAGATGATGCTGTATCGTTTGTTGCTGTTGGTGATAATATCATTCATGAGCGTGTCT
>Ga0129309_1001633_pt1 | contig 10424 bp, 5 predicted proteins | sample L1105metagenome_FD_94439 | JGI IMG/M metagenome (GOLD analysis project Ga0129309, IMG submission 94439) | Ring-tailed lemur group fecal microbial communities from Wisconsin, USA - L1105 metagenome | ecosystem: Host-associated > Mammals > Digestive system > Large intestine > Fecal | place: USA...
GATGCAGCAGAGATAACAGGAACAACAGACGAAACGGATGTCTCGGAAAGCCGGTCCGTGAAAACTGAAATAATTGGCGGAGCAGATGGCCCTACAAGCATTTTTCTTGCAGGAAAATCAGGCGCCGGAGCAGAGGATGAAAGCGCTGCGGCCGGGAAGGAAAACGCCGGAGCAGAGGATACGTTTGAGATGGAAGTCAGCGACGTATTCAGGATAGACGGATTTTATATGGAGCCGGTCGGGGAAAAATTCCGCATTAGCCCTTCGAAGGGGAACACCACGCATGCGGAAAAATTTTATGACGTTAATGGGGAAGAACACGTATACAGGGTTCCGGACGCAACGGGCGATGTCGGAGAAATAAAGTGGATTGAAGAGGGTGAGGACACACGGCCGGACCACGTGAAAGCAGGAGACATTTATTATAGCAGGGAGACTGGCTATGAACGGGTGTATGCAGTCAGCGCGGAAGGCTCTTATATGGCAGACGTACTGGAAACGAATGGCGCTCCCGTAGACGGAAAAGTGGGCGATACAGTAGAACTTGACGGTGTAAAGTGTGTGGTGACGGCGGTAAAAGACGGAAAGATAATGAATGCAAGGGAAGTATCCGGAGAATAAACCGTACAATCATATTCTTATATCTTTCCCACTTCGTAAACCTCCTTTGTTAACAAATCAAACAGTGCAATTTATATGAAAATGTTGTTAAATAAATAACTTTTGTTGTAATAGTGCACAAAAAGAGATATAATTTATATGTCTAAAAGCGGGATAATACAACGAAGGAGGAAAACTATATGCTTGACCAGACATTTTATCAGAAAGCCGATGAGATCATTGCTTTCTACGGTAAAAAGCCGGCATCCCTGATCCCGATCATGCAGGATATACAGGGGGTGTACCGCTATCTGCCGGGAGAACTGCTCACCTATGTTGCAGCGCAGATAGGGATCACGGAAGCAAAAGCTTACAGTGTCGCTACGTTTTATGAGAATTTTTCTTTTGAGCCAAAAGGAAAATATATTATTAAGGTATGCGACGGAACAGCATGTCATGTCAGAAAATCAGCTCCGATCCTTGAGGCATTTCAGAAAGAGCTTGGATTAAGTGCAAAGAAGCATACAACAGATGATATGATGTTCACGGTAGAGACTGTGTCATGTCTCGGTGCCTGCGGGCTTGCCCCGACCGTAATGGTAAATGAGGACGTGCATCCTAAAATGACGCCGGAGAAAGTGCTGGAACTTATTTCAGAATTGCGAGGTGAGAATAAATGATAGATAACAGAGATGCGCTGCAGAAAGCAGCAGAGCAGGCAAAACAGGAAATCGCCTCTTATGATTGCCGTATTCTCGTCTGTTCCGGCACCGGCTGTATCGCAACCGGTTCGCAGAAGATATATGATGAGTTTATGAAGATCGCCGGTGACACGCCGGGTATCGTGATTGATTTTAAGCCGCATGATGAGGGAAAGCATGTCGGCGTTAAAAAAACAGGCTGCCAGGGTGTCTGTGAGCTTGGACCCCTTGTCAGAATACAGAAAGGCGACAAGACCGTACAATATACGAAGGTACAGATTTCCGACTGTCAGGAAATATTTGACAGGTCGGTTATCGGCAAAGATATTGTGGAGCGGCTTCTTTATAAACAGAAAGGCGTGTCCTATAAGAGTCCGGAGGAGATCCCGTTTATCGCTAAACAGACGAGACTGGTTCTGGAAAACTGCGGAAAATTTGATGCGGAATCTTTTGATGAATATCTGGCAGGCGGCGGCTTTACCGCGTTCCAGAAAGCGCTTTTTGATATGACGCCTGACGAAGTGGTAGATGCGGTTGATAAATCCGGACTTCGCGGACGCGGAGGCGGCGGCTTCCCTGCAGGGCGTAAATGGAAACAGGTTGCAAGACAGCCGGAGAAAGAACGCTATGTTGTGTGCAACGGTGATGAAGGCGACCCGGGTGCGTTTATGGACGGCTCGGTTATGGAAGGCGACCCGTATAAGCTGATCGAGGGCATGATGATCGCCGGTTATGCGGTTGGAAGCGCAAACGGATACATATATGTGCGTGCGGAATATCCGATGTCGGTTGCAAGACTGCGCCATGCGATCAAAGAACTGGAAGATCGCAATATGCTGGGAGACAATATCCTTGGAACGGAGTTCTCTTTCCATATGCATATCAACCGCGGAGCCGGAGCATTTGTCTGCGGCGAAGGAAGCGCGCTTACGGCGTCGATCGAAGGAAACAGGGGTATGCCCCGTGTAAAACCGCCCAGAACGGTTGAAAAGGGACTGTGGGCGAAACCGACGGTATTAAATAACGTGGAAACATATGCGAATGTCCCAAAGATCATCTTAAACGGCCCTGACTGGTACAGAAGCATCGGTACGGAAGGAACACCGGGAACAAAGACGTTCTCGCTGACCGGATCGATCGAGAATACCGGCCTGATCGAAGTGCCTATGGGAACAACGCTGCGTGAGATCATTTTCGATATCGGCGGCGGCTTAAAAGACGGCGGTACGTTCAAAGCGGTTCAGATCGGCGGTCCGTCCGGCGGATGTCTGACGGAGGAACATCTGGATGTGCCCCTTGATTTTGAATCGATCAAGAAATATGGCGCGATCGTTGGATCAGGCGGTCTTGTGGTTATGGATGACCATACCTGTATGGTGGAGGTCGCAAGATTCTTCATGAGCTTTACGCAGAGGGAATCATGCGGAAAATGTGTGCCGTGCCGTGAGGGAACAAAGCGTATGCTGGAAATCCTTGAGAAGATCGTAAACGGAAACGGAGAGCTTGAGGATCTTGACAAGCTGGAAGAACTGGCAACCATGGTCAAGAGCATGGCGCTGTGCGGACTTGGAAAGAGTGCGCCGCTTCCGGTACTGAGTACCCTGCGTTATTTCAAAGACGAGTACATAGAACATATCACAGATAAGAAATGTAAAGCAAAAGTATGTTCCGCAATGCGCAGATTTGTCATCAATCCTGAATACTGCAAGGGCTGCGGCAAGTGTGCGAAGAACTGTCCGGTGGGCGCGATCACCGGTGTACGTAAGGAATGTTATCACATTGACCCGAACATCTGTATTAAGTGCGAAGCATGTATGGATGGCTGTGCATTTGATGCAATTTATGTGGAATCTTAGGAGGGACGAATATGGGAACAATGATGATTGACGGTAGAAAAGTAGAATTTACCGATGAAAAAAATGTCCTGTCTATCATTCGGAAAGCGGGCATTGATATTCCGACACTTTGCTATCACTCAGAATTATCTACGTTTGGAGCCTGCCGTCTCTGTACGGTGGAGGATGACCGCGGTAGGATGTTCGCCTCATGTTCAGAGGAACCGAGAGACGGCATGGTGATCTTTACAAATACCGGAAAACTGAGAAAATACCGGAAACTGATTATCGAGCTGCTTCTGGCGGCTCACTGCAGAGACTGTACAACCTGTGAAAAGAGCGGGAACTGCAACCTGCTTGCGCTTGCAAAACGCTATGGCGTGATGGAAGTGAGATTTGATAATTATAAAGAGAGGAGACCGCTTGATTTCTCATCGCCGTCTATCGTGCGCGATCCGAATAAATGTATCCTCTGCGGAAACTGTGTGCGTGTCTGTGAAGAGCTTCAGGGTGTGGGCGCCCTCGGCTTTGCGGAGCGCGGATCAGATGCAATGGTCATGCCGGCGTTTGACCGTGAGATCGCAACGACGGACTGTGTAAACTGCGGCCAGTGCCGGGTATTCTGTCCCACAGGCGCGATCACGATCCATCATAACAGGGGAGAAGTATGGGATGCCCTTGCAGACCCGAATGTACGGGTAGTGGCACAGGTTGCCCCGGCTGTCCGTGTTGCTGTCGGAGATGCTTTCGGCCTTGCAAAGGGCAGAAGCGTAATGGGCAAAATAGTCAATGTACTTCACCGGATGGGATTTGATGAAGTTTATGATACCACGTTCAGCGCCGACCTTACGATCATGGAGGAATCGGCCGAGTTCCTTGACAGGGTACAGAACGGCGGAAAACTGCCGCTGCTGACATCCTGCTGCCCGGCGTGGGTGAAGTTTGTGGGCGACCAGTTCCCGGAATATACTGACAATGTATCTACCTGCCGTTCCCCGCAGGGAATGATGTCGGCGGTCGTAAAAGAATATTACAGGGATCCGGCAAATAATCCGGAAGGTAAAAAAACAGTGATGGTTTCCTTTATGCCGTGTACGGCAAAGAAGATGGAGGCAAACCGTCAGAACAGCTATACAAAGGGCGAAAAGGATACGGATTATGTGATCACAACGACAGAGCTGATCGACATGATAAAGACGACAGGCATCCGTTTTGAAGATCTTGAACCGGAATCCTCTGACATCCCGTTTGGCTTCGGTTCGGGCGGCGGCGTGATCTTCGGCGTTACGGGCGGCGTGACAGAAGCGGTCATCCGCCGGCTGGTTTCCGGACACGACAAGGAAACGCTTGATAAGATCGCGGAATGCGGCGTCCGTGAGGAAGGATTTATCCGTGAGTTTACAATTCCGTATAATGGGATCGACATCAATATCTGCGTTGCCAGCGGACTTGCAAACGCCCGCAAGGTTATGGAAGACGTTAAAAGCGGCAGGAAGGAATATCATCTGATCGAGATCATGGCCTGCAGGCGCGGCTGCGTCATGGGAGGCGGACAACCAAGGCTTGCCGGAGACAGGACGAAAGCGGCAAGGACAGAGGGTATCTACCGCGCAGATAATGTATCTGTCATCAAGAAGTCGGATGAAAACCCGATGATCCAGTCACTGTATGCGGGATTCTTAAAAGGCAGGGAGCATGAGCTGCTGCACAACCATGAGTTTTGCGCCAGATAAGAATGCCGTCTCCTGTCAAAAGAAAATTTAAGCTTTTTTAAGTAATAGGGCTTGCAGATTTGCAGGCCCTATTGTAAACTGTTGATAGAAAATAAGGCAGGAGGAAACGGATCATGAAAAGTATTTTTCTACATGATAACTGGACGCTCAGATGCAGTAAAGACACGGAGATACTTCCGGCAAAGGTGCCAGGCAGCGTTTATAATGATCTTTTGGCAAATAAAAAAATGGAAGATCCCTATTACAGAGACAATGAGCTGAAGGCTCTTGCGCTTATGGATCAGGATTTTACATACGAAACAACGTTTGATGTCCCGCAGGATATACTGGAAATGGAGGAGGTCATTCTTCACTTCGACGGTATCGATACGGTGGCGGACGTTTATCTGAACGGAAAACATCTCGGATACTGTGAAAATATGCACAGGACATGGGAATATTCCGTGAAAAAAAATTTGAAGCCCGACAAAAACGAACTGAAGGTTGAACTGCATTCTCCGACAAAATTTGTGCAGGAGGCGTATGAGAAGGCTCCGATCGAGGGAAGCTCCGATGCGATGAGGGGATTCCCGCGGCTCCGCAAGGCCCACTATATGTTTGGATGGGACTGGGGCCCGAGGCTGCCGGATGCAGGTATCTGGCGCAGCGTAAAGCTCCTCGGCATTACCAGGGCCAGAATTGACAGTGTGTATATTACGCAGAAGCATGAGGCGGAAGCGGCGGAACTGAAGCTTCAGGTTGATATTCTGCGCGCGAACAAGAAGAAACCGACCCACTGGAACAAGAAAAACAGCAAAAATAAGAAAGTGGGCGAATATGAATACAGAGTGACCGTTACATATCCCGACGGAAGCATAAACATTTTCGAGGATTCGCCGTCATCGGTCAGGATCCTGAATCCGCAGCTCTGGTGGCCCAACGGTTACGGCGGACAGCCTCTTTACACGGTAAAGGTGGATCTGTTGTGCGAAGGAGAGCTGCTTGACACATGGGAGAGACGGATCGGGCTGCGCACGATGACAGTCAGCCGTCAGAAAGACCAGTGGGGCGAAGAGTTTGCACACATGGTAAACGGCGTGAAGATTTTTGCCATGGGCGCGGACTATATACCCGAGGACAACATCCTTGCCAGATGCAACCCGGAGCGGACTTATGAACTGCTTAAGCAGGCGAAAGCTGCCAACCATAACTGCGTGCGCGTGTGGGGCGGCGGCTATTATCCGGAAGACTGGTTTTATGATGCCTGTGACGAATTGGGGCTTATGGTATGGCAGGACTTTATGTTTGCCTGCGCGGTGTACGAGCTGACGCCGGAATTTGAGGCAAATGTTGTGGCCGAGTTTATCGACAATATCAAACGTATCCGTCACCATGCATCTCTTGGCCTGTGGTGCGGAAACAATGAGAATGAATCCTTCGTTAAATCCGAAGAGTGGGTGACGCACATAAGCCAGAAGGCGCAGTATGTCATGCTTCATGAATATATCATGCCGAAGGTATTAAAAGAATACGACCCGAATACCTTTTACTGGCCGTCAAGCCCGTCCTCGGGAGGATCGTTTGACGACCCGCAGGATGAAAACAGGGGAGACGTCCATTACTGGGATGTATGGCATGGAAACAAGCCGATCACGGAATACCGGAAATTCTTCTTCCGCTATCTGTCCGAATTTGGTTTCCAGTCATTCCCGTCCCTGCCGACCTGTGAGTCGTTCACAGAACCGGAAGACAGAAATATCTTCTCCTATGTAATGGAAAAGCATCAGAGAAATTCGTCGGCAAACGGAAAGATCATGAATTATCTGGAACAGACATTCCTTTATCCGACATCCTTCGACACGCTCCTGTATGCGTCCCAGCTTCTTCAGGCAGAAGCGATCCGTTACGGTGTTGAGCATTTCCGGCGGAACAGGGGAAGATGTATGGGAAGCGTTGTCTGGCAGTTAAATGACTGCTGGCCGGTGGCAAGCTGGGCGTCCATTGACTATTTCGGAAGATGGAAGGCGCTTCATTATTATGAAAAACGGTTTTTTGCCCCGCTGCTCCTGTCCTGCGAGGAGGAGAGCGTGCTCACACAGGACACAAACCCGAATGCGCAGCCGTATGATGTGAAAAAGAGCATCCGCCTGAATCTGTCAAACGAATCCATGAAAGAGCGGAAAGTGACGGTCCGCTGGGAACTGCGCGACGCTTCGGCCGCGGTTTTGAGATCAGGCCGGGAAGATGTCAGCGTTCCGGCGCTTTCAGCAGTGTGGCTTGAAAAGACAGAGCTTCCGGAAGCAGAGCTGTACAGCAACTATGTAAGTTATCATCTCGAGGAAAAAGGACAGACCGTATCCGGCGGAAGCGTGATCTTTACCACACCGAAATATTTCAGGTATCAGGATCCGAAGCTGCAGCTTAAGGTGGAAGGCGACGAGATCGTTGTCAGTGCAGAGGCATATGCAAGGAGCATAGAAATTCATAACAGCGACGATACGCTCCTCCTTGAGGACAACTATTTTGACATGGACGCAGGAGAACGGAGGGTGCGCATCCTGAGCGGAAATACGGAAGGGCTGAAGGCAAGAAGCGTATACGATATACGCTAAACAAAGATGAGGAGTGAATAATTATGGAAAAAATTTTGATGAAGACCCCGCTTGTTGAGATGGACGGGGACGAAATGACAAGAATACTCTGGAAAATGATCAAAGACGAGCTGCTGCTTCCGTTTATAGATCTTAAGACGGAGTACTATGATCTTGGCCTTGAAAACCGTAATGCGACAGATGACGTCGTTACGGTTGAGAGTGCGCAGGCGACCAGAAAATACGGCGTTGCCGTTAAGTGCGCGACGATCACGCCGAACGCCGCCAGAGTAAAAGAATATAACCTGAAGGAAATGTGGAAAAGCCCGAACGGGACGATCAGGGCAATTTTGGACGGAACGGTTTTCCGTGCGCCTGTTATTGTGAAGGGCATCGAGCCGAATGTGCGCACATGGAAAAAACCGATCACGATCGCAAGACATGCTTATGGGGATGTTTACAAATCTGTTGAAATGAAGATTGAGAGAGCGGGCCGTGCCGAGCTTGTTTTCACGGCGGAAGACGGAACGGTTTCCAAAGAGCTGATCCATGAGTTTGACGGGACGGGCGTTATTCAGGGAATGCACAATGTCTGCTCATCGATTGAGAGCTTTGCAAGAAGCTGTTTTTCCTATGCGCTTGACACAAAACAGGATCTCTGGTTTGCGACTAAAGATACGATATCCAAAAAATATGACCACACGTTTAAGGATATCATGCAGGAGATCTTTGACAGGGAGTACGCCGTGAAATTCAAAGAAGCGGGTATTACGTATTTCTATACGCTGATCGATGATGCGGTGGCACGGGTCATGAAATCCGAGGGCGGATATATCTGGGCCTGCAAGAATTACGACGGGGACGTGATGAGCGACATGATCAGTTCCGCTTTCGGTTCGCTGGCAATGATGACCTCCGTACTTGTTTCCCCGGACGGCTGCTATGAGTACGAGGCGGCACACGGAACCGTACAGCGCCATTATTATAAGCATCTCAAAGGAGAGGAAACCTCGACGAACTCTGTTGCCACGATCTTTGCATGGAGCGGCGCGCTCAGAAAACGTGCCGAGCTTGACGGACTGAAAGACCTTGCAGATTTTGCCGACAGGCTTGAAAAGGCAACGATCGATACGATCGAATCCGGCAATATGACGAAGGATCTTGCGCTGATCACTACGTTGGAAAACGTGAATGTTTTAAACAGCGAAGAATTTATCCGTGCAGTCCGCGCAAGGCTGGAAGCATAGATTTGGAAACATGCGCCGTCAGGCGCACGTACATGGTATAAGGGCGCTGCATTTGGCAGCGCCCTTACGTTTCTACATCAGTGATTCCCAGAGTTCATACAGTTGTTCGAGTTCCTGAGAGATAGAGAACTTTTCGTTATTAAGCTCCAGACATTTCTGTACGTCTGAGTAGACGTTTTCTGAGGCGAGAAGCCCGTCGATCTCATGATCACGCTGTTCAAGCTGCTGGATGCGTTCCTCTGTTTTTCTGAGATCGTTCTGGCGCTTGCGCTCTCTTGCCTGTTCTTCTTTCTGCTGTTTCCAGTCTTTTTTAATCTCAGACTCAGGCCGGGCAGAAGCAGGGACCGGCACGGTTTTTCCGGAGAAGAAACGGCCGGAAGAGGCAAAAGCTTCCGGTGCATAAACGGCAGTAAGCTCTTCCTTTTTTTCAAGATAGTAATCATAATTGCCGATATAGTTAACCAGTGTGTTCCCGGTCAGTTCCAGAATGCGTGTGGCGGTCTCATTGATAAAATAGCGGTCGTGGGACACATAAAGCACAGTGCCTTTATATTGCTTAAGAGCGCTCTCAAGGATTTCCTTTGAGGTTATGTCAAGATGATTGGTCGGCTCGTCCAGAATAAGGAAATTGGCTTTGGAGAGCATCAGTTTGGCAAGGGATATACGGCCGCGCTCACCGCCGCTCAGATCGCTGATCTTTTTGAACACGTCATCCTCCGTAAAGAGGAAGGAAGCAAGGATATTGCGGATCTGCGTGTTTGTAAGCGTCGGATACGCATCGGAAAGCTCATCAAAAAGTGTCTTTTCCATGTGAAGGACATGGTGTTCCTGATCATAATAACCGACATGAACCTTACTGCCGAGCTCAAAAGAACCCGCATCCGGTTCGGCGGCACGATTGATAATCTTAAGAAGGGTTGTTTTTCCGGTCCCGTTGTCACCGATGACAGCGACCTTTTCCCCGCGCCTGATCACAAAATCAAGATCCGAAAAGAGCTTTTGCGGGCCATAGGATTTTGCAAGGCCGCGAACGGTCAGCACATCATTCCCGCTGAGAATCCTAGGCTCAAGGTGGAGACGCATTTCGCTTGTCGTTTCAACAGGTTTTTCAAGGCGTTCTATCTTATCAAGGGCTTTCTCGCGGCTTTCCGCACGCTTGATGCTTTTTTCACGGTTGAAGGATTTTAATTTGGCGATGACCTCCTCCTGATGGCGGATCATCTGCTGCTGGTTTATGTAGGCCTTCATCTTTGCTTCCCGAAGATCGGCTCTTTTTTTCGCGTATTCATTGTAGTTTCCGTTAAAGACCGTGGCGTGGGACTGGTCGATCTCCACGATCTTTGTAACGACCTTATTGAGAAAATACCGGTCGTGCGCAACGATGATCACCGCTCCGTCATAATTCTGCAGATAGGTTTCGAGCCACGCGATCGAATTCATGTCAAGGTGGTTGGTCGGCTCGTCAAGCAGAATGATGTCCGGACGGGCGAGCAGGAGCTTCCCGAGTGCTACGCGGGTTTTCTGCCCGCCGGAGAGGGTAGAGACTTCCTTCTGAAATTCATCTTCCGCAAACCCGAGCCCTTTCAGGACGCCGACCACCTCACTCTCACAGGCATAGCCGTTCCTGTTTTCAAATTCCGTCATCAGACGGTTATAGGTTTCAAGAGTTTCCGTAAGCTGTTCTCCCTGCAGATGCTGCATGTCCTGCTCGAGGATGCGCAGACGGGCCTCCATCTCC
>Ga0129309_1001634_pt1 | contig 10422 bp, 10 predicted proteins | sample L1105metagenome_FD_94439 | JGI IMG/M metagenome (GOLD analysis project Ga0129309, IMG submission 94439) | Ring-tailed lemur group fecal microbial communities from Wisconsin, USA - L1105 metagenome | ecosystem: Host-associated > Mammals > Digestive system > Large intestine > Fecal | place: USA...
TCAATGAATTTTCAACATTGCAGGAGATCACGGAGCTTATCAATAAAAACGCGTCGCTGGTATTTCTTTTTGGGGATAACCGCCATCTGTACGACGCGGTAAATTCCCTTCCGCTGCGCACGGTACCGATCATTTCCGTGCCGAATTATGAGCGGGTGGTAGCTTTGCTCCGCCATGAAAATGTGGCCGGGGTTTCCGGAAATGCCATTTCAAATCTGGATGTGGATCTTCCGAAACTGCGTCAAGAGGCATCTGCAAGAGGCGTAAATCTGCAAAGATGCGAGTGCAGGTTTGCCTGGCAGGATCTGAAATTAAATTCGGATCAGATGATCCCCGTGATCGTGCAGGATTATAAAACCCAGCAGGTGCTGATGATGGCTTACATGAACGAAGAGTCTTTTAAACAGACGCTTGTGACAGGAAGGATGACTTATTTCAGCAGAAGCAGGCAGAAACTGTGGATCAAAGGAGAAACTTCGGGCCATTTCCAGTATGTTAAACAGATTCTGATAGATTGTGACAATGACACGCTGCTTGCCAAAGTGGCGCAGGTCGGGGCAGCCTGCCACACCGGAAACAGAAGCTGTTTTTACAGGGAACTTGTTCCCCAGAAAGCAGATGCCCGCAACACCTTCACCGTTTTTGAAAATATGCTGAATGCGATCAGGGACCAGAAGGAAAATCCGGTGAAGGATTCTTATACAAACAGCCTTTTTGACAAGGGACTGGACCGTATCTTAAAAAAGATCGGAGAGAAATCCCTCGGCCTGATCTTTGCCTGCAAGGATGACAGCCAGATTGAAACAGAACAGCAGGCATGCGATCTTTTATATCATCTGATGGTGCTGATGGTGCAGCTTGGTATCTCGTGGGATGATATAACAGCAGAATTATTAAAAAATAAGGATTAATATTGATGAGGAAATTAGCTTTAAGCGACGAAATTTTACTGAGTATTGACAAGCCGGCAAGATATATCGGCAATGAAGTAAATTCCGTACAAAAAGATAAAACGAAAATTGATGTAAGATTTGCCATGTGTTTCCCGGATGTGTACGAGATAGGAATGTCACATCTGGGAATCCAGATTTTATATGATATGTTTAACCGCAGGGAGGACGTCTGGTGCGAGAGGGTATATTCGCCATGGATTGATCTTGACAGGATCATGCGGGAAAAAAATATTCCCCTCTTTGCACTTGAATCGCAGGATGCACTCAGTGAGTTTGATTTTCTGGGGATCACGATCCAGTATGAGATGTGCTATACAAATATCCTTCAGGTGCTGGAGCTGGGGCATATCCCGCTTTTTGCCGCGGACCGCGGGGAAGACTGTCCGATCGTGATCGGCGGAGGCCCGTGTACCTACAATCCGGAACCGCTTGCGGATTTTTTTGATATGTTTTATATCGGTGAGGGCGAGACGGTCTATGATGCACTCATTGATCTGTATAAAGAATATAAGAAAGGGGGCAGATCCCGTCGCGAATTTTTAAAGGCCGCGGCCTGCCTTCCGGGAATTTATGTGCCGTCGCTGTATAACGTGACCTATAAAGAAGACGGCACCATTGAATCATTTACACCTTCAGACCCGTCTGTGCCCGAAAAGATCCACAAACAGATCGTGATGGATGTGACAGACGCCGTCTATCCGGAAAAACCGGTCGTTCCTTTCATAAAAGTGACGCAGGACAGGGTGGTGCTGGAGATCCAGCGGGGCTGTATCAGAGGCTGCCGTTTCTGTCAGGCGGGTATGCTTTACCGTCCGACAAGGGAGCGGGATGTGGAAATGCTGAAAGCGACCGCCGTAAAGATGCTGGAAAGCACCGGACATGAAGAAATTTCGTTAAGTTCCTTAAGCTCCAGCGATTATTCGCAGTTGGAAGAGCTTGTGAATTTTCTGATCGAGGAATGCCGGAAGAAAAAAATCAATATTTCCCTGCCGTCGCTGCGCATCGACGCATTTTCTCTGGATGTTATGAGCAAGGTCCAGGATGTGCGCAAAAGCAGTCTGACATTCGCTCCGGAGGCCGGTTCACAGAGGCTGCGTGATGTGATCAACAAGGGTCTTACGGAAGAAGTGATACTGAAAGGCGCCGGAGAAGCCTTTGAGGGCGGCTGGAATAAAGTAAAGCTGTATTTTATGCTGGGACTTCCGACCGAGACGGAAGAAGACCAGAAAGAGATCGCACATCTTGCAGAAAAAATCGCGGAGCGCTACTATGAAATACCAAAGGAACAGAGAAACGGAAAGTGCCAGATCACTGTCAGCACATCCTTTTTTGTTCCGAAACCGTTTACTGCGTTTCAGTGGGCGCCGATGTGCACGATGGGAGACTTCCTCGGACGTGCCAAAACGGTCAACCATGAGATTAAGGAGCAGCTTAACCATAAGAGCATACGTTATCACTGGCATGAGGCGGATGTGACGGTTCTGGAGGGCCTGCTGGCTAGGGGCGACCGCCGTGTATCCGCAGTAATCCTTGAAGCCTATAAAAACGGCGCCGTCTATGATGCCTGGTCGGAAACCTTTCATTATGAATACTGGCTCCAGGCTCTTGAGCACACGGGAATTGATATGGATTTTTATACAACAAGGGAGCGCAGTACAGAGGAGATCCTGCCGTGGGATTTTATCGATATCGGCGTAACGAAAAAATTCCTTGCAGGAGAGTGGCAGAAAGCCCGCATGGGAATCGTCACCCCCAACTGTCATCAGGCATGTTCGGGATGCGGAGCCGCAAAATATAAAGGAGGTGTCTGTTTTGAAGGTAAGAATTAGGTTTTCAAAATACGGCGCCATGAAATTTATCGGCCATCTTGATATTATGCGTTATTTTCAGAAAGCAATGAGACGCGCGGATATCGATATTGCTTTTACAGAAGGTTTCAGTCCGCATATGATCATGTCGTTTGCCCTGCCGCTCGGCGTTGGAGTGACAAGCAGCGGGGAATATCTGGATATTGAGATTGTTTCACCTGTTCCATCAAGAGAGGCGGTAAAGCGTTTAAACAGCGTTATGGTTGACGGAATGGAAGTGTTAAGCTTCCGTCAGATTGAGGAGGGCAAAGGAGCGAAAGCCATGTCCCTTGTCGCGGCGGCGGACTATACGGTTTCTTTCAGGGAAGGAAAAGAACCGCCGTGCGGCTGGCAGGAGCGGCTGGACGCGTTTCTTTTGCAGGAAAAGATACCGATCCTGAAAAAGACCAAAAAAAGTGAGAAAGAAACGGATATTAAACCGCTGATCTGCGAATGCCATACGGAAGGTGAACAGGTGCACATGACTCTGGCCGCCGGCAGCGCGGCAAATTTGAAGCCGGAGCTTGTGATGGAAGCGTTTGCGGCTTATTCCGGCTGGGATATGCAGCCGTTTGCACTGCTCATCCACCGCAGTGAATTGTATGCAGACGCCGGAAACGGGGAACAGCGCAGACTGGTTTCATTGGAAGAATTGGGAGAAGAGATCTTTGAACCGTAAATTGATCATTACAAAATACAAAGACGGAATTTTGACATTGCTCTGCCATGAAGGCAGGGCAGTGGAAATTTTCTTTCATAGAGAAGAGGATGTTTCCCTTGTGGGAAATATTTATATCGGAAAAGTCGCTAATGTTGTCAAAAACATACAGGCGGCTTTTGTTGAAATCGAGGGCGGCATTCCCTGTTATTATGCTCTTTCAGATGCACAGAAGCCTGTTTATACAAAAAAGGGCAACTCGGCCAAAACAGCGGCGGGAGACGAACTGCTGGTCCAGATCTGCCGCGATGCCGTAAAAACCAAAGCGCCAAGCGTCACGTCCGATATCAGTTTTCCGGGGAAATATCTCGTGCTGACAGCCGGAAAGACACAGATCAGCCTTTCTGCAAAAATCAGCTCAGAAAAGAGAACGGCCCTGAAGGAACTGATGGCTCCTTATAAAAATGATGTATATGGCTGGATCGTGCGGACGAATGCGGCGGAAGCCCCCGCGGAAGAGATCCTGCGGGAAGCCGGCAAGCTTTCGGGAATGTTTGCGCATATTATGGATATTGCACCGTACCGGACGGCGCGCACCTGTCTTTACCGCAATCCGCCTGTATGGCTTTCACATTTAAAAGATGTTTACCAGAATGAGTATGACGAGATCCTTACGGACGACCGGACGCTTTATGAATCCGCCGTACATTATTTTCAGCAGGAAGGATACGCAGCGGACAGACTGCGGCTTTATGCGGACAGACTGCTCCCTCTTTCAAAGCTTTATAATACACAGGGAGCGGTGGAAGAGGCTCTGCGTGAGCGCATATGGCTCCGGTCAGGGGCATATCTTGTGATACAGCAGACAGAGGCGCTCGTGGCGATCGATGTCAATACCGGGAAATGCTGTAATGGAAAGAACCTTCAGAAAACATTTTTAAAGATCAACATGGAAGCTGCGCAGGAAATTGCGCGCCAGATAAGGCTCCGCAATCTGTCCGGCATGATCCTGATCGATTTTATTAATATGGAAAGCGACGCAGACAATGCGGCATTGATGGAATGTCTTTCTGAATATCTGAAAAAAGACCCGGTAAAATGCTGCGTTGTTGACATGACGGCGCTTGGCCTGGTGGAAGTGACACGCAAGCGTATCCGTAAGACGGTAAGCGAACAGTTTTCAAATTTTTAAAAAATATCAATTTTTCTTAAAAAAGTATTGAAAAGTTGTTACAAAAATGTTATCATTTTTGTACTAGTTATTCCAGAAAGAGGAATACCGTAAAATTAATTATTATGTTGTGGGAGGAAAAATAAAAAATGAAAGCGAACAAAAAAAGTATCAGTACCGTATTGTGCATGATTATTTTTGCGCTTGCATGCGTGATAGGGGTAAATGCCAAAGCGGCTTCGCCGGAAGCATTTTTTTCAACAACGACCGTATCGGGCGGCGTGAAGATCACAGGCTATTCGGGCGCTGAAAGTGTCATCGACATTCCCGAAAAGATCAGAGGAAAAAATGTTGTTGCGATCGGTAAGAATTTTATTTCGTCTATGTACCGTGCGGAAGTTGAAGAGGTAGTTGTCCCTAAATACGTAACAACAATCGACAGCTACGCTTTTTACGGCTGCAAAAAGCTGCAGAAGGTGGTTCTGGGCGCAAAGGTTGCGTCAGTCGGAAGCAGTGCGTTCCAAGGCTGCTCTGCATTAAATTCGATTAATTTTCCCTCTGCCTTAAGAAAGATCGGGGAAAAGGCATTCTACGGATGTTCATTTTATTACCTGTCGATTCCGGGAACGGTTGAGACAATCGGCAATTACGCGTTTGGCGATATCAAGCAGCTGAGGGAAATCAGCATCAACAACGGTACAAAAACGCTTGGGATTAATATCTGTTCCGTCTGCCCGAATCTTGAACGCATGTATCTTCCGAGCAGTGTGACAAGTATCTCAACAACGCTTGTTCCGACGGAAGATGTAACTCTGTATATCTATAACGGCTCTTATGCGATGAAGTTCATCAATGATAAGAACCTGAACAATAAAATTATATACAGGGATAACGTAACCCCTTCTACATTTAAGTTTAAAGCTGCAAGTAAAACAAACCGGAAATATGTCTTTTATGTAGGTGAGTCCGTAAATATGGCATCTACACTGGAAGTTTCTTCCAATAATACAAACGCGATCACATGGAGCAGCAGCAAATCGTCCGTACTCAGCGTTGACAGATACGGAAGGATTACGGCAAAATCAGCAGGTACAGCGACACTTGTGGCAAAAGCGTCCGTTAACCCTACCAAAACAGCTTATACAAAGAGAGCATCCGTCAACATTACGGTAAAGAAGGCACCGACAAAAGTGCTCGTTATGCAAAAAACAGGAAACAAGGTCCTGACCTCTGCGAAATCTTCCCATAAAATTTATATGAGCGGCAATACAGGTTCCATTGAACTTGCGGCAAGAACAACGCCGGCAGGCGGAGCGCAGATCTCCTTCACCAGCAGCAATACCAAGGTGGCAAAGGTTGGTACAAAGAAGACAGCGACGATCGGCAAATATACGTATACCTACTGTACGATCACGGGGTTAAGCGAAGGCACGGCAGATATTACGGCAAGATCCTACAACGGAAAGAAAACGGTTTATTCCGTGACGGTTGAGAAAAAACGTACCCAGGTGAAAGGAAACTGGGGTATGGCGGCAACTTATCAGGTTACAAAAGGAGCTGCCCTTAACCAGGCTTTGAACAAGTTGAAAGGAATGCCGAAAAACGTACAGTTCCTTTCCGCTAATACACAGATTGCGACTGTAAATAAATACGGCGTTATCACCGGAAAGAAACCGGGCGTCACAAAAGTCCTTGCTCATCTTGGAACACAAAAGGCGGAAAGTACCGTTATTGTCCTTCCGGCTAAAATGAAGATCACAAGAAGCACGGCAGGCAGCAAAAAAATCACTGTCAGGTGGTCGAAACAGGCAGGCGTGAGCGGTTACCAGATCAGTTATAAAAAAGCTTCCGTTAATTGGAGTAGAGCAAAAACAATCAATGTTTCTGCCAGCAAAACAAGCTATACCGTAAAGAGACTTACCAAAGGAACAAAATATTCAGTCCGTATCCGCGGCTATGTAACATACAACAAGAAAAAAGTTGCGGGTGCATGGAGTACGGTAAAATCATTGAAAGCTAAATAAAAAAGAATTGACTCTGATCAACTATTGTGCTACAATACTTGAGTATGCCGCACGGGGAGGTATAAGTGTTTTTTAACCACCGAACCCGGCGAGTAATGATAATAGGAGGTGCCATATGTACGCAATTATTGCAACAGGTGGTAAACAGTACAAAGTAGCCGAAGGCGATATCATTAACGTAGAAAAGCTCGGTGCAGAAGCCGGAGAGACTGTTACATTTGATCAGGTACTTGCTGTAAAGGACGAAGCTCTTAAAGTGGGTTCTGAAGCTGCCGGAGCAACAGTTACAGCCAGCGTTGTAAAGAATGCAAAGGCAAAGAAAGTAGTTGTTTACAAGTATAAGAGAAAAACCGGATACCACAAGAAAAACGGTCACAGACAGCAGTACACACAGGTTAAAATCGAAAAGATCAACGCTTAATTGATATGATCACGGTAACTGTGTACAGGCATTCCGGAGAGTATCGGGGATTCCGGTGCGAAGGCCATGCAGATTACACGCAGGACGGTTATGATCCGGTCTGTGCAGGCGTATCTGCACTTACCGTAAATGCGGTAAATTCCATTGAACAACTGACAGAAGACGGTATGTCGGCGGAAGCGGACGAGGATGGGCTTGTAGCGCTGGAACTGGAGGAAGGATGCTGCGAAGCAACAAAACTTCTTCTTGATTCAATGATACTCGGTCTGGAAGCAATTCAGGAAAATTACGGTAATGATTATATTACACTTATATTCAAGGAGGTGTAGGACATGTTGAAAATGAACCTTCAAATTTTCGCTCATAAAAAAGGTGTAGGTTCTACAAAGAACGGTAGAGATTCCGAATCCAAGAGATTAGGTGCGAAAAGAGCTGACGGTCAGTTTGTAAAAGCTGGAAATATTCTTTACAGACAGCGCGGAACAAAGATCCATCCGGGTGAAAATGTTGGACGCGGCGGTGATGATACATTGTTTGCAACTGCGGACGGTGTAGTAAGATTCCAGAGAAAAGGACGTGACAAGAAACAGGTTTCTGTCATTCCTGTATCAGCAGAATAATTTTTCGGGCTTCAAATCCTATGGTTTGAAGCCCGTTTTCGTATGAGGTATAATATGTTTGCAGACAGAGCTAGAATAACGATTTGTTCCGGTAAAGGCGGGGACGGCCACGTCAGTTTCCGAAGAGAGCTTTTTGTTGCGGCTGGAGGCCCCGACGGCGGAGACGGCGGTAAGGGAGGAGACGTCATTTTTGAGGTTGATAAGGGAATGACAACGCTGGGAGATTACCGTCATCATCATAAATTTTCCGCAGAACACGGAAAGGACGGGGGAAAGCAGCGGTGCCACGGGGCAAACGGAAAAGATATTGTGTTGAAAGTGCCCGAAGGCACGGTGATTAAAGATGCCGCAAGCGGCAAGGTGATCGCGGATATGTCCGGCGGCAATCTGCGGCAGATCATTTTAAAAGGCGGCCGCGGCGGACTTGGAAATATGAATTTCGCCACTGCCACCATGCAGGTTCCCAAGTATGCACAGCCGGGTAAACCTTCCAGAGAGCTGGATGTCATTCTTGAGCTGAAAGTGATCGCGGATGTCGGACTGGTCGGATTTCCGAACGTCGGAAAATCAACCTTCCTCTCCCGGGTGACAAATGCCCGTCCCAAAATAGCAAATTATCACTTTACAACGCTCAGTCCGAATCTCGGTGTGGTTGATATGGACGGCAAAGGATTTGTGATCGCTGACATTCCGGGACTGATCGAGGGGGCATCCGAGGGCGTCGGACTCGGCTATGAATTTCTCCGGCATATCGAAAGAACCCGCATAATGATCCATCTGGTGGATGCAGCGTCAACAGAGGGACGCGATCCGGTAGAAGACATTTACAAAATCAATCATGAGCTGGAATCGTATAATGAAGATCTTGCAAAGCGTCCGCAGGTGATCGCGGCAAACAAGATCGATGCGATCTATTCCGGGGATGAAGATCCGGTCGCGCGTATACGTGCCGAATTTGAACCGCAGGGAATAAAGGTATTCCCGATCTCAGCCGTAAGCGGAAAAGGAGTGAAAGAACTGCTGTATTATGTGCAGGAGCTTCTTGACAGCCTTCCTCAGGAAAAAATTGTATTTGAACAGGAATTTTTCCCGGAAGAGGCATATATTGATGAAAATTTGCCGTATACGGTTGAAAAATCCACAGAAGAGGAGCATACTTTTATCGTAGAAGGGCCGCGCATTGAAAAAATGCTCGGATATACGAATCTGGAGTCGGAAAAAGGCTTTATGTTCTTCCAGAAGTTTTTGAAGGATACCGGAATTTTGGAAGAATTAGAGGCAGCCGGCATCGAAGAGGGCGACACGGTCCGCATGTACGGCCTTGCATTCGATTATTATAAATAATTTGGAGGAATTATGACAAGTAAGCAGAGAGCATATTTAAAGAGTCTTGCTATGACGATGGATCCGATTTTTCAGATTGGAAAAGCGAGTCTGACTCCGGAGAATACAGAGGCGATCAATGATGCCCTGAATGCCAGGGAGTTGATAAAAGTCAGTGTCCTGCAGAACTGTGCAGACGATCCGAAGGAGCTTGCCGCGATCGTAGCGGAACGGACTCATTCACAGGTTGTTCAGGTTATTGGAAAGAAAATTGTGCTGTATAAAGAGGGAAAAGATTCTAAAAAGAAGATTTTACTGCCGCTGTGATCTGGGAGGAAGATATGGAAAAACGCAAAGTAGGTATCATGGGCGGAACATTTGATCCGATCCATGTAGGACACTTGATCCTTGGTGAAAGCGCCTACTGTCAGTTCGGGCTGGACAAGGTACTGTTTATGCCTTCCGGGAATCCGCCCCATAAACGCAACCGGGAAGGACGTGCGTCACTGGAGGAACGAATTGAAATGGTAAGACTTGCGATTGCGGACAACCCCCACTTTGAGCTTTCGCTTGCGGAGGCGCACGAGGAAGGCTACACATACACAAGAGTAACGCTTGAACGTCTGAAAAAGGAGTATCCGGACGTAGAGTTTTATTTTATTATGGGAGCGGATTCACTGTTTAACTTTAAGGACTGGAAGGACCCGCAGCGTATTTCGCAGCTTGCGACGCTTGTGGCGGCTACAAGATACCATATCAGTGATGAGGAAATTGAAAATGCGGTCGCTCAGGTAAGACAGATGTTTCATGCGAAAGTAGAAAAGCTTTCTACACCTAATATGGATATTTCCTCGAAAATGATCAGGAACTGGATTTCTCAAAAAAAGCCTGTCCGCTATTATGTGCCGGAAAACGTGATCCGGTATATAGAGGGACATCAGCTTTATCTGCACTGCGAATGACAATACTGTTTTTGAACGGCGGAGGACAAATACTGTGTATAATATTCCAAAGATGAAAAAAACACTGAAAAAATATCTTGATCCCGGACGCTATGAGCATACGGAAGGCGTAATGTATACGGCTGCCGCGATGGCTATGCGCTATGATGAGGATGTTGAAAAGGCGCTGGTTGCCGGGCTGCTTCATGATTGTGCCAAATGTATGCCGGATGCAAAGAAACTGAAGATATGTTTAAAAAACCAGATTACCATGTCGGAAATGGAACAGAAAAATCCGTTTCTGCTTCATGCGAAGGTAGGAGCATACATCGCAAAAGAAAAATACGGCATAGAAGACGAAGACATTCTTTCTGCCATTGCCTGCCATACGACAGGAAAGCCGGATATGAGTCTTCTGGATAAGATTATTTATATTTCTGACTATATTGAGCCTATGAGGAACA